>OLGZ01001824.1_pt1 | contig 11134 bp, 10 predicted proteins | sample 1605981 | NCBI WGS metagenome assembly OLGZ01 (sample SAMN03283291) | human gut metagenome | biome: human-associated habitat; material: feces | host: Homo sapiens | place: Peru | collected 2012 | reverse complement strand
ATCCGCACTTCTCGGACGTATGCCGTCAGCCGTAGGTTATCAGCCGACACTGGCAAACGAAATGGGTGCCCTTCAGGAACGTATCGCTTCTACAAAGAACGGATCTGTAACATCCGTGCAGGCCGTATATGTACCAGCCGATGACTTGACTGACCCGGCGCCTGCAACAACATTCTCACATCTGGATGCAACAACCGTACTTTCCAGAAAGATCGTTGAGCAGGGTATCTATCCGGCAGTAGATCCACTGGAGTCAAGCTCACGAATCCTTGAGGCTGATATAGTCGGCGAGGAGCATTACGAAGTTGCAAGACGTGTGCAGGAGATCCTTCAGAAGTACAAGGAGCTGCAGGATATCATCGCAATCCTTGGTATGGAGGAGTTGTCAGACGAGGATAAACTCACAGTTACCAGAGCCAGAAAGGTTCAGAGATTCCTGTCACAGCCATTCCATGTTGCAGAGAATTTCACAGGTATTCCTGGAAAGTATGTAAGCCTGAAGGACACTATCAAGGGCTTTAAGATGATAGTTGACGGTGAGATGGACGAGTATCCGGAGTGGGCATTCTTCAACGTGGGTACTATAGAGGAAGTAAAGGAAAAGGCCGAGAAGGGCCAGTAAATATCAGAGGATATCAGTAGACATCATTAGATATCAGAAAAGGAAGTGCGTAGATGAATACATTTTATCTGAGAGTAATTTCCAGCAATAAGATATTCTTCGAAGGCCGAGTAGAGAAGATCATTCTTCCACTTGAAGATGGAGAGAAAGCGGTTCTTGCACATCATGAGAATATGGTCATAGCTACCAGCATAGGAGAGATCAGGATCACCACCAGTAAAGGTGAGCAGGTCATAGGTGTTGTGGGCGAAGGCTTTGTTCAGATAGTAAATAACCGAGTTGTCCTTATCGTGGATTCCGCAGAGAAACCGGAGGATATCGACAGAGTCAGAGCCAACGAGGCGAAGATCAGAGCGGAAGAGAGACTCAGACAGAAAGAGAGTCTGAAGGAATACAAGCAGAGCGAGGCATCCCTCGCCCGTGCACTCACAAGACTCAAAGTAACAGAAAAGGTGTAAAACCTAGCGCAGAAACCCCAAGCGCCTGCTTGCAGGCATTTGAGGGGTTCAAGCGGTTTTAACGAGAAGTCGTTCGGCGTAAGCGCGGGACTTCGGGTCTATTATTAAAGGCAATGCCAGCAGCGGGACGATGAAACCGATGTGGCGTTGCCTTTTTATGTGCAGACACAATAGGTAAAATGTTACTTGACAACTTTTATCTTTGCTGAGAAAATAACTAGATAGTATATGGAAAATTTATGAAAAAAAGGACAAGGAGACGTGTGCATGTATATGCACACATTTTTGAGTTAAAGGTATTTGGTTAGAGGTATTTATGTTAAGATTTATTTGGGTAATAGTCTCGTGTATTTTCCTGATCATGTACTATGTGCCGAAGATGTCGTATTATGCCAGACATCCGGAGAAATATGATGAAGATGTATGTTATCAGATGGCACAGGTTATGTGTAATCATGTGAGACGCCGTGCATTTATCAAGACGGTTGCAACGGGTATGGAGAACCTTCCAAAGGAAGGCGGATACATTATGTATGCAAACCATCAGGGTAAGTATGATGTGTTGGGAGTAATAGTTTCTCATGACAAACCTATCACTTATGTCATGGATGCCAAGAGATCAAAGCTGTTTATAGCAGATCAGCTTACGGACCTGCTCAAGGCGCAGCGGCTGGACAAAGAGGATATAAAGCAGCAGGTGATGGTCATAAATGATGTGTCTACGGAGATCAAGGCGGGCAGGAGATACATACTGTTTCCAGAAGGCGGTTATGATCATAGCCACAATGAGTTAAAAGAGTTTATGCCAGGTAGTTTTAAGATTGCAAAGAAGGCAAAGTGTCCTATAGTTCCGGTTGTACTCTATGATTCATTCAAGCCGTTTGAGGGATGGTCACTCAGAAGGGTGACGACACAGCTTGCATTTCTTGAACCTATTCCATATGAGGCGATAGCTGACAAGTCTACAACGGAGATACGAGATATGGTTGTTAACAGAATCCAGAAACAACTTGATACTATGGAGACAATGAATTGTTGGTAGGCTGGTTCATCTCATTCGATAAAGAGTGTATGACAGAGTAAAATATTGAAAAGATAATATGATTAGAAAAGACAGATCATGATCGCTTATATGTACCCTCTTTACTGGACAAACCAGTAAGGAGGGTATTTTTATGCAGGCAACATTACTTGACTATATCAAATCAGGTGAATACAATATAAAAGGATGTTTTACGATAAAAAAGGAGTGGGAAACGGTGTATGGGACAGAGTAGTACAGAGAATAAAAAACAAAACAGCACAGGTATAAAAAATGAAGACGCCGCAGACAACAAAGTGGATAAAAGAAATGGATTTCTGAAGAAACTGATATTAGTCCTTGCGGTGGCGATAGTGGCAACATTTACAGTATTTTTCGTGATATATTACAGATTTTCGTATCGCGCAGACAGACTGACAAAGGAGAGTGCAAGGATATATGCATTTGGTGACGGTGAGGAGATGGCGGATCATATCGCACCGGGTTACATCGAGAAGTATGAGAGCAAGTCCAAGGTGCTATCTGTCAGTGATATCCAGGATATATATATAGGCAAGTTCAGAACCTATGTGGATGAGAAGATTGGGGAGATCGACAAGATAGAGTGCAAGATAACCGATATTCAGGCGGTAAGCAATGTTGAGGACCTTCAGCAGGCATTTGAGGACAATGGTGTCAACGGTGTGTCACAGTACAGGACTGTGGATGCGGACTGGATAGTGACAAATAAAAATGGCGATGAGGTGACGATCCACATTCAGGAGGCTGTACTTAAGTGTGATGCCGGCTGGTTCGTGGATTATGTGCTGCTTCCAGAGGAGATAAGTGGAATCGGCTCGCCGGAGGCGGTGACAGAAGAACAGACATCGGAGGCGGAATAGACAGAATGAAGACTTTTACTAGTTTAGATATATGTACAGTGTGCATTTGATTGGAAGAGCATACAGTATATGAGAAAGAAGGCAGAAGAAATGTATGATGTGAGATCCATGAAGGCGGAGGACTTCATAGATGACGCAGAGATCAGGGAGACTCTTGATTATGCGGACAGGAACAAGGACAATGTGGAGCTCATAGACTCTATAATCGAGAAGGCAAAGCTCAGGAAGGGGCTGACACACAGGGAGGCATCGGTACTCCTCGCATGTGAGATGCCAGACAAGACAGCGGAGATCTGTGATCTGGCGGAACAGATAAAGAAGGATTTCTACGGCAACAGGATAGTCATGTTTGCGCCGCTGTATCTGTCAAATTACTGTGTAAATGGTTGTGTATATTGTCCGTATCACATTAAGAACAAGCATATTGCCAGAAAGAAACTCACACAGGATGAGGTGAGACGAGAGGTAATCGCATTACAGGATATGGGGCACAAGAGACTTGCCATAGAGGCGGGCGAGGATCCACAGATGAATCCTATAGAGTACATTCTTGAGTGTATAGACACCATTTACAGTATCAGACACAAGAACGGTGCCATAAGGCGAGTAAATGTAAATATAGCCGCCACCACAGTGGAGAATTACAGAAAACTCCATGAGGCGGGCATAGGAACATATATATTGTTCCAAGAGACATACGATAAGGAGGCTTACGAAAAGCTTCATCCGTATGGACCAAAGCATGACTATGCATATCACACTGAGGCTATGGACCGTGCTATGGAGGGCGGCATAGATGATGTTGGTCTGGGAGTGCTCTTTGGCCTGGACAAGTACAGATATGAATTTGCAGGACTTCTCATGCATGCAGAGCATCTTGAGGCAGTTCACGGCGTCGGACCACACACCATAAGTGTTCCGAGAGTAAAGAAGGCGGATGACATCGACCCGGATGCATTTGACAATGGAATAAGTGATGATATTTTCTGTAAGATCGCAGCGTGTATCAGGATAGCAGTTCCGTACACGGGTATGATCATCTCTACGAGAGAGAATCCAAAGGTGAGGGATGAGATCATAAGACTTGGCGTGTCACAGATAAGCGGAGGCTCCAAGACCAGCGTGGGTGGCTATTATGAGCCGGAGCCGGAGGATGAGAAGTCGGAGCAGTTTGATGTCAGCGATACAAGAACCTTGGATCAGGTCGTGAACTGGCTTATGACGAAGGGGTATATTCCGTCATTCTGTACGGCATGCTACAGGGAGGGCAGAACCGGAGACAGGTTCATGAGCCTTTGCAAGAGTGGCCAGATACAGAACTGTTGTCATCCAAATGCTCTCATGACGCTGGAGGAATATCTGGTGGATTACGCATCACCTGAGACCGCGGAGCTTGGACGGAGGCTTATACAGGACGAGCTTAAGAACATTCCAAATGAAAAGGTCAGACAGATAGTGGTTGAGAGACTTGACAGGATAAAGCATGGGGACAGAGATTTCAGGTTCTAACATGGATATGGACACCCACATATGTATGTGATGTTCAGATAAACCAGAAAAACAGGAGGCTTGGAAATGGGACTTAACGACACGCCATCGGCGAACAGAGTGCATATAGGATTCTTCGGCTGCAGGAATGCGGGCAAATCAAGCCTTGTGAATGCGGTCACGGGACAGAGCCTGGCGGTGGTGTCCGATGTGGCTGGAACGACCACGGATCCTGTGTATAAGTCCATGGAACTATTGCCGCTTGGCCCGGTAGTCATAGTCGACACGCCGGGAATAGACGATGAGGGAAGTCTGGGAGAACTCAGGGTGGCAAAGACCAGACAGGTGCTGTCAAAGGTGGATGTGGCGGTGCTTGTGGTGGATGCAACCGCGGAGATGCCGCAGGCGGACAGAGAACTTCTGGATCTGTTCCGGGAGAAGAATATAAATCATATAATTGCATACAATAAGAGCGATGCCTCACAGGAGCTGATGGCAAAATGTGGCTTGACAGATGAGACTGGTACTTCCATCTGGGTCAGTGCGGAAAAGGGATATGGAATACATGAGCTTAAGGAACTGATAGGAAAGCTGACTACAACGGATACCATGACAAAAAGGCTTGTGGGGGATCTGCTTAGCCCCGGTGATGTGGTCGTGCTTGTTATACCGATAGATTCCGCGGCTCCAAAGGGAAGACTTATCCTGCCGCAGCAGCAGGTGATCAGGGATGTACTTGAGGCAGGAGCGATATCAGTTGTGTGCCGTGACACGGAGCTTGCCGACACGCTGGAGAGATTTGGCAGTCAGGTATCGATGGTCATAACGGATTCTCAGGCATTTGGAAAGGTGATGAAGATAGTGCCTGAAGACATCTATATGACGTCATTTTCAATACTTATGGCGAGGTTCAAGGGCCAGCTTGAAATGGCGGTTTTGGGGGCACATGTTCTGGACGAGCTGAGAGATGAAGGTGGCATAGAAGCTGTGGATACAAAAAGAAATATTCCGAGAGTCTTGATAGCCGAGGGCTGCACCCATCATAGACAATGCGATGACATAGGAACGGTCAAGCTTCCGGGATGGATAAGAAACTACACGGGGCTTGAGCCTGAGTTTACATTTGTCAGTGGAACGGAGTTCCCGGATGATCTGACAGGATATGATCTGATCATCCACTGCGGAGGGTGCATGCTAAATGAGAGAGAGATGAAGAACAGGCAGCAAATGGCGCAGCATCAGGGAGTTCCTATGACAAATTATGGAACGGCTATAGCGCATATGAATGGTATCCTGGAGCGGAGTCTCAGGGTATTTAACGGCATATACGATAATTGATGCAGAAAACAAAAGGGCAGTTCAGTTGATGTTAATACCGCCGGGCGGCGGAAGAATGGAGATCATATGGCGAAGACAGGATTGGTACTTGAGGGCGGAGGACAGAGAGGTATATATACCGCAGGTGTTCTGGACGTTTTTATGGATAATGATATAGAGGTGGACGGTGTGATCGGCGTGTCTGCCGGGGCGATACATGGGCTCTCTTATGTGGCAAGACAGAGAGGCCGAAATATGAGATACAATATGAAGTACAGGAATAACAAGCATTACATGAGTATGTATTCGCTCATAACAACGGGAGATATATGTGGCGAGCAGTTCTGCTACCACGATATTCCTGAGAGATTGGATCCTCTGGATTATGACGCATTTGTGGCAAATCCAACCAGATTCTATGTTGGCTGTTCCAATCTTGAGACAGGCGAGGCTGAGTATCTCGAGTGCACAGATATGCGTAACCCCGCGGATGTGAATAAGGTCAGGGCATCGGCATCGCTGCCACTTATATCCAATACGGTAGAGGTCGATGGGATGAAGCTGCTTGACGGCGGAGTGTCGGACAGCATTCCGATATTTGCGTTCAGAAGGATGGGTTATAGAAGAAATATAGTGATTCTCACAAGACCTGAGGGTTACAGAAAAGGTCCGGACAGGATGCTCAGGCTGGAAGCAGGGAGATATAGGGAATATCCGGAATTTGTCAGAAGGTGCCATATGAGGCATCTGTACTATAATAAGACTCTGGATAAGCTGGAGGAGCTTGAAAAGCAGGGAGACACTCTGATAATCAGACCGAGTCAGACTATAGAGATATCAAGACTCGAGAAGAAACCGGAGATGATCGAGGCTATGTATGAGCTGGGTGTGTATGATGCAAAAGAGAAATTACAGCAGGTGAAAGAATTTCTCAGGGAAAGCAGGGGAGATGCACATGGACAGGCAGAGAAACAGACAGCGGTCACAGAGGAAGAACGATAAATATAACACACTTATACTCTCAGGGATGGAGGTTCCAGAGAGCGTATATACACAAAAGAAGGCACAGGAGAATCAGAGCAAAATGGCTGAGACTCCGGTGCCTTCTCTTATTTTATCGCTATCGGTATCAACGGTCATCACTATGCTTGTGGCGACCACATACAATATTGTGGCTACTTATTTTGTGGCAGGTCTCGGTGAGTCTGCTGTTGCAGCGGTGGGCCTCATGTTCTCTGTCATGGCACTTATCCAGGCTGTAGGTTACACCTGGGGGATGGGTGCGGGCAGTGAGATCGCAAGACTTCTCGGACAGCAGAATAAAAGGGCGGCAGAGCATGCTCTGGCGACGGCGCTTGCAGGTGGTGTGGTGTCAGGTGTAGTCTTGGCTGTGGTATTTGGCATATTCAGATCAGAAATTGTAAGTCTGCTTGGAGCGACGGACACGAGTCAGGAATTGGCGGAGCAGTATGGAATATATATTATGATGGGAGCGCCGGTGATGTGCGGAGCATATGTGCTCAACAATGCTCTGAGAGCGGAGGGGCAGCCGTACCTTGCACTTATGGGAATAGTTGCCGGAGGCGCGACAAATGCTGTACTGGACTACGTTCTTATAAAAGTGCTTGGATTTGGGATAGGAGCTGCGGGGATCGCCACATTTGCCGGACAGGCGGTGAGTCTGGTCATCATGTATGCGTGCGTCAGGGCCAGATTCAGCGTGGTCAGGCTGCACATAGGTGATCTGTGGAAATTCAAGGGTGCAGTGCAGGTCGTCAGGATTGGGATGCCTTCATTTCTCAGACAGGGGCTAATGTGCGTTGCCGCTGTTTTGTTGAGCCGGAGCTGTCGCCGGTATGGTGACACGGCACTTGCAAATATAACGGTGGCAAATAAGATATTTGCGGTCGTATTTGCCGTTCTTGTGGGATACGGGCAGGGATTTGCACCTGTGTGTGGCTTTGCATATGGAGCTAAGATGTACAGAAGAGTCAAAAGATCCCTGAATTTCACCATGGCGACTTCGGTGGTGTTCATGGTGATGATGGGAGGAGTGTCATATCTGTGGGCGGACAGGCTGTGCGGAGTGTTTATGGATGACGCCGGTCTTGCAGCTTTTTCCCTGAGAGCGCATGCCGTATCTATGCCGTTTTCGGCGGTGTGTCTTGTGATGGGAATGTACTATCAGGCTCTGGGGGCATATGGAAAAGCCACACTCATATCCGCCCTGAGACAGGGGATTTTCTTTATTCCCCTCATATGGCTGCTGCCAGTCTGGTATGGCGAACATGGTGTGGCTGTAGTTCAGGCTGCCGCGGATATATCGTCCGGCATCACAGCCTTTGTGTTCTGGTTTATCTGTCAGAGGACTTTCCGTACACAAATGAAAAATAGTCAGTGTCGATGACTTCGTCCGATATGTACAGTCTGTTTTCGACCTCGGCTATCATGGAGTCCAGATAGCCATCCGGCACCTGAGATTCAGGCACGAGATATGTGGTCTCTCCGGTCGCTGCATCGTATTTTATCTTGTCGGTTATAAAGCTCTGGTCGGCGAATATCACAAGCTCATCTGAGTCTGACAGTATGTTGCGCCCGGCAAGCAGTCTTGAATCAAAGTCTGCTCCGAGAAGGTTCAGGACGGTTGGTAGGATATCTATGCTGGCGCAGAGCTTATCTACGACAACAGGTTTTTCCATGGATGAACTCCATATTCCGAATTGGTTTCTGTGCAGTTCAAAGTCGTCGTCCTCTATGTCCTTGCCGGCAAGCTCATTGTATACGCCGTCACTCAGCCCATAAGGATAGTGATCAGGTGCGACTACGAACAGGGTATTGTCAAGCTTTCCTGCCTCCTCAAGCTTGTCCATGAGGTATTCCAGTGCCTTGTCAAGCTCCATCTGGGCTGCTACATAGGCGACAGCTTCGTCCGAGTAGCCTTTGCCGGAGAGAAGTGATTCAGCTTCCTCACGATTCTTCTGACATATGTACTGATTGTCATAGTTGTATGGCAAATGTCCTGAAAAACTCATGAGGTACATATTGAAATGGTCGTCATCTATGAAATCATTGTACACAGCCTCGATGCATTCCAGATCTGAGTACATGACGTGATCCGGGATGTCCAGCCCTGCCCCGATGGCCTTGAAGGTGGTGTATCCCATATTCGGATGGGTGCTGGTTCTGTCGTAGTATGTGGCGTCAAAGTCGTGATAGCCGTAGCTCTTGTATCCCTGACTGTTCAAAATATTGCCCAGAGCATAAGGCTGATATGTGTCTGCGGATTCCTCGAAACTCCATTTGGAGGATGCCGGGTACTGACTGAGACAGTTGGCAAATTCCCCGTCTATTGTGCTGTGATACCAGAGTGGATTATAGAAGTTGGTAAATTCAAATCCCTCATGGTATATCTTGTACAGAGTAGGGGTTGCCTCCTTGGATATTCCGTATGTGCTGAGGCTTTCAGCCGTGACAAATACCACATTGTAGTCCTTGAACATGCCGGTGTATTCGTCTGTGTAGGTCGGCTGCACTCCTGAAAAATATGCTGTGATGCTCTTTAACTCATCGTCATCGGTGGAGTTATAGAGCTGGGTGAGGTTGATATTCTCATCTATCTGAGGTACATACTGAGGCTCTGATGATTCAGTGCTGTTTTCGAGATCCGAAACGTCGGATGAACCTGACGTACTATTGGAGGATTCGTTGTTGCCTGAGTCAGATGTACTGCCTGATGGTTTGTTAGTATCGGAGCCATCGTTACCTGACAGTGATGCCAAATTGTTCGAGTCATTTTGTATGTCCAGAGCAGATTCTGCAAGCTCAAATGTCTTGTCAGAGTTGCTCTTGGTTATCATAACCGTGCAGTCCCTGCCGGTGGTCATGACGACTCCCAGTTTGTTCATAGACAGCTCAAGCACATAGCGGCCGTGGAAAAGGGAGTAAGGAGTGTATGCTCCGGTTCCGTGCACCGCCAGAAGACAAATGGCAGCGATCCACACGACTGCGGATGATGCGGTCTGTACAATGACGCCCTTAAGTATACCGTTGCTCTCGTCGATACGGCATCTGTCAAAAGTAAACTTTGATCTGTTCAGCAATACTAGACAGATAAGTGGGAGCAGGAAGAGCAGTATCACGTACCAGTTGGACTTGAGAGCTGCGAACATGACAGACTTAAAATTCATGGCGTCATGGGCACCTCCGATGGATACCAGACTCAGGAATGTCCTGAAGATCTTATAGTACACAAACTGGGCTATATAGTAGACTGTGAAAATTCCCCATATGGTATACGCTGTGATGGCATTTGCAATTCTGTGCCAAAATGATGTCAGCGCGGACAGAGTGAGACCGCATGCAATGGCAAATGTCAGCGGATGCAGTATATTGCTGTCTACACCATGGTAAATGGCTATGTGAAACAGCAGCTCCATGTATATAAAGGCAGCGGAGAAGAATACCGGGCGCCAGAGAGAATTCCCGCGTTTTACAGTACTTTTGCTGCGGCGTGTTTTATCGCTGCTTTGCGTGTTATCTGTTGGTTCGTTTCGGCTCATATATTCTCCTTCTCAAGGATGTTCTCAAGGATGTTCTCAAGTTCCGCTCTGACCGCTATAGGGTCGGTGACGAGGATAGTGTTGAAACCAAGCTTTTCGGCAGCGTCAAGATTGGCCTGTCTGTCATCGAGGAATATGCATTCTTCCGGGATGAGGTTGTATTTGCTGCACAGATTCTGGTAAATTCTCTCATCCGGTTTGGTTATGTGACACTCGTACGAAACGACTCTTCCGTCTGTATAAGGAAGAAAGTGGAATCGCGGAGTGTGAAGTGCGAACAGTCTTCTCGGATAGTTGGACAGCAGGTATATGTGATATCCTCTGTCTTTCAGAGACTTGAGCCATTTGTCTGCATCCGGGAACATGTCAACTACGTCATCCAGATTGTTCATGAACAGGTCTATGTATTCGCCGCACTCCGGGCTGAGCTCCTTGAATTTTTGGATCAGCTCTGCCTCCGGGATGTCGTCGAGGTCAAAATGGTTCCATAGTGGATGATTTACCATGTTGTGATCCAGAGTATCTATAACATTTTCGGGTATTCCAAGTTTCTGCATTGTGGTTCTCCAGTGGAAATCAACGAGAACCATGCCTATATCAAATATGATGTTTTTCATTTGTCTAGTCCTTTCTGCTTGATAAAGTATGTGTCAGTAAGTCGTTTAGCCACTAAAATTCTACCCCATATCCGATCAAAAATATATACTAAAATAAAACAGAAATAAGTTTGTTTACAGTTTTTTGTTTTTGGTGTAAATTGTTATAAT
>OLGZ01001822.1_pt1 | contig 11136 bp, 15 predicted proteins | sample 1605981 | NCBI WGS metagenome assembly OLGZ01 (sample SAMN03283291) | human gut metagenome | biome: human-associated habitat; material: feces | host: Homo sapiens | place: Peru | collected 2012 | reverse complement strand
ACCAGTATTGAAAGACGATTTGTTCCAGTCCCCGGTGTTGCAGTCCCCGGTGTTCCTGTTCCCGGTGTTGCAGTCCCCGGTGTTCCTGTTCCCGGTGTTCCTGTCCCCGGTGTTGCAGTTCCCGGTGTTCCTGTTCCCGGTGTTGCAGTTCCCGGTGTTCCTGTCCCCGGTGTTGCAGTCCCCGGTGTTGCAGTTCCCGGTGTTCCAGTCCCCGGTGTTGCAGTCCCCGGTGTTCCTGTTCCCGGTGTTGCAGTTCCCGGTGTTCCTGTCCCCGGTGTTCCTGTCCCCGGTGTTGCAGCGACCCGTGCAATTCTTTCCAATATTGACGATTCGCAACACTTCATCCCACGGGATTTCACGCACGATTTCCAGTTTATCAGTGCATGACTTGTCACCGTCTGTTCTTACCTCACCATAGGCAATGACTTCTGCAACCTTGTTGTTGCTGTCAAAATTATAATAATTGAAGCAGTCAGCAGCGGTCTGACAGAAGTGCATACCGTGACCACAAACATCAAGTTCCCCTTCTTCCTCAAATTTTCCGGGGCAAGTGTACTGTTTAGGGTTATACCCTGTCGGGTTACAAGTCCAATCAGGTCTGAACACTTTGAACCCATGCACTACATTCTGAACGGTATTGTTATTTTCCATCTTTCTATTCCTCACTTTCTAAAAATGCAACAGCCTTGTCATAGTTGCGTTCTATCATTTTAAGTTCATCTTTTCCACGTTCTTCTGAATCACATACTGAACGGTAAATTTCATCATTTCTTAACGCTGTCACCTCATTGGTTATCAGATCAGTGATGACCTGTGGTTCAAGTGCATCCAGTTCCCAAGATTCATTGCCGTATTCATCAATATACTTTGATGCTCTACTGTCAGTGATCTTTGCCGGGTTAGGTGGTGGGTTATATGTACCAATCTGATTCATGGTCAATGCTACACGCTTCACATACACATCAGCACCGAACATCTGCAAGCGTTCCTGAATATCCCTTGTCATATCAATACCGCTTGGGTCATGGTCACCTAAGTGAATAATCACCCTGTTATCACGGTAATCTTGACTAATGAAACGCTGTGCTGCTGACCACATTTCTGACTGTGAAGTGTAACCCCTACATGAAAAATACGGCGTGTCAAGTGGTGTGCAAGCCTGTCCCACAATATCAACTAAGGCATCCTTTTCAACCCACACTTCAACGTAGTTCGGTTGACCGTCCCACTTGTTCAGCAGATAACTGTATCTTGCAGATGCAATCACATCAGCCGGATTGTCCCAGTGACTATTGCTTCTAAGGTTGCGGGTTCTGTCCGTGATACTGTACCAGTCAATCAACCCGGCAAGTCTGCCGTCATTGATAAGATTTCCAATGTTCTTATAACTGCGTTCATTGTTGGGAATGTACCCACGGGCAACCAACTGATAATATGCCTGTCTAAGTGTCAGTTCATATCCCTGTGCCTGATATTCTTCAACCACCTGATTCACAAGGCGTATCAGTTCAAGGCTTTTCTGCTGAAACTTAATGCTTTTATATTCAATCTTTGGCATTAGATCACCCCTTCAATTTCTGCAAAACGCTTTGCATTGATGAAATATGACCAACGGTGTTCACTGGTATGAATCGCATACCCCCAAGGGAAAACGCCCTGTTGTAACCCAAGTGCTATTGTGTTGGTGTGCTTGTGCATTAACTTAGCAACTTCATGTACTGTCAAGGTTGGGATGCCATCTTCACACTTGGAAGGTTTGAAGGTCACCGGGGTTTCTTCCTGTTCAAAATAGTCAGGGGTAAGTCCAAGTGATACTGCAATATCACTTTGAACCTGTTCTGACGGTGTGGTCTTGTCATTCAGGTACATACTGATTGACCCCTTACTTTTCCCGGTCAATCCAACAACCTGTGCCTGATTGATTCCTAACTGCTGCATAGCCTGTTTCAACTTTTCGCTGAATTTCATAATTTATCACCTCTTTCTAATTACTATGGAAAACATTATTGTTGTACTGCTTCTTGATATGCAGTGTGACTTTCCCTGAACTGTCCTGTTCCTGTTCAACAACTGAAAACTTCTGTTTCTTCTGCTCTAAATCGCTGATATATGCCATATATTCAAGTTTGGAATCAAACTGTAAAATCTGTTCAATCCATGCAGATAAGATTTTCTTCATACAAGTTCACCTTCTTTCATTGCCTGATTCAGTAACAGTGATGCTTTACTTGCCTTTTCAACCACAAACGGGACAACTGTACCAGCCGGGCAACTGGTTGAAGTCAACTGCTTCACAATTTCTTCAACCAATGCACACGCATCAAAGACCTTTGATTCATCCATCATCATTTTTCTTTCCATATCAACCACCCAACCTTTTCACACTTGCCTGATAGATAATGAAATCATCATAAGTAGGTGCTTTGTACCCTTTTCCTTTTTGTTGTGCATAGATGAAATCAATCATCTGCATCACATCAGTCATTGTGGTTTCTTTGGGTTTGATGAAACACTGTGGAAGGTTCACACCAAACTGTTCACAAATTTCCTTGACTGCCTGTGCAATCTCTGTTGGTGAAGCACCCTGTTCCTTCATGGTCTGCCTTGTAATCTTAATAAGGTTGACAACCTCACCAACTGATGTTGCTTTTGGTGCATATCCCGGTGCTTCATAGTGTCCGGTTTTGCGTATTGCCGGGAGAACTTCACTCGTCACCCAACGCTTGAACTTTTTCGCATTCGGTAACTTACTGGAAAGAATCAAACTGTAAAGACCTGATTCGTTGATAATTATTAAATTCTGTTTACCACCGGGGGTCATCATTTCAGTGACCCCCTTATCTTCATCATCAACATGGGTTGCAACTGCATTATTTAATGACTTACCCTTTCCATAACCAAGTGCTTCTGCAATGTCTTTACCGACAAACCAAGGTTCACCGTCAATAGTTACTGTTCGGATGTTTCCGAACTCTGAATTGCTGAAAATCTGCAAATCATTCATCTTTTTTCTCACCTTCTTTCTTTTTCTGCTTGTCCTTCATGAATGCCATACCCTCACCGAATGAAAGCAACTTTTCTTTTTCCATTTCCGATAAATCGGGAATAACTTTTCCAAAGGTTTCAAGAATCTTTTTTTCTTTCTCTGACATATAGCCACTTCCTTTCTTTTCTGTGATATACTCCCAATGAAGGGAGGTGTTACAAATGTCTAAACTAACTGAAACACTTGAATTTCTAGGTTCTGACTATTCCATAGAATCCATACTTAATGAACTCTGCATTTACAGGAAAGCCGGTAACCTTGATATTGAAGTCTCCGGACTGGATAACCAAAAACAAAATTATGATGCTACTCTGTATGTTTGGGAAAACAACAAATGTACTAAGTCTGTTTCAGACATCCACTCCAAAGAAGAACTTTCTAAACATCTGGAAACTGTATTCCAAGAGTTTTCAAACCGTCAGGAGTAAGTTCAAAATACTTTAAGATTATGTATAATGCTTTACGGCTTACGTGTTCTTCATCGAGGAGTTGCTGCACTTTTGCCAGTTGCTCCTCATTTCCTTTAAAATTAATTCTGCGGAGAAGTAACTCCGGCTTTTCCTCTGTCCAACCCATTCTGTTTCCACTTCCTTTCTATAAATTTTTTTTGAATTAACCATTTCAGTCTGTGTTACTTGCTGTTTTGTTTGTGATTATGTTGCTATTATATGTGCTTCTGTTGCATTTGTCAATAGGTTTTTGTGTCTTTGTTGCAAATTGTGATTTTGTTGCATTTTTATATTGACGTTAAGGGGTTTTAACTGTATAATTAGTAACAAGAAAAGAGGTGAATGCATATTGAAAGACCGCATCAAGAAAATCAGAAAAGAACTTGAGCTGACACAACAAGAGTTTGCAGACAGAATTGGTGTAAAAAGAGGTGGAATAGCAAATTATGAAATCGGAAGAAATGAACCAACCGATTCTGTTATTTCTCTTATCTGCCGGGAATTTAATATTAATGAAGATTGGTTGCGAACAGGTCAGGGGGAAATGTTCATAAAACAGACAAGGGATGAACAGATTGCTTCATTTGTCGGTTCGATACAATCCAGTGAAGATGATTCTTTTAAGAAAAGATTCATTTCAATGCTTTCTGCATTAGATGAATCGGATTGGGAAGTATTAGAAAAAATGGTGATTATGCTGCACGACAAAAAGGACTAGGCATCAACCTAGTCCAAGAAGTGCTTTTATGTAGCAGTAGATTAGTTTTAATTTCCTATCATCTGCTTTTTCAAGCATTTTCATAATGAGTGCTTTATAGTCCATGCGATCATCTCCCGTCAGCCACACGCACCAAAGTAGCGATACAATAATGTTAGCAAACATCTGTTCGTTTGTCAATAATTTGAAAGTTGGTAAATAATGGGAATATTTCAACAGAGATTTATCCAAGCCAAGGAACAAAGTGGTTTAAGGTGGATTGATATAGCAAATCGGTCAGGACTTGACAAGGCAAGTATTAGCCAATACAAAAACGGTGTTCACACACCTGAACCTGATGCACTCTATCACTTAGCAGTCGCGTTGAATGTCAGCATGGAATGGCTGACTGGTGCTGAAATATCAGTCAGTGATTCTGAATTACTGAACCAATACCACCAGTTGAATGAACTTGGAAAATCAGAACTTATACAATTTCTTGATGATTTATCATCAGACCAGAAATACAAAAAGTAACGGTTCGTTACGGTTGGTTACGCTTTGGGTTACGGTTCTAAAGCGTTGATTTTGCGGTAAAGTTACGGTTGTTACGGTTACATATAAATTTTCTTATATTAGATTTTTACTTATAAGATTAGAAAATAAAAAAGTAAAAATATAAGAATATAGACAGCAACCGTAACCGTAACTTGCGTAACTTCTGCATAGAATAAGCGTTTGAAGCGTTTTTGAAACCGTAACCCAACTGTAACTGACCGTAACCGCACAACGGAAAGGGGTATTTTTATGAAAAAGAACACGGATGAAATGAATCAACCAAAGAAAAGACACGGATTTTTGAAAGGATGCCTAACCGTCATAATTGTTTTCTTTGTCCTATGTGCCGGAATTGGCATTGTAATGTCACTGACTATGGATAAAGTAACAAATCCAAAATCAGGGGTTAGCAAGTACATTGATGTGACAGATGAACAGGCAACTGCCATTGAATCAGTTCTGAATGACTGTGGAATTGAACAGATCAGTTCTATTGAACATGATGAACTTTTGGACAACGCACACGTTGACGGTGAAACAGGTTATAGATTAAAAACTGGAAGTATTGACAACATCATTCTATATCTGTCACCTGATAAATCAGTAAATCAAGTAAGATATGCTGATTATGATTTATACGTTGATGGTTCTAATGTTGCAACACTTCAAGACTATACCGTATCAAAAGATGAATTAGACAAATATCAGTATTTATGTCAGGAAAAAGTGAAAGAAGTATTGAAATCCCCAAGCACTGCAAAATTTCCAAATTATACAGAATGGGGTTTCAAACAGGAAAAGAATATTTTCACCGTTCAGGGTTATGTGGATGCACAAAATAGTTTTGGTGCAGAAACAAGAAGTACTTTTCAGTTCGTGATTGATATAGATTCAGACACTATCCAGTCATTCATATTTGACGGTGAAGAACTTATCAAGTAAATAAAAAAAAATGAACCCCAACCGTTGCAGCGGTCGGGGTTCTGTAACCTTAATCAAGTAAGGACTGAAATGATATATCAGTGAAAACTTGAAAAAAGCTATGCGATATGAATTATACCATTTCAGTCCTTAATTTACAATAAATGAAAGGACTAAATTTTTATGGGAAGAAGAAACCCAAACGGTTACGGATGTGTGACCAAATTGAAGGGTAACCGATCACGCCCGTGGCTTGCCAAGGTCACCATATATGACGAACAGGGACACGCAAAACAAACCCCTATCGGTTACGCTGAATCAGAAGAAAAAGCCAACATTCTATTGGCTGAATATAACAACAACCCTTGGGATATTGACCGGGAAAAGGTCACCTTGGTTGTACTCTATCAGCGTTGGTCTGAAATCAAGTTACCCAAGTTAGGAAAATCAAATCAGCAGTCCTTGCGTTCGGCGTTCAAGCACTGTTCAAAATACTACGGTGTGAAGTACCGATCATTGAAATCTTATCAGATGCAAGACTGCATTGACAACTGCGGGTGTGGGTATTCAACACAATGGTCAATCAAGAATCTGTTCGGTCACCTTGACCGTTTTGCTTTTGAAATTGACCTGATAGATAAAATGTATTCACAAATTACCACCGCCCCACCAATACCTGATACCACCCGTGAACCGTTCACGCCTGAACAGGTTGATGCACTGTGGAAAATAAAAGATGACCCTTGGGTCAATACCGTGCTGATCTACATATATACGGGGTTCAGATTACAGGAATTGTTGGGAATGAAAACTGAACAGATAAACATTAAGGACTGGTACTTTGAAGGTGGAATCAAGACTGCTGCCGGAAAGTGCCGTATTGTTCCGATACATGACCGCATCAAACCATTTGTGAAAGCACTGGTTGATGAAGGGAACAAGTATCTGTTCACTTATCAGGGGAAAAAGTTCAGTCAGGCAAATTATTATAAGTGTTGGGGTGAAGTCATGGAAAAGATAGGTGCAGACAAGACCCCGCATGAAGCAAGGCACACATTTGAAACCAACCTTGACAACGCAAAAGGCAATAGAAAATGTATTGATATGCTGATGGGTCATAAGTCAAAGGATGTGGGAAACAGGGTGTATAATCACAAGACTATTGAACAGTTACGGGAAACTGTTGCCCTATTAAAATAATATTTTTTACGCTGAACCAGTAACAAATTAGAAACAAAAAAGACGGGAAATGCCGTAAAATTAAGCATTTCCCGTCTTAAAAAATGTATTATATCATATAAAACATATTTTTTTATAAAAATAGTTAAATTAATATTTTTTTCTCTAAAAGTATACTATTTCAGAATCGTTCATACTTTACTGCTTTACCGTAAAATGTCTTGCTACACATATTACATGCCTTTGCCGCCTCTTCCAGCGTTATTTTTCCTTCTTGTGCATCTGATTAAAATTATCCGGGATAGGTATTGACGGTCTCCCGAATTTTACACCTCTTGCTTTCGCTGCTGCAATACCTTCTGCCTGACGTTGTTTTATATTAATTCTTTCATTATCTGCATTTTTTCTTTTGTTATAATCCGCCACTGCTCATTAAGTTCTGTATAATTACGTCCGAGCCTGTCGATTGATTTTATATAGAGTACTGAATCTTCATCCAGCTTCTTAAGCATTTTCTTATATTCTGACCTCTCAAAAATATTTACATATAATAACAGCTACAGTACAAAATTTTCAAAAAAGGGAGCACCATTTCTGATGCTCCCTTTATTATTGCTCTATGCTTATACCAATTTATGCAATTATATTAAGATAACTTTCTCTTTTCTTATGCTCTCTTTCCTGTAAGAACCATTATCATTCCTAACGCAGATGCCATAACAAGCACAATCATCATAATTGGAGCAGTATCGGCTGTCTGCGGCGATTTTGCAGTTTCCTGTGCTGCTTCATTCTGATTTTCAGGTGCTTTAAGTCCAGCATCCTGTCCAGCATCTGTTATGTCAGCATCCGGCTGGACAATTTCTGCATTAGTTACAAATCCTGCATACAATACTATATTGCCAGACTGTTCTTCTGATACTAAAGATAGCTTTCTGGTAAGCCCGGCATCACTATACCAGCCTGTAAATGTATATCCAGCCTTAACTGCCGGTTTCAGACTGCTTACGCCCGTCCCATATTCATAATGAGCCGGATTAGAGATATCATTAACGCCTCCATTGAGGACATATGTTATACTGAAAGTCTCTGGTTCATCATCTTCATCTGATTCATCTGGTGTCTGATTTGGTATTGGCGCCGGATTCGGGTTTAGATTCGGTATTGCAGTAAACTTCGCATACAAATCAACGTCACCTGTCTGTGTATCTGATATTGATGTCACTCTTGCTGTTAATGCTGCATCACTGTACCAGCCATCGAATGTATATCCTGTCCTGGAAGCGTCCGTCAGTGACGCTACTCCTGTACCTTCTGTATATGTTGATGGATTGCCAGCTCCATTGCTGCCGCCGTCAAGGTGATAATTTATTCTGCTTATTACAGGTGCAGCCGTAAACTTAGCTACAAGATTAATATCCTGCGATTCTGTTTTAGATATCATGCTGACTCTTGTTGCAAAAGTATCGTCTGTATACCATCCTTCAAATACATAACCAGGTGCATCTGCATCAATGAGTGTAATATCCTCCTTGCCAACATAATATCCGGCAGGATTTGAATTGCTCATTGTAACACCTGATGGCAGACCTGAAGCAGCGTATGTTATATTCTTCTTCTCGTAAGGCACTGCCTGTAATGAAAGCTCAGCACTCCATCCAGCTGACGCATATACATATGTTACCTTCCACTCTTTAAACTGCTCATATGGAATAGCCCTTGTTCCTGACAGCTCTGAATAATCCGGAACTGTCAATGCATAATAATCACCCTCTGTATCTGATGCATTACCTGCAGCGCTTGTAAATGTCTCAATTAGTGTAGTTCCATCAGTATCGATGTAATTAACAATATATCCTATGTAAGGACTTGAGCCGCAATACAGCTTAATATTATCTCCTGCAAGCACCCTGTCAGATTTGTCCGGATCCATCTGAATATTATTCGTAAGATCACATCCAGCATCGGAAACCTTGTAAGTTGCAGCATTCGCAATATATGGCATTGTGCAATATACCAGCATGACACACATAATACAGAATGCAGCAAATCTTTTCTTTCTCTCCCTTATTAATTCTTTCATTCTTCCTCCTGCTATTAAATTATTTTGCTCTCACAATATATCTCAAATGGCGCATGCCATCCTTGACCATTCTTAATTTTGACTTCCTTTTATACCTGCATCTTCTGAGCTTCACAGGCACCTCGCCAATATCGAGACATGCTTTTTTTGCGGCAGCAATCATCTCTGTTGCAAATTCCATCCCGTCTGTCTGGAAGTCAAGTATCTGCGCTGAAGTACGCGTAATTCCTCTTAATCCGCAATGAAAATCATATATATCGCACTGGAATCTTTTGCCTGCGCACCATGATAAAATACGACCTCCAATCACATGCGATAACTGTATGCTCCCCTTTTCAAACCCGCCCTCGTAGCGGTTTCCTATAACAACATCGCACTTGCCGGATGCCAGTACAGCATACATCAGTCCTATTCTGTCAAAATTATATGACGTATCGCAGTCTCCTATAATAATCACATCGCCTCTGCTCTGCCTTATGCCTGCCTTGATTGCACTTCCGTACCCTTTTGACTGTTCATATACGACAACTGCGCCATGCTTCAGTGCAGCCTCGGCAGAGTTGTCTGTCGAGGCATTATCAACAACAATTATCTCTCCATCAAGAGCACATCTGTCTAAAAATATTTTTGCTTCATCTACACAATATCCTACACTTTGTTCTTCATTAAGACATGGCATTATGATTGACAGACTAAGACTTTGTTCTTTTTGCAGCTCCATCTGCAAACCACCTCCAGTCGACTAACGAACCAGTTATCAGAAACATTGCCAGAATTGTTGCAATCTGTGCCCTGTATGTAAAGAAACAATGTAGATATGAATGATTATGCAGTACCAGATATCTCGCATATGGTATAAGTCCAACAATCCCATATATAATAATACTATGCAAGCAAATATCATTACTATGGTAAACATATCCTATATAAATAATAAACAAAATAACTGCTGCAAACAGCCACACTCCTGCTTTGCCATATCCTGCCGGAAACAGACATTTTATATTATTAACAACTGCTCCTGTAATATACTGTACAGTACCAACGCCTATATCTCCGCCAATACGCTCGTCCACATGCTCCGTTACATACGGCAGCATACTGGTATGCATCACTGCAGATGCTGTAATCCACTTGGCACACCATGTTCCGGCATATCCGGCTGTCCATGTCACAGCCGCTTTTACAGGTATTTTCACCGGACTGAAGCTTTCTTTATATCTTCCATTCATTCCAATGCAGATTACAATAAGCAGCGGCACTGACAATGTCACGGTCTCGGTAGTAAGAAAGTCAAAATAATTTGTTATCATCCCGCTGAGTAAGAATATGATTCCTATATTATACCATCTGCCTTTATCGCAGCTTCTGACTGCACACATAGCGGCCACCGGCATGATTATAAAAACCCATGTATATTCCAACGAATATGGTACAAACCATACCGCCGCTGCAATATATCCCACAGCCAGACCTACTGCTGCATAATATGCTTTTCTTCTTATGATCATTACAATAAGTGCCGCATTTAGAATTGCTACCATAACCGCATTAAAAAAATATATATTTTTAAGCTGCATAAACATCAGCATAGGTCTTACGATAACTGTTGAGCCATGCCAGTATCTCATGTATTGCTGGTTAGCCGCAGGATGCTTTGTAACTGCCTGATACAGGTTGTCATTCTCATTAAGATACGATGTATGGTAATACGAAGACATCATAACAGATTCAAGCGGATTTTCCTCATCATACTGGTAAGCTATGCCTAAAAGTATCGAATCTGCATATCTGTCTATTCTGCTTCCTTCTGCCCCATCAATAACAGTACCAAACAGTTCGCAATTTTTCAGATACTGCGCCGACTCCTGCATATTATCCTGTATTGCAGACACAGGAATCAGAGCTGTCAGCACAAGAAGCAGTATCATAACTCCTATGCCTGCAGCAAATACTCCTGTGTACATTATTACATTTTTAAAAATGCTTTTCCCCTTATGTCTGCAATCCGTATAGCTCTTATTAAGTTTCATCTGTCCCCTTATCCACATATTAAATATTATCTATATCCCTGCTTACTCTGCCAATGTCTCTGCAATAGCCTTTGCAAGTTCCACTACAGCCTCATTCTGCTCCTGCTTGACAGCAGACTTTATTGTCACCTTCTGTTCAAGGATATTCAGGTTCTTACATTTGCCAAGAA
>OLGZ01001819.1_pt1 | contig 11169 bp, 7 predicted proteins | sample 1605981 | NCBI WGS metagenome assembly OLGZ01 (sample SAMN03283291) | human gut metagenome | biome: human-associated habitat; material: feces | host: Homo sapiens | place: Peru | collected 2012 | reverse complement strand
TGGTCATCATGCCCAGCAGCGCCATGACCCACATCCAGAACACCGCCCCCGCCCCGCCGGAAAGGATGGCGGTGGCCACTCCCACAAGGTTGCCGGTGCCGATGGTGGACGCCAGCGCGGTGCACAGGCTCTGGAACTGGCTGATGGCCTGTTCCTCGCGGGCGGTATGGGCGGTGACGCTCTGGTCGGTCAGGATGGCGCCGAGGGTGTGCCGCATCCAGTAGCCCCATCGCCGCAGCTGGAAGCCCCCGGTGCGCACCGTCAGCAGCAGCCCTGTGCCGAAGAGCAGCCCCAGCCCCATCGGTCCCCACACGATGCCGTTCACGGCCTCGACTCCCCGCATGAAACCCTCCGGCATCCTGTGGCCTCCTTTGATGGTGAAAATTACTGTTAGACGGTGGATGTTCTCTTTTGACACCAAAAGAGAACCAGAAAAGAAACGCCTAGCGCTCCGCGGGGAAAGTAACTGCTTGCCGCAAGCGTGCAAAGACGCTCCGCTGGGCCAGAGGCAGGGAGGGGTGTTCCGAGTCCCCCCTCCCTACCTCTGGACTCCACCCACCCCGCAACGGGCCAAGGGCTGCTCGCCCTTGACAATCCTAAAGAAGAAGTCGAAGCACAAAAAAGCTAGCGCTGCGCCAGTCGGCGCTATCGCTTTAACGCTTTTTTCGCTTCTCCGTTTATAGCCCCTCAGTCGCTGCGCGACAGCTCCCCCAAGGGGGGGAGCAAGCACGCCCGCAGCGCCGCGCTTTCGGAGAAAGCGGCACTGCAAATGCCGTTTTCCGTTACGACCCCTCCCGTGAAAAGGCAATTCTGGAAAATCCGCAGATTTTCCAGAATTGCGAAATTATAAATATTCTTTCCGCTGAATATGCCCAGAGCAACGCGGAGGGCATTTCCAAATCGTCCCATCTGCCGCCGCAAGTAAAAATTGCATCCGGCGGCAAAAAGGATTATACTATAAAAAATGTCTGCGGTGCACAGGCCGCAGGGGCAGAGGAGATGAAGCATGAAACGACGGGACTTTTGTAAGGGTCTTGCGGTGACCCTTGCGGCGGGGGCATTGGCTCCCGGAGCGGCGCTGCCGCAGGCCGGGGCGGCTACGGCGCTGGTCGGCCGCGCCGTGCCGGACGACTACTATACCCTGTGGTACCGCAGCGACCGCTGCAGCGCTGACCTGCGGCACGATTACTATTACAGCGACAGCCTGTTCGACCACGCCGCCACAGAGTACGACGATAAGCTGGCACTGGCCACCTTGGGCATGGCTGCGGCTGCGGACAGCTCGTGGGAGAGCGACCAGTACTATTGGATGACGGGCGAGGTCGGCCGTGCCGACCATATCCGGGATGCCTTTGCAAAGCTGGGCTTTGCCGAGGTGCAGCTGTTCAACTATACCCACAGCCTGAACGATGCCCCGGACACGGTGGCCTGTGCCGTTGCCCGCAAAACACTGGTGCGCGGCGGCAGACAGGTGACCATCATCGGGGCGTTCGCGCGCGGCTCCGGTTATGGAGCCGAGTGGTCCGGCAACCTTCATGCAGGCTCCGGCAGCGCCCACACGGGTTTTGTAGCAGCGGCGCGGCAGCTGACTGAAAAAATACGCGGATATGTTCAGGCATCGGCCAAGCGCCAGCCGCTGGGTACCCTGAAGCTCTGGATGGGCGGCTACAGCCGTGCCGGCGGCGTAACGAATTTAGTGGCGGCGCGTCTGCCCGCCGTGCTGCCGCAGCTGGAAAAGAAAAACACCTTCATCTATACCTTTGCCGCCCCGGCTGCGCTGGCGGCGGCAGACTGCCCCGAGCTGCAGCAGGACTTTGACAACAACCATACGGCAAGCGGCAGTCTGAAAAAGAACTGGAGCGCCAGCAACATCTTCAACATCATCTCCAGCGGAGATGTGGTCCCCCGGGTGCTGCCCGCAGAGTGGGGCTTCTACCGCAACGGCAACGACCGTTTTCTGCCCGCTACAGTTGTCCCGGAGGAACGGCAGGCGCTGAACGACCGCAGCGCAGGGATGGAGGGCGCACCGCTGGATTTCGGGCGGCTGGCCGTCACCGAGGAGACCGATGCCGTGCTGCAGTCCATGATGACCCTGTTCGGCAGCCGTCAGACCTATCACGAGGACTACGAGGATGCCATGCGCTGTATACTGCAATGCGTGACCACCCGCTCGGAAGCAGAGGTGACCCGGGGCGTCATTCTGGACGATGCTGCCGTGGTGGCGCAGCTGCGCAGCATGGAGCCCATGCAGCAGTTCCCGCAGGAAAAGGTGGAGCGCTGTGTGCAGGCGGCCTCTGCCCTGAGCCGCCCGCTGCTGGAAAAGCTGGGCAATGCAGTGCCGCTGCAGGCACAGCAGATCGTGATCCCCATGCTGGCAGTCGGTCTGTGCTTTGAATTGGACCCGGAGACGCTGCAGCTGGTGTCAGACTTTGTATTGTCCACCATCACGGTAAAGGGGCAGCTGAGCGGCATCCTGAAAACAGTGCTGTGTCACTTTTTGGAAACCTACATTACCCTGCTGGAATACTATAACCCTGCCGACCACGGCATGGAGCCCTATACCCGGCAGGAAGAGCTATAAGCAAAAGGCCGCTGCGCAGACATCGCGCAGCGGCCTTGGCTTTTTACAGATAAGATCAGAACTTGAACAGGTTCAGCCCGGTAACGGGGTCGTACTGGCGGTCTACTGTGCCGTCCAGAACATCCACCACCATCTCACAGGTGGCGCTGACCACCGCCCGGTTCAGATGTCCGCCGAACACCTCGCCCTTGTCGTTGCCGGCGCTCATGTGCAGGTGGGTGTAGAATGCGCCGTTCATGGTGTTGATGGTGCCGGTCAGGGACACGATCTCAAAACTGCCGCTGAAGGTGTTGGCGTAGTATTTCTTCTCCGCTACATTGTATACGCCCACCGTAAAGCTGTTGGTGGCACCCAGCGCCTGCACGGCGGCAAGGCGGATGTTTTCCTTCAGGGCAAGCTCTTTGACCTGTTCAAGGATCTCTTCGTCCTTGTCGATGCGTACAATGATCTTATTGCCAAAACGTTTGTATTCCATGGAAAAGCATCTCCTTTATGTGGCTTTTTGTGCGCTGTCCTTTGCCGGGAGCGCGTGCGGATTTATAGATCTTCTGAACCCGATCCAAGTTCTTCCAGCTCTTTTTCGTTTTGGAGATCTTCATTGGTTTTCTCTCCCGTGATAGCACGGTAAGCTTCTTTGATGCCGTTTTTCACTGCCCATTTGATAACGTAATACAGCGCGATCAAAATAATGATGGCGGTCCCTCCGCTGATGCCTAATTCGTTCCACATGATTCGAGCCTCCAAATTTCAATTTGTTGAACTAAATCGAGTATACCACACCCGCCAAGGAAAGAACACCCCGATAGCGTAAAATTTGCAGGTGGAAACTTGTCGGGGCGGGGACTTGGCAAACCCGGCGTGATTGCGCTATAATAGAGCCGTAACAGTTCCACAAAGGTGTGGTAAGGGAGGTGCGGTCATGATCCGGGTGGCAGTCGTAGAGGATGACGCGGAGGTGCAGGGGGTATTGCAGGAGTACATCCGGCGGTATACCCGGCAGTACGGGACAGAATTTGAGGTATCGGTCTTTGCGGACGGGGTGGACATTCTGGAGGATTACCGCGCCGTCTACGATGTTATTTTTCTGGATGTGGAGATGAAGCATCTGGACGGCATGACCACGGCAGAGCGCATCCGGCAGATGGATGCAGACGTCATCCTGATCTTCATCACCAATATGGCGCAGTATGCCATCCGGGGCTACTCGGTGGGGGCGCTGGACTATGTGCTGAAGCCGGTGCCGTATTTTGCATTTTCGCAGCAGTTGCTCAAGGCCGAGAAAAATTTGGCCCGCCGCGCCAGCCACTATCTCATGGTCCCGGTGGAGAGCGGCCTGCGGCGGCTGGACAGCTCCCGGCTGTATTATCTGGAAAGCGAAGGCCACCGGGTGCATTACTACACCGAGGACGGCGATTTTTCGGCACCGGGCACCCTCAAGGCAGTGGAGGAAAAGTTGGCGGGCCGCCCCTTTGCCCGCTGCAACAGCGGCTATCTGGTAAATCTGGCGCAGGTGCAGGCGGTGCAGCAGAACACGGTGCAGGTGGGACCCTATGAGCTGCAGATCAGCCGCCCCAAGCGCAAGGCCTTTCTTGCCGCACTGACCGACTACATCGGAGGTGAGGGCTCATGACCATGCTGCCGAACATCCCCCGCCTGTACACGGCGCTGGCAGAGGTGTTGGCGGTGCTGCTCTATGCCCGCCGCCTGCCGCGGCGGTTCCACCGGCAGACCGCGGTCACGGTGGTGTGGGCACTGGTGCTGGGAATCTTTTTGCACAAGACCGGCTATGTGCCGCTGGCGTGGTGGGTGCCCTGTATGCTCTGCGCGGTGCTGCTGCTCTACGGGTACCTGTGGGGCAGCCGGGCGGTCAACTGGCTGGAGGCACTGTACATCACCGCCCGGGCGTTTCTGCTGGCAGAGTTTGCTGCCAGCGCAGAATGGCAGCTGCACTGCTGGCTGTTCCCGCACCGGAGCGGCTTTGACCCGCTGGCGCTGGCGCTGCTGGCGGCGGTCTACGGCGCGGTCTACGGCCTGATGTTCTGGCTGGAGCGCAGCCGTCCGCTGCCCGAAAAGCATCTGGACATCAGCAACAAGGCTGCGCTGGCGGCATTTGTCATGGCGGGCACGGTGTTCGTGGTCAGCAACCTTCTGTTTCTGGGGGAGAGCCCGGCGACCATGAACGTGTTCTGCATCCGCACGCTGGTGGATTTCTGCGGGGTGCTGATCCTGACGCTGCAGCACGAGCAACTGCGGGAGAGCGCACTGCATCAGGAGCTTTCTGCCATGGACAATGTGCTGCACCGGCAGTACGAACAGTACAAGCGCAGCAAGGAGGGCATCGAGCTCATCAACAGCCGCTACCATGAATTGAAGGTCCAGATCGCTGATATCCGTGCCCAGCGGGACCGCGCCAAGCAGGACGCGGCGCTGGCAAAGATGGAGAACAGCATTCTGCAGTATGAGGCGGAGAACAAGACCGGAAACCCGGTGCTGGACATCCTGCTCACCGCCAAGAGCATGGAATGTCAGGAAAAGCAGATCCGCATGACCAGCGTGGCAGACGGGCATCTGCTGGACCATCTGTCCACCCGGGAGATCTGCACGCTGGTGGGCACCGCGCTGGACAACGCCATTGAAAGCTGTGCCGCCGAGCAGGACCCGGAAAAGCGGCTGATCCGCACGGCGGTGTATGCCCAGAACGGCTTTGTGCTGTTCCGGGTGGAGAACTACTGCCAAAAGCCGGTGGAGCTGGGTGCAGACGGTCTGCCGCTGCGCAGTGCCCACGGCGGTTACGACCTGCGCAGCCTGCAGGCGGCTGCGCAGCAGCACGGCGGCAGCATGACCGTGCACTGGGAGGACGGCTGGTTCACCCTGCGGGTGCTTCTGCCGCAGGCGGGGATTCAACAGACCGAGGGCGGGGAGTGATCCCCGCCCTTTTTGCGATATGCACAAAATTAGGGGCAGTAGAATTGTGAATAAGCACAATAAAAAATGAAACCAATTTGAAACTTTTTTCAAATTATGCATCCAAAACGACAGATTGTGAACAAATTGAAAATCCTCCGGCAAGTTCTGCTATCATAAAGCCGAGCTGGCAGGGGCGTCCCCTGCCTTTGTCCGATTCGACAAAACAAGGAGGAGAAAACTATGTTGTCCATCAATATGGATGACGTCATCAAGGTTCTCAACTCGATCAAATCGCAGTTGATCGGCTTTGGTGTCGTAGCAGTTCTGCTGATCGCAGTCATGATCGCCTGCCGTAAGCAGAGCAAGTCCAAAAAGTATCTGATCCGCTGGCAGGCGGGTCTGGGCATGGTGCTGGCACTGGCCATTACCGTGAACCTGATCCTGACCGGCCCCATGTACTCCATGGTCACCCTTGCCACCGGCGGCGGCAAGGTCAGCGAGGAGAACGTGGCATCCGCTACCCAGCTGTGCGAGAACATTGCCGATGAAGGCATCGTTCTGCTGGATAACGATGGCACCCTGCCCATGGCCAAGAACAGCAAGCTGAACGTCTTTGGCTGGGCTTCCACTAACCCCTGCTACGGCGGCACCGGTTCCGGTGCGCTGTCCGATGCTTACCCCACCGTCACCCTGCTGGAGGGTCTGACCAACGCGGGCTTTGAGCTGAACACCGAACTGAGCGACTTCTACACCTCCTACCGTGCAGACCGCCCGGTGGTGGGTATGTTCTCTCAGGACTGGACCCTGCCGGAGCCGGAGGCTGCACAGTACACCGACGAGATGATGAACAACGCCAAGGCTTTCTCTGATACCGCCATGGTAGTCATCACCCGCGTGGGCGGCGAAGGCGCTGACCTGCCCACCGATGTGTCTCAGGTCACCTACGACGCAGGCCACAGCTACAACGACTTTGAGCCCGGCGAACACTACCTGCAGCTGTCCAAGACCGAGAAGGACATGATCGATCTGGTCTGCAAGAACTTTGATAAGGTCGTTGTGGTCTACAACGGTGCCAACGCTATGGAGCTGGGCTGGGTCAAGGATTACAGCCAGATCAAGAGCGTTGTCTGGTGCGCAGGCACCGGTCAGAGCGGCTTCAACGCTCTGGGCTCCATCCTCTGCGGTGATGTGAACCCCTCCGGCCGTACCATCGATACCTTTGTGTACGACCTGACCCAGACCCCCACCGCGAACAACTTTGGCAACTTCAACTACACCAACATGGACGAGTTCAAGGCCAATTCCTTTGGTGCTGATACCATTCCCGCCTTTGTCAACTATGTTGAGGGCATCTATGTGGGCTACAAGTTCTACGAGACTGCTGCCGCTGAGGGTCTCATCGACTACGACAAGACTGTGGTCTATCCCTTCGGCCGCGGCCTGAGCTACACCACCTTCACCCAGACCCTGAACAGCGTTACCGAGACTGACGGCACCATCACCGTGGATGTCACCGTCACCAACACCGGTTCTGCTTCCGGCAAGGAGGTCGTGGAGGTCTACTACAATCCTCCGTACACCAACGGCGGCATCGAGAAGGCTTCTGCAAACCTGATCGGCTTTGCAAAGACCTCTGAGCTGGCTCCCGGCGCTTCCGAGAACGTCACCGTTACCTTCAAGGCCGAGGACATGGCTTCCTACGATACCTACGGCAAGGGCTGCTATGTGCTGGAAAAGGGCGATTACGTCATCAGCATCAATGCCGATTCCCACACTGTTCTGGATTCCAAGGTCTACAACGTGGCTTCCGACATCGTATACGACGCTTCCAACAAGCGTGAGAGCGATGTGGAGGTCGCCGACAACAAGTTTGACTTTGCCGAGGGCAATGTGACTTACCTGTCCCGCGCAAACGGCTTTGCCAACTACGCCGAGGCTACCGCTGCTCCCGCAGACTTTGAGCTGCCTGCAAGTGCAAAAGCTACCTTCTACAACAACTCCAACTGGAACCCCGAGGACTTCAACAACGCCGACGATGTAGCACCCACCACCGGTGCCAAGAACGGCCTGAAGCTGAAGGACATGGTGGGCGTGGATTACAACGATGCCCAGTGGGATGCCTTCCTCGACCAGCTGACCGTATCCGATATGGACAGCCTGATCGCTCTGGGCGGCTATCAGTCCGTGGCAGTGGATTCCATCGGCAAGGTGCAGGCTGTTGATTGCGACGGCCCCGCCTCCATCAACAACAACTTTACTAAGCAGGGCTCCATCGGCTTCCCCTCCGCTGTGATGATCGCAGCTACCTGGAACACCGATCTGGCACACGACTTCGGCACCTCCATCGGTAAGATGGCTGACGACATGGACGTTTCCGGCTGGTACGCACCGGCTATGAACATCCACCGCTCCGCTTTCGCAGGCCGTAACTTCGAGTACTACTCTGAGGACGGCGTGCTGTCCGGCGCAATGGCTGCCAATGCCATCATGGGCTCTCAGGAGCAGGGCGTCTACGCCTTCATGAAGCACTTTGCTCTGAACGATCAGGAGACCAACCGCTGCGGTATGCTCTGCACCTGGTCCAGCGAGCAGGCCATCCGCGAGATCTACCTCAAGCCCTTCGAGCAGTGCGTCAAGGCAGCTGACTGCCATGCCGTCATGTCCTCCTTCAACTACATCGGCAACACCTACGCCGGCAACTGCTCTGCCCTGCTGAACGATGTTCTGCGCGGCGAGTGGGGCTTCGTGGGCATGGTGCTGACCGACTACTACGGTGTGTACGGCTATCAGGATTCTGACCGCCTGATCCGCAACGGCGGCGACTTCTGCCTGGTGAACTACGACACCGAGACCAACCACCTGACCGATACCACCAGCGCTACCGCTCTGGTGTCCGCACGTCAGGCCTGCAAGAACATCCTGTACACTGTGGCAAACTCCCGTGCTTACTATCCCGAGAACCTGAACCCCGGTATGCCCGGTTGGGAAAAGGTGATGATCGGTGTGGACGTTGTACTGGCAGCCGCTCTGATCGCACTGGAAGTTCTGGTGGTCAAAAAGGGCTATGCAAAGCGCAAGGAAGAGGAAGTCAACGCCTGATTCTAGGCAAGACGCTCTGAACGGACGCAGCACCTGAACTGAAACCAGACCAAAGGCCCGCTGCGCAAAAACAGCGGGCCTTTTCTGGATTTGAAAAGGCAAAGAGGAAAATGCCATGAAACACACAGATATCATCAACAGCCTGGATCTGGAACAGAAATGCGCCCTGCTGAGCGGCGGCACGGTGTTCACCACCCGGGCGCTGCCGGGCAAGGGCATCCCGGCCATTACCCTGTCGGACGGCCCCAACGGCGTGCGCAAGCAGGCGGGCGCGGCTGACCATCTGGGCCTGAACCCCAGTGTGCCTGCCACCTGCTTCCCCACCTCGGCTACCGTTGCCAACAGCTGGGACCCGGAGCTTGGCGAGGCTGTGGGCGCAGCCATGGGCGAAGAAGCAGCGGCACAGGGCGTGTCGGTGCTGCTGGGCCCCGGCCTGAACATCAAGCGCAGCCCCCTGTGCGGCCGCAACTTCGAGTATTTCTCGGAGGACCCCTACCTTGCCGGTAAGATGGCTGCGGCCTACGTCCGCGGCATCCAGAAAAACGGCATTGCCGCCTGTCCCAAGCACTTTGTGGTGAACAGTCAGGAGCTGCGCCGCATGGCCTCGGATTCCATCGTGGACGAGCGCACCCTGCGGGAAATTTACCTGACCGGCTTCGAGATGGTGGTCAAGGAAGCGCAGCCTAAGACCATCATGTCCGCCTATAACCTTGTCAACGGCACCTACGCCAACGAGAACACCCACCTGCTCATGGATATCCTGCGCGGGGACTGGGACTTTGACGGCGCAGTGGTCACCGACTGGGGCGGCAGCAACGACCACGCCCTTGGCGTAAAGAACGGATCTACGCTGGAAATGCCCGCCCCCGGCGGGGACGCCATCCGGGAGCTGATGAAAGCGGTGCAGACCGGCAAGATCACCGAAGCGGACGTGGACGCCCGGCTGGACGAACTGCTGGAGCTGGTGTTCACCACCAAGGCGGCGGTGGACGCCGCACCCGGCAAGTTCGATGCCGACGCCCACCACGCACTGGCACGCCGGGCTGCTGCCCAGAGCATCGTGCTGCTGAAGAACGAAAACGGCCTGCTGCCCCTTGCAAAGGGGGAGAAGGTGGCGGTCATCGGCGACTTTGCTCAGACACCCCGCTATCAGGGCGCAGGCTCCAGCGCCGTCAACTCCATCAAGGTGGATTCCTTTCTGGACTGCCTTGCCGAGAGCGGCCTGAACAGCGTCGGCTACGCCAAGGGCTTTGACCGGCAGGGCAAGCCCGACGAGACGCTGAAAGCCGAAGCGGTGCAGCTGGCAAAGAACGCCAATGTGGTGCTGCTGTGCATGGGTCTGGACGAGATCAAAGAGAGCGAGGGCATCGACCGCGCCGACATGAAGCTGGCAGAGAACCAGCTGGAACTGCTGGCGGCTGTGGCGGCGGCAAACCCCAATGTGGTTGTGCTGCTGAGCGCGGGCTCCTCGCTGGAAAGCGGTTGGGTCAAGGATTGCAAGGCGCTGGTCTACGGCTGCCTGGGCGGTCAGGCCGGTGCGGGCGCACTGGTCGAGGTGCTGACCGGTGCGCAGAACCCCTGCGGCAAGCTGGCGGAGACTTGGGCGCGCAGCTACGCCGACACCCCCGCAAAGGCGCATTTCGGCGGCGACGGTCCCACTGTGGAGTACCGCGAGGGGCTGTATGTGGGCTACCGCTACTACGACACTGCCGGTGTGCCCACCGCCTTCCCCTTCGGCTACGGCCTGAGCTATACCAGCTTTGCGTACAGCGACCTGAAAGCAGACGAAAAGGGCGTGACCCTGACTGTCACCAACACCGGCAGCTGTGCAGGTGCCGAGGTGGTGCAGCTGTATGTGGCAAAGCCGGATGCAAAAGTTTTCCGCCCTGCCAAGGAGCTGAAGGGCTTTACCAAGGTGCAGCTGGAAGCCGGAGAGAGCAAGACCGTCACCATCCCGCTGGACGATAAGGCCTTCCGCTACTGGAACGTCAAGACCGACCGCTGGGAGGTGGAAGGCGGCAGCTATCAGCTGCTGGTGGGCGCTTCCAGCGCCGATATCCGTCTGACTGCCGCCGTCACGGTGGCGGGCACCGGCGCACCCGACCCCTACGCGGGCAAAGACCTTGCCCATTACCGCACCGCACAGGTGCAGAATGTGCCGGACGCGGAGTTTGAAGCGCTGCTGGGCCGTCCCATCCCGGAGAACAAGGTGCACATCGACCGCAACATGACGCTGGGCGAGATGGGACACGGACGCAGCCCCATCGGCTGGCTGGCAGCGGCGGTACTGGGTACCCTGCTGCGCCGCAGCATCAAAAAAGGCAAGCCCGACCTGAACATCCTGTTCCAGTACAATATGCCTCTGCGTGCGCTGGCCAAAATGACCAACGGCGCCATCAGCATGGGCATGGTGGACGGCATCGTGATGGAGCTGCGGGGCTTCTGGGTCATCGGCCTTGTGCGGGTGATCGTGGAGGCTGTGAAGAACATCGTGCTGAACAGCCGCATGGAAGAGCGCCTGAAAAACAGCTGAAAGGAAGCAGGCTATGAATTTCTGGAATAACTTTGCGGCAAAGCACCCC
>OLGZ01001816.1_pt1 | contig 11190 bp, 12 predicted proteins | sample 1605981 | NCBI WGS metagenome assembly OLGZ01 (sample SAMN03283291) | human gut metagenome | biome: human-associated habitat; material: feces | host: Homo sapiens | place: Peru | collected 2012 | reverse complement strand
CCTGCCACAAGAAAGCCTTACTTGTGGCAGGCAATAATGTCTTTATTCTACAGCGATATTCTTAGATTTCGCTTTCGCCGCTGCAACATCTTCCTTAGACATAGTTGTGCCAGCCGTTGCCTGCATAGTAGCGTGGATTTCCTTATTCATAGTCATATCTTTACCTGTGACTTCGAGGATACCTTCATTATTAAGTGTAAATGTAACCTGAATCGGAGCACCGGCAGGAAGATTACCGGGAAGTTCAAGTGAGCATGTGCCGAGAGTGAAATCCTCATCTACATCATAATACTCACTATCAAAATCGCTTTCGTAAACAACAAGTTCTGCGGTTTCCTGATTATCATCAGCAGTACCAAACTGTTTTGTAACGCTAACCGAACCATTTTCCATCTTGACATTCTTAATGATCATATTGCAGCACTTTTCAGTACCTTCAACAAGTACTTTCAAAGCATAGCTCTTGGTAGTTGCTACCGTGACGACCTCGCACATCTTCTGACCACGAAGTCCGGGAATGGCAACTGTGCTTACGGCAGCTTCCTCCTGATACTTTTCGACCTCTTCTTTAACAGTTTCGTCATTCATATCAACTTCGCCGGATTCAACTTTTTCCTTCCATTCTTCAACCTTAAGTTCGTAAGCACCGAGAGCATAGATTGCAGCACCCTTTGCAACTGCTTCATCAGGTTCAAGAATTTTCGGTTCAATGCCATACTTTTCAACAAGAGCCTTTGTGACTTGCGGCATTCTTGTAGAGCCACCAACAAGTAATATTTCGTCAACCTTATAGCCTTTAGATTCTGCTACAGCAATCGCCGCATCAGTCTTTTCAATAGATTCATTTAACAAGGTCTGAGTAATTTCATCAAATGTTGTTCTTGAAATACTGATTCTTGCACGAAGTCCTGCTGCATCAAGCATAACAGGAACTTCTTCACGAGAAGAAAGTTGCTGTTTTGCTTTTTCTGCTTTAAGACGAAGATCTTGCTGTGCATATTCATCAAAATCGCCATCAAAACCAGTTTCGGAGCAGAACTCGCCAGCGAGGTACTGCATAACAGCATCGTCCCAGTTCTTGCCACCAAGTTCGTGGTTACCATCAGAGCAGATAACTTCAATCTTACCCGCACCAATTCTCATTATAGTAACATCAAAAGTACCGCCACCAAGGTCATATACCAAAATAGTTTTTTCACCCTGTTCCTTTGCACAACCATAATACAGTGCTGCGGCAGTAGGTTCGCTTATGATTTCGATTACATTAAGACCTGCTATTTCACCGGCATTCTTCGTGGCAGTACGTTCAGCAGTTCCAAAATAAGCAGGGCAAGTAATGACTACATCCTTAACTTCTGTGTCAATCAACTTGGAAGCATCTTCGGCAAGTTTGCGAAGAATATAGGCAGATACTTCTTCCGGAGATTTATCTTCGCCGTTGTAATTAATTGCAAAATTACTCTTACCCATAAGAGTCTTTACAAGAGCCACCGTATTCTGCGGATCGATTACTGCATTCTCTTTTGCAACCTGACCAACTACTACCTGAGAAGGACTGGCGAAGTTCACGACAGAAGGGGTTGTGTTAGTTCCTTCTTGATTATTTACTACTGTAGCACGACCAGTTTCATCGACATAAGCGATACACGAATATGTAGTACCAAGGTCAATACCAAATACATACTTAGCCATTTTCAATTACCTCACTATTTTCGTTTTCTTTGACAGTTTTTTCATAACAATAAACTGTGATTTTCTCGGCAGAAATTGTTCTGCCGTTGTAACTGTATCCACAAGAAAGAGATTCTGCAACTTTACCGTGCAAGGATTCATCTGTAGTAGGGACCTTTTTGATTACTCTTTGCTTAATCGGCGTAAAGTCATCGCCGGATTTGCTTCTGTAAATATCAACAGAATTTTTTTCAAGAATATCTTGTAGATCAAAAGCATAATCAGAAAACATTTTGTTAGGAATATTTTGCTCGCCTTCAGGTTTAGTAAGATAAGTAGCAGCCATACGCATAATGCTATCTCTTACCTCAATTACATCAAGAAGAATCGGGCGAACAAGTTGCGCATACATATCTTCTTTATACTTCTGAAGTTCCTTATGCATCTGATCTACGATCTTTTCTTCGTGGTCCGTGTGCATAATTCTTGTTTCAAACAAGGTATTTAGAGTTTCTATCTTTTCTAATAACCGTTGCTGAGACTCAAGAACAGCATCAAATTTGTCGGGTTGAATTTCCTCGACAGTTTCTTCTATATCGGTAGATTCTTCGTCTATGATTTCATCCGCCTCAACTGTGTCTGATACTGTATCACTTGCTTCGGTTTCGCTTTGTTCTTCTGCGGCTTCAACCGTTTTTTCTTCTTGTTCTGTTTCTGCGGAAAGAGTTTCTTCTTTGATCTCAGAAGCATTTTCAGCCTCATCATCGCCAAAAAGATTTAACGGAGTAAAATCATCCATACATAGCCCCCCATTTTTTAATTTTCTTCCATATTAATTGTTTTTTTAGAGAATGTATTATCGTGCCACAATTGTCCCATCTTAGGATCGGCGTTTCTAAAGAGCCATTCCATAGGTGGAAGAACACCTTCCGGTTTGTACTGACCTTTATCGCGAGTATGACCGATAGCACTACAAGCAAAAAATCGGTTGTTCTTGAATTGTATAGAAATATTGTTCAAGAAACTCTCCATATTGTTTTCTTTAAGGAACTTCCGGCAAAGATAATCTTGGGTATCAAAGAAGTCAGTAAACTTTTCAGGATCGGCTTTCATCAGCTTATTAACTGCCATCGTTCCAACATCTTGCTCTAAGCCTGCGGAGTCAATTTTACTAATTACTACCGCCAAAGGAACAGTAGCCATCTTGTTGTCACTTAATCCTGTAACTTCTCTCAATTTATTAAGGAAAGAGTTAATAATCTCGTTAATATCTGCCTTACCAATTCCGGCGACATCTTCCGGGGCAAGTAATTCTTCGTATTTGTACCTGATGGACGGAATCGCAAAAGGATCAATAATGAGAACGATACCTTGACAATATTCATACTGTTTTTGAACCTCGTTTTCATTATTGTCCGTAAAAACCTCGCCCGCAATGTCATAAACATGAACGAGTCTTTCAGGTGAAAACTCCGGATGCTTTACAAAGAAACTAAAGGAAACGGAACTTGCAGTGTTCACATCTTGAGGTCTATCTGTCATTCTTGTGCTACCAGTTATGTAGTCCTGAGTTATTTCTTTATAAATGTCCTCTTTTTTATCGTTATAAAACTCAATATCAAATCCCTTTGAAGGAGCAATAGACTCAATAAATTCTTTAGAGAAAGCCGTAATAAAAGCTGTTTTACCAACAGAACGACCACCAACAATTGGGATACATATTGGACGGCTTTCTCGATCAGTCAGCTTATGACCGCAATTCGGACACTCGGCTTCAAGATTCTTTCTACCGTTAAAAAACGCCGTAGGAAGCTTTTCCCCACAATTGCAAGTTCTTTTCAAAATACCGTACACGCCGGGAGTTAGATTAGTATGTTTTGCTCCGCATTTCGGACAAATGTATGTAGGAATAAGGCTTTTTTCTTTGCATTCATGACAAGCAGTAAATATTTTTTTTCTTGTAAGATACAATCTATCTACAAGCCAAATAACTGTAAATCCGAGATAAACAATAGCCATAAAAAACAACAGAACCACAATGTTAATAATTGTAATAACTGCTGTAATAGCAGAACCGAAAATTATTACGGCAACCATTGCTAAAACATTAACTATTGTAAGGAATATTTTAGGGACTAAAGATTTATCCCCCAAATTTTTCAGATTATATCCATACTTTTTAATCGAATCACTATTTCTTGCCCAAGCTCCCTTAATTGTATTCCCAAGATCTTTATATCCCTTGTCGAAGAAATAGCTCTTTTTCGCAGGCTGAGGCGTTGTTGCCATCACTTTCTCCTCCTAATCATTTTTGTATGTTTTGTATGCTTTCAGAAAAACCTAGCGAGAACACCCACCCACAAATCAACCTAGCTTGCTCAAAAGAGGCAGTGCATACCCAACCTCTTTTGAGTAGCTATAACTCAGCTTCAGATGCCGAATTGTACAGAGAGTATGTAGAGGATTATGCAACAACTGCTTTATTGCTATCAATCATGTTCTCTTTGAATGATTTGTAGTAATTTGCGATGGCTGTTCCGCCTCCCCAAAGTGTACCACCGGCACCAGCTACTGCGGCAATTATAGATGCAAGCATCACTACGCAATAAATCACAAAAGCAATTGCTGCAAGAATAAGTACCAAGCCAATGATTCCGCCAAAATCGTCATCCATTGTTCATACGCTCCTTTTCTAAAATTTATTATTCAACCCCTTATGGGTATTGAACTGAACTGGTTTCGGATTTGTATTGCAGTATTTTATAGACCTGAGCAATAAATCCTTTTTTGGTCTTTAAGAGGTTGTTTGTTTCTGAATTTGAAATAAAAAACAAAAACAAGGACAGAAACGTATTCCAACTCATCTGTCGCTTTCCAATTTCTATGGCACAATATGTTTGCCTTGAAACGCCGATATACTCGGCAATTTCTCCTTGAGATATTCCGATAGCTGCTCTCAAAATCGGAAGCGTTCCAGTCAAAGTTTGAATCAACTCTTCTTTTTCTTTTTTATCTACGATATTTTTCATAAACATCTCTTTTAACCAAATTTAATTTCACATATACGTTTAAAATACTCGCACGATGAAAGTAATTCTTCGTATGTCCCGTGGTCAAGTAATCGCCCAGCCTCCATTACCAAAATTTCGTCGTATTCTTTAATAAGTTTTCCCGAAAAGTTGTGCGAGATAAAAATGACCGTCTGATCGTTGAAGTTCAACGCCATTCTCTCGATTTCGTAGGCGCTCTCAATGTCGAGCGTAGAAACAACTTCGTCAAAGATTAAAACTTTTGCCGACTCAAGCAGACTTCTTGCTATCTCTATACGGCGCTGTTCACCGCTTGAAATGTTGTTCCCTTCATCTCCAATTTCTCGCTCTAAGTTTAATTTTATTTGCGCTTCACTAATCGCCTGCTGAAATACTTCCTCGTTATATTGACGGTACAAAGAAATGTTGTCCCTAACTGTTCCTGAAAATAGGGAGACATCTTCATTAAGATAAGAAATCACTTTACTTAAATCGCTACTTTTCAACTCAGTAATGTCTTTTCCCGCAAACAAAATGCGCCCACCAGTTGCTTTGTACCACTTTTTGAGAGCCTTAAACAAAGTGCTTTTCCCAGAGCCGTTTAAACCGACAATAAGATACTTTTTGCCCTCCTCAAAAGTGAAAGAAAAGGTGTCAATAATTGTTTTGTTGCCGATTGCTAAGCTGAACTTATCAAAGGATATTTCAAATCCGCTATTTTGTTCATCGGCATTGTTGCAACAGCGCTTATTAAGTATGTTCCCTGAACTCAATGTTCCTGATGACAGCCGTTCTATTTTCTTTACAATTTCTTTGACGGATCTTATGGAATTGATATTGCATATTATATTTTGCAGTGGATTAGCAAGATCACTTGCAAACGACTGAGCTGCAACAACGGTTCCAATCATTATCTCCCCATTAACGACCAACATTAGTCCAAAGCCCACACCTATAAACTGCATAAACCACGAGAGCAGTGATCCGATATTATTTGCAAGTGTCAAAGCATAATCTGCTTCAAATTTAGCTTCCTCTGTACCAATATTCAATTCATCAAATTTCTTGGCAACAATCTTTTCGATGGCATAGTTTTTTATTGTTGGGTACGCAACAATGTATTCCTTCATGCGTTGGGTAAACTTGGAGATACATTCAGAGTATAGCAGGTTCTTTGCATTTAAGTTTTTTGAAAATGCCACTGGAACAAACATCGTTATTGTCCCAAACACAAGAATTGAGATTGCCAGTTTTTTATTCAGTGCAAGAAAGGATGTGCCTAAAATTGCAATAGAAAATATATTTGAAATTAGTGCAACAATTTGGTTAAAAAAACGAGTTTCCAGTATTGTGATGTCATTGGTGAATAACGATATATATTCTCCACTCGCAGCGATTCTTGAAATGTTTGAAGTATCCAGTCCTAAGAGATTTACAAAAAGCTTATGTTTGACTTCTTGCTTGGCATTGCATATAAAACGAGTTTTTAAAAGGCTCGAAGTAAAATTGACAACTCGTTTAAGTATCCAAAGAAGAAATCCAGCAGTAAGCATACGGAGAAGAAAAGCTTTTTCCACTCCAGGAGCAGCAGCGTTAAACAAACGCTGCAACCAAAAATTCAGAACAGAATTTATAGACGGTTCCGCAATTATTAGAATGAAAATAATTAGGATATACCATTTCTGCTTTAATAATTGCTTCAACATACTATGATTTTGCTCTCCTTAGTTCGCCTTTTTTAGCTCCCAAATAGATCCTTTGTCAGCGGATAATTCAAGAAGAATCACCGTGTCGTTGCTAACAGGGTAAATAATCATGTCTTTGTTAAAACCGTCAACAACTAAATGCCCTTTTTCTTGTATGTATTGCGAGGTCGCAACCGCTTGTTCAGAACCAGCTTTATATTGCGATATATTCCCATTTTCTTCAAACAGTAAATAATCTCCTGCATACGGTTGAGAACTATTGCGATATGCAATATTCCACTTACCAATCAGAAAATCCTGTTCTATTTCAACATCTGTCATATCTGCATTGCGATAGCGAATCAAAGCCATGTAGACATCTTTCTTTTCATATAGGCAAATATAGTTGGCGGTTTTTTGATCTACAATGTACTTTCTTGAAATATCTTGTAAAATCAGCTCATTATTTTCAAGAACATATTTGCTTGAAGCATAAGGTATATCGTTCCCATCACGATAGTCGTTTGCAGTTTCATTATCAAAAACCATGAACTCGTTTTCGACAATGGAAACTTCACCGTTATTTACATAGGTAACCACCTTCCATGTGCCATCCATCTGTATCGAGGTGTTATCTATCTTCTTGTCATTTCCGCTGAACACAAACACAAGCATAAATGTAATTGCTATTGCAATAACAATCCCACCGACGATAAAAAAGCCTTTCCTTTTCATAATGTACCTCCCTAAATTTTCGACTTATATCGACAACATTGCCAAGCACAATGCCGCAAATGCTGTAATTCCAACTATTAAGATAACAAAGGTCCCTGTTGCCAATTTGCTTAATATTGAGCGAATGTTTTGTTTCCTTACATCTCCGTCGGATTCTAACATATGCATTGAATCCATTGTGTCCACCCCTATTTCTGTATTTTTCGTAGAGTAATCTCCTTGACGAGGGAGAAAAAACTCAAAATAGCATTTATAATTATACTTAGTGTTGTCGGATTTGTCAAGGTGTCAAACGAAAATCACCGAAATAAGTCGAAAATAAATATTGTACGGTCTTAATTTCTCGTATATTAAGGCGTTGAAACTTAATTCCACGCCCCATTTTCCGTCAGACTGTCCGTCAGCCAATCATAAACGAAAGGGTGAACGCTATGGCAAGGACAGGCGAAAATATTTACAAAAGAAAGGACGGAAGATGGGAAGCCCGGTATATTTCCTCATATAATGCCGACGGAAAGGCGAAGTACAAGTATCTATATGCTCGAACTTATGCTGAAGTAAAAACGAAACTAATTAGGGTGCAAAATTCTATTGAAACCAAAGTTGAAGCAGAAAAAATCAGAGATAGAGAGAAATATGAATTTTGGCTACTTGAATGGTTGCGTTCAAAAAGAATGGGTATTAAAGACTCAACTTATATTCGGTACAGAAACATAATCGAAAATCATATCAATCCCGACCTCGGCAAGTATCCTATCAATAAAATCAGCACACCGTTGATGGAACGCTTTGTTACCCACAAGTTAAACAGCGGGCGGCTTGATGGGAACGGTGGGTTATCTCCAAAAACAATGTCTGATATGCTGACTATAATCAAGGAGTCTTTCAAATATGCTCAAACTTCGGGAGTTGTTACGATATGCCGCTTTGACGGAATCAGTTTCAAGCGAAATTCCAAAGAGATGCGAGTGTTGAGCATATTTGAACAACAACAGTTGCTTTCGGTTTTGCTTGAAGATTTTGACAGATACAAATTAGGAGTTTTTATATGCCTTTACACAGGAATACGCATAGGCGAATTGTGTGCGTTGCAATGGAAAAACATATCATTCAGCGAAAAAGCGATTGTAATCGAGCATACAATGCAGCGACTTCAAAATGACGATCCTAACGCTATATATAAGACAAGAATTATCATCACCGAGCCGAAAAGTAAAGCATCATTAAGGACGATCCCGTTACCTGATTTTGTAGTCAAAGCAATCAAGCCATTTGTCAGTTCTCCAAATGCCTATATCTTATCAGGAGAATGCAAATCAATAGTTGAACCAAGGACTATGCAAAACAGATTTAAAGGTTATTTAGAGGAAGGACATATTGATGATGCTAATTTTCATTCACTACGACACACATTTGCAACAAGGTGTATTGAAGCGGGCTTTGATGTAAAAACGCTCAGCGAGATCTTAGGACACTCAAGTGTAAAAATCACACTTGATAGATATGTCCATTCCTCAATGGAACTAAAGCGAAGTAATATGGAGAAACTAACTCCCGTTTTGGTCTGAGCATACCATTCGCCGTCAATAAAATAGTCAAAGAAGCGGAATAGTCCTTGTGAAATAAGGGTTTTTCCGCTTCTTTTCGTCAAGGAGATTACTCTACGAAAATTATTCAAAGGAAGGATTAAATGAGTCAGACTAGCAGAAAAAACTATATGAGTTATTGGAATTTCACCTCGGAGGAAAAAAGTCAACTGATTGCTCGTTTAACAAAAGAACTTCCTGCACTAAGAGGGGCGGCAAAAGCCACTCAAGATGAGATTGCAAATGCGATTGGCGTTTCAAGACAAACCTACAATGCGGTAGAAATGCAAAAAAGGAAAATGACTTGGAACACATATATGTCATTGATTTTGTTTTTTGACTATAATCCAAATACGCATTACACCATCCGACAACTTGATGCTTTCCCCTATCGTTTAGATGAGTGCTGGTTGTCAGGAAAAATGGATCAAGCAAATGGAGAGTAGTATATGGGAACTGAAAAAATAAGAAAAGAAATGACCATAGAAGAATCTTTTTTGTTCTTAATTGCTTGTGTTGGTATATCGCACATTTCTATAGTTTCTGTTGTGTGATATATGCTTAATTTAGGTGATATTTCTTTTATATCAAACAAAGAGGGGGGTGAGCTTATGAGTTTTTGGGAGTGGATTAGATATATAATCAGTCTATAGTAAAGAGGCAATCAGTATAATATTTTGTAGTAAATGTTATATTGATTGCTTTTAAATTTTCTTATATAATAATTTAATTGTGGGATTGGAATACATACACCCACAAATTATATAAGAAAGAGGAAATACAAATGAACAGCGTGTCAATTCCAACTATGGAGCCGGATAGACAATACTATTTCATGAACCAGTGCAAAACACTTGTACTTGAGAAAAAGGCAGCATTGAATCGACCACTTACCTACAACATCCAGACCTTTGGATGTCAGATGAATTCCCACGACTCAGAGAAGCTCAAAGGCATCATGGATGAGATCGGATATGAAGAAGTGGACGACGAGGCAGCTGACTTTGTAATCTTTAATACATGTACGATTCGCGAGAATGCGAATCAGAAATTATACGGACATCTCGGCCACGTCAAGACATTAAAGAACAAAAACAAAGACATGATCGTGTGTCTGTGTGGCTGCATGATGCAGGAGCCACATGTCATTGAGACATTGAAACAGAAGTATAAATTCGTAAATATTATCTTCGGCACACATAACATCTACAAATTAGCAGAGCTTATTTACAGCTATTTAGAGACAGGCAAGCAGACAATCGAAGTCTTAGATGAGACAAAACAGACCGTCGAACAGCTTCCTAGAAAGCGGAAATATACATTTAAGTCCGGCGTCAATATCATGTACGGATGCAACAATTTCTGTACGTACTGTATCGTGCCATATGTACGCGGACGTGAACAGAGCCGCAAGAAAGAAGAGATTCTGGCAGAGGTAGAAGCACTTGCCAAGCAGGGAATTTCCGAAGTTATGCTGCTTGGTCAGAATGTAAATTCCTATGGCAATATCTATGAATACAAGGACGGAAAGATTGTTGAAGTGGACGAGAAAGATCGTGTAACATTTCCACAGCTGCTTACGGAAGTGTGCAAAATTGACGGCATCAAGCGTGTACGCTTCATGACCAGTCATCCGAAAGATCTGTCAGATGAACTGATTGAGGTAATGGCAGAAGAGCCGAAGATCTGCAAGCATCTGCATCTGCCTGTACAATCAGGTTCCACTAACATATTAACACGCATGAACCGTCGCTATACGAAGGAACAGTACCTTGCGTTAGTTGACCGGATTCGTGCCAAGATGCCGAACATCTCCCTGACAACCGATATCATCGTCGGATTTCCGGGTGAGACAGAAGAAGATTTCGAGGATACACTGGATATTATCCGTAAAGTAAAATATGATCAGGCGTTTACATTTATCTACTCCAAGCGCACCGGAACACCGGCTGCAACAATGGATAATCAGGTGCCGGAAGATGTCATCAAGGAACGTTTTAACCGTCTTCTGACATTAGTCAACGAGATTTCGAATGCACAGATCAAGCGGTTTGCTGATCAGGTAAAGCCTGTGCTTGTGGAGGAAGTAAATCATCACGATGCATCACTTGTAACCGGACGAACCGAAGAGAATGTAACGGTACATTTTCCGGGAACTGCCGATATGATCGGAACGACTGTCGATGTAAAGCTGACAGACTGTAAGGGATTTTACTTCATGGGTGAAAGGATTGGGTGATTGGCGTGGCAAAGCTATCTCCTATGATGGAGCAATATGTTGCAACTAAAGAAAAATATAAAGACTGTATTTTATTTTACCGTCTCGGTGATTTCTATGAGATGTTCTTTGATGATGCAATCTTAGCATCCAAGGAACTTGAAATTACACTAACCGGAAAAGACTGCGGTATGGAAGAGCGGGCACCGATGTGTGGGATTCCATTTCATGCAGCAGATACTTATATCAATCAGCTTGTAAAAAAA
>OLGZ01001815.1_pt1 | contig 11191 bp, 12 predicted proteins | sample 1605981 | NCBI WGS metagenome assembly OLGZ01 (sample SAMN03283291) | human gut metagenome | biome: human-associated habitat; material: feces | host: Homo sapiens | place: Peru | collected 2012 | reverse complement strand
AAGAGAGAATATTTTCGCTGTTATAGGATGCAGATACTCTCTGTACATATATGTATTTCAGGGAGTTGCTGCAAGAATGTGGATTACATTGATATCGTTTGGTGGGAAAGGGCCAGTGACTAATTTGGTTAGTTGTTTTTATGAGATTTCTAAGCCCCTTACGGTGTTTATAACATCGCTCATCGTATCATGGATCTATTGTGGAATAAAGAAAGTAATTATAAAACTGATGAGATCATCTAAGGGCATTCAAAAGGCGGAGGTCTAGATATGCGGAAGAAATATTGGGCGCGTAGAGCAGTGTTTATTTTACTTGTATTGATAGTGATCTTTGCAGGAGTGCTTGTAGATAGAATGGAAAGAAATAAACAAAAACCATACGAACGAGACATAAAGCAGGCAGATGTAGTAGAGAATGTTGATCAACAGACAATTAATAACCTAAAAGAAAATGCAGAATCCTCAGACTGGCGTGAGCTGTCTGGGGATAATGTTATAAATATGGAAGGTCTTAAAGTGGAAATGTTGTCATGCGATATAGTGGGGGATAACGATATTGAAACACAGACAACATATCCGAAAGAATACTTTTGTTCTGGAGAATTCCCTAAGCCGGATTCAACAATTGGAGAAGCTGATCGACAGTCAGAAACAAGATATTATTTTATAAAATGCCGTATATCCAATGGGAGTGATTCAAAGATAGAAGTACCTCTTATGTTGTATGTAGTATATTTGTCTAAAGACAGGGATAAAATATGGTATTCGGACAGTTGCTGCTACTATGATCGGTCTCGGTATACTGCAGAAGAAAATAGAGGGCAAAATTTTTTTGATTGCAATCTTGATGCAGGAGAGGAACAGGAATGTACACTAGGTATTGAAGTGAGCGATATGTGGGGAGAAGGAGAAACATACTATTTGGGGATCCCACCGATTACAGATGAAACATATAATCCCGATATTGTTCCGGACTTGGTTAAGGCCGATTCTATATCGATGGATAACTATGATGGAGGTGCGCGTTGAAAAGGATACTAGTTTTTATATGCGCATGCCTGATTACATTTTGGACAAGTCGTATATATAGTGTGAATCGAAATTACACTGCTCCAGAGACCAGATACAAGAATGATTCTATGATCAATATTGAAAATCTTGAAGTTTCGTTTAATCATTCGTGTATATATACATGTGATGAATTTGAAAGCGAGTATAAGGTGGAATTTGGAGATGTGGATTCTCCAGATGATATAAGAATAATAAGCGCTTGTTTTGATGTTAGGAATACCTCTGAAAATGATCTAGCGTGGGACACTGTTATGGATAGTCTGCAATGCGGTTTTGAATCCCTTACATGGGCAAGTTCGGTTGATCCCTCAGTGACTTCTGTAATAAATACATTTTATTCGGATACGTTGAAGGTTGGTGCAACACAGAGGATTGGATTTGCAACAGTTATGACCAGGTCATCTTTTAGGGAACAGAGCTGGGAGCATTTGACTGAAAACAGGTATTATTATGTATTTGCCAGACAGCCTGAGAAGATAATGATAGAACTTGATTTATCAAATTGAAGGAGAATACATGAGGACACTTAGATTTGAACTGATGAGGACGTTTCATAATAAATGGATGTATATAAGTATGTTTATTGGAACTGCCATTGTTATGACGGACTTTATTTTCTTCGATAAAACATATAAAGCTGATAGTCATAGAATATTGATACAGGCATGGGTAGGGACGGATTTTCAGTTTGTGTATAACAGCTTGTTTTATACATTATTCCCACTTATTGCCTGTATTCCTTATGCAGGGACATATTATTCTGATGTGAGTATGGGGTATGATAAGGCTATATGCGTAAGGACATCAAGAGGTAATTACATGTTAGCTAAAATGATTGCGGTGTTCATTTCTGCATTTGCAGCTACTATAATTCCTTTGTTATTAAATTTATATATAGTTGCAGGAAAGTATCCAAATGGTATTCCGGACAAGTTATCTTTTATTACAGCAGGTATCATAGACACCTATTTGTTTTCGGCTGCATTTAATTCCCATCCGGTATTATATGCACTTGCATTTATATGTATTGATGGATTGTTTGCCGGACTTATGGGGCTTATGTCGGTAGCCATATTTAGATGTGTCAGGAGTAGATTTGCGGCGATAATGTTTCCGTTTGTAATATATATATTGACCGGTGTTGTACTAGAGGGAAAAATGGATGGGAATTGGTCAGTTATGCAGATGATAAATCCGGTGCAGAATGAGGTGACTTACCCCTATCAGATTGTGAGCATATATGTAATCCTATTGGCAATATGTATTAGTGCCACTTGGGTGTGTTCGAGAAAGAGAGATATTTTGTGATGACAGTAGAAAGAAAGACGAATTGTATTGTTAAGATAGATAATCTCTGCAAAACAATAGAGGGAAATTGCGTTATTGATAATGTAAGTATGGTCATGGAATCCGGTATGATTTATGGTTTCCAAGGCAAAAATGGAAGTGGTAAAACTATGCTTATGAGAGCAATATGCGGATTGGTGATACCAGATAGTGGTACAATTCGGATCAATGGTGAAATTCTCCATACTGATATAAAGTTTCCAGAAAGTATAGGTGCGTTGATAGAGAATCCTGTTTTCCTGCCGGAATATACAGGATACAGGAATCTTATGATGCTGGCAAAACTTACTGGTGGGATATCATCAGAAGATGTAAGAATTGCAATAAGACGTACAGGCTTGGATCCTGATGATAAGCGGACATATCGTAAATATTCACTTGGAATGAAACAAAAATTGGGTATAGCAAATGCGGTTATGGGAGAGCCTGAGATAATTGTTCTTGATGAACCTATAAATGCTCTTGATGAGGAATCGGCATCGATGATCAGAACAGAACTTATAAAGCTTAGGGATAAAGGCAGTTTGATTATAATAGCTTGTCATGATAGAGAGGAATTGGAATATTTGTGTGATACAATATTCGATATTAAGGATGGACAAATAACTACAGTTCGACAATTGCATGGAGACAATAAATGAGAACAATAAAGTTAATTGGCAGGGATATAAAGTATGGAATAATAAAGAGATGGTATGTTTTGCTGCTGCCTGTAGTTTTTTCGTTAAGTCAGGTATGGAGGTGCCATGAACTGGTTGCAAATTCTGGCTATTTAGAAAATGAGCATACTACAGGAACTGTTATGGATTATATCTTATATAGTGTTCAGGGAATGGAGGTATATGTTTTTTCTCCCAGGAATTATTTTATAATACCGATTTATTGGTTTGTTTTTCAAATGGGAGTGGCATATATGGCTGCGTATTATACTTACGATGATTTGGCGTTGAATGGCAGATCAATATTTCTTGCGGTAAAAGATCGCAAATCATGGTGGTCAGCAAAATGTTGCTGGTGTATTTGTCAAACGATGATGTATTATCTGGTTGCATTTGTTTTTATTATAGTATCTGCAGTTGCGTTTGGCACGGAATTAACATGCAAGACCACTAGAAATTTTATAGAAACTACATTCGGTATAAATGCATGTTCGTTGTCTGGGCAAGATTTAATTTTGACAGCACTTATCCTTCCTTTTATGATTACATTGGCTATAACTATGGTACAGATTTTATTCAGTATGATAATAAACCCTGTGATGAGTTTTGCGGTTGTATGTGCTATTTATGTGGTGTCTGCATACTATACCAGATGGTATTTTCTGGGAAATTATACTATGTGGGTGAGAAGTTCTTATGTTACGGATAAAGGAGTGTATCCAGTTGGAGGTATAGTAATTTCGATTGCATTGTTTACGGTGAGTTTGATAGCAGGATATATGTATATTGATAATAAGGATGTTATATAGAGACCAAAGTTAAAAAATCCCTGACCCCGCTACAAAATGTGGCGTAGTCAGGGATTTTTATTCACATCAAGCATTAACCAGCTCTTCGATCTCGTGGTACACTCGTGCCAGCGGCAGTCCCACAACATTGTTGTAGTCGCCGTTTATTTCCTTTACGAACAATCCGCCCTTGCCTTGGATGCCGTAACTTCCAGCTTTGTCAAATGGCTCATTTGTCGCAAGGTACTGGATGATCTCCTCGTGGGATACCGGATAGAAGGTCACGTCCGTCTTTTCGAAGAAAGAACTCGAAGTCTTTGCCCTTCCCTCCACATATATCAGGCATACACCGGTGTATACCTGATGTGTCTGGTCTGACAGACTGTTCAAGGTATTGTATGCATCGTCATAATCATACGGTTTTCCGAGAATCCTGCCGTTCAGTGAAACAACCGTGTCGGCTCCGAGAATTACGAACTTTTCTGGAAGTTTTTTTGCGCGCCTTCCCACATCCTCGGCGATGATCCTGTTGCACACTTCATCGGCCTTCATCTTGGCAAGGAGCATCACATATTCTGATGGAGCCATCACCTCAAGATCTTCCTCAGATAGGCTCGGACATACATCAAAGTCATATCCTGCCTGAGTCAGAAGCTCCTTCCTTCTCGGCGATCCGGAGGCAAGAATTATTTTTATGTTAGTCATATGTTATATCTCAATACTTTCCTAAAATAATTTTGTATAAACAAGATTAGCGCAAATAATATCTATACTGATAAGGCATGATATTGATATAGAAACTTATACACAGATCATTATTTGCACATCTTGATAGCCTTTTCGAACAGAGGCAGTGAGCGCTCAACCATATCTGTTGTGGTACAGTAAGCCAGTCTCATATGTCCAGGGCACATGAAGCTGTCGCCTGGAACTAGGATCAGATCAAGTTCATGAGCGGTCATGTTACAGAACTCATTTGCATCGGCGATAGGAGTCTTAGGAAACATATAGAATGTTCCGCCCGGCTCAACACACTCATATCCCATGGCGGTGAGTTCTTTGTACAGGATGTTCTTGTTCTTCTCATAGATTGACAGATCAGAAGTCTCGTCAAGAACCTTTGCAACTCCGAGCTGTATCAGAGATGAAGGACAGTTGTGTCCTGTGAAACGTGATACCTGTCCGCACATGTTGATGATGAGCTCCGCATCCTTGCACTTAGGATTTACAGCCACGTATCCGATACGCTCTCCAGGCAGTGACAGAGACTTGCTGAATGAGTAGCAGCAGATCGTGTTGTCGTAGAACTTTGAGATGAACGGTGAATCGGTTCCCGCAAATACGATCTCTCTGTAAGGCTCGTCTGATATAAGGTAAATGTCGTGTCCGTACTCTTCCTGTTTCGCTGAGAGGATCTGGGCAAGACGTGTTATAGTCTCGGTTGAGTAAACGATTCCTGATGGGTTGTTCGGCGAATTGATGAGGATCGCCTGAACATTTGGATTCATCATCTCGAGGAATGCGTCAAAGTTAATCTGGAATGAAGTTATGTCCGCGGGAACGACCTTGAGAACAGCACCGGTTCCGTCAACGTATGGTACATACTCAGGGAAGTAAGGGGCAAATGTGATGACCTCGTTGCCCGGTTCTGTGACACATCTGATGGCGTGCGCCAGAGCTCCGGCAGCTCCAGATGTCATGAAGATGTCCTCAGGAACATACTCCATGCCGAAACGGCGGTTCAGTGAATCTGCGACAGCTTTTCTTACAGAGTAAATAGTAAGTGTAGGGCTGTAGCCGTGAAGTGCCAGTGAATCCTCATTCTGGATAAGATCGATAAGTCCTTTGTTGAAGTCGTCTGTGGTAGGCACAGATGGGTTGCCTATGGTATAGTTGAACACATTTTCAGCACCGATCTCAGCGGCACGCTTTGAAGCATACTGCGCAAATTCCCTGATGATGGAAGTGTTGTTTAACATTGCTGAATATTTCTTTGATATCATGGAAGTCCTCCTGTAATTTTATAGATATTGGTATATACAAAATCCGGACGGTTCATGAATGCTGCCGTCTGGCTGTGTAACCTGATGTATTTCATAATAAATACCAAATATAAATATACAGTTACAGACACAAAAAAACAAGAGGTAACAGACCGGGGAGATCTGCTGCCTCTTGTAAAAAAATGAGGGGAGAGAGGATTCAAATAAATGAAAAACTCTTTACGATGTTTAGTATATCCAGGAATTGTGAAAATAATGTGTTCAAAGTTTAATCTATTTATAAAGATTAATAAACAAACATAAACAAATAATAAAACGTTCACAAACTGAATGTATTTATGTATAATACAGCGTGACAGATGAAATGAGATCGTGTCTGTATTTTGAGATCACAGGGCGATTAAAACAGGCTGGTGTTCAAGACAGGAAGGTTGAGAAGATGATATTTGAGACACATGGACATTATGATGATGAGCAGTTTGACGAGGACAGAGAACGACTCATTGTAGAATTTTTAGAAAAAGATATAGATAAGGTGATGAATGTCGGTGCGGACATGCAGTCATCCAGAAACTCGGTTGAACTTGCCGGAAAATATCCACATTTTTATGCTGCTGTAGGTGTGCATCCAAGTGAGGTGGGAGATCTCACTGAGGATGATATGCAGGCACTTAAGCAGATGACACTTGAAAATCCAAAGGTGAAAGCGATAGGCGAGATCGGTCTCGATTATCATTTTGATGATGATCCGCCGAGGGACGTGCAGAAGAAATGGTTTATCAGACAATTGGAGCTTGCGCAAGAACTAGGCATGCCTATAATCATACATAGCAGGGATGCTGCGTCAGACACCATGGAGATACTGAAAGATATGGACGGCGGAAGAAATGGCGGAGTGATACACTGCTATTCATACAGTGTTGAACAAGCTAGAGAATACATTAAGATGGGATTCAATATCGGCGTTGGTGGAGTTGTCACCTTCAAGAACAGCCGCAGACTTCAGGAGGTCGTGGAAGATATTCCTCTTGAAAAGATCGTCCTTGAGACCGATTCTCCATATATGGCTCCGGTTCCATTCAGAGGGACAAGAAATTCGGCTCTTTACATTCCTTATATAGCTGAGAAGATAGCCGAGATAAAGGATGTGCCGGTTGAGAAAGTGTATGAAACAACTTATGTAAATGCGATGAAAATGTATAATATGAACTGATAAATAAGAAAGGACAGAGGATGGAGAAGTTAAGCAATCCACAGGTTACGATAGAGACGATAAAAAAGTACGAATTTGCATTTCAGAAGAAGTTCGGGCAGAACTTTCTGATAGATTCCCATGTGATAAACAAGATAATCAGCGCAGCGGATATCACAAAGGATGACTGCGTGCTGGAGATAGGCCCGGGAATAGGAACCATGACACAGTATCTGGCGGAGAGTGCCGGACAGGTAGTGGCGGTGGAGATAGATAAGAATCTTCTGCCTATACTGGACGAGACTCTTGCTGAATATGACAATGTAACGGTCATCAATGACGACATATTGAAGGTCGATATCAACAAGATAGTGGAGGAGAGAAATGGCGGCAGACCTATAAAGGTTGTTGCAAATCTTCCATATTATATAACCACGCCGATCATCATGGGACTTTTCGAGAAGCATGTGCCACTGCTCTCGGTGACCGTCATGGTACAGAAAGAGGTGGCAGACCGCATGCAGGTCGGACCCGGAACGAAGGATTATGGTGCACTGTCACTGGCAGTACAGTATTACGCAGAGCCTTATATCGTTGCAAATGTGCCGCCAAACTGTTTTATCCCAAGACCGGGAGTGGGGTCTGCCGTTATCAGGCTTACCAGATTCCAGGAGCCGCCGGTAAAGGTGAAGGACGAGCAGCTTATGTTCAGGCTTATCAGGGCATCCTTCAACCAGAGAAGAAAGACTCTTCAGAACGGAATAGCCAACAGCGGAGAGCTGTCATTTACAAAGGAAGAGGTTGCAAAAGCTCTTGAATCACTTGGAATATCAGCAAATATCCGAGGAGAAAGTTTGGGACTGGCGGAATTTGCAGCTTTGAGCGATATTCTTTCGGACAAATAATAGAATACCCATCACCATTTGCACATAGATAATTGTTAGAGTCCCAGGAACATGTGAGATGCCAGACTGGATGATCTCACAAGGTTTCCCAGAGGAGAGGAGGATTATCTATGGTGTATTGGAACAGATTTATATCGTATATTTACAGATATCACGAAGGACGCAAATGCGAAAATTCCGGATTTGCAAAAGTGGCAAAGACGGGGAGGACAGGACGTATAACTATAGGACTGAAGAATGGCATAAGTGGGCGCGAAACGTTGTATGGTGTCTATATGTACAGAGAAACATTGCCGCAGAATGGTCTGGAGTTTCAGACTGACACGACAGGAAAAAAGAAAACAGGCGGGGTAGAGGGGCAGACACCGATGATCCCTCTTCCGGTTCTGGTCGGGAAGATGAAGCTCACTGGTGGACATGGAGAGGCGTCATTTTCATTCTGCTGGGATGATGTGGGTGGAAGCGGACGCCCTGTTACAGCGTTTGCCGGGATAGCCATAAGACTTATGGATTCGAGGAATAATGCGAATCTTCGATGTTATGAAAATCTTCAGTGTTATGAGCATCAATGTTATGAGCATCAGTGTTATGAAAATGATATGTTTTGTTCATCTTGGACGGACAGCGAGGTTGATTATTCAGTTATGTGGACTGCCGGGCAGCCTGAGGGGAACGGGGTGCTTGACGAGGCAGTCAGGGAAGTTTCTATAACAGACGATATGACAACAACGGCTGCACCTGAGATTGCGACAGAACATGCTGCAGAGAAGGAATCACGCTCTGACACTGAAAAAGCGGTGGAAAACATGTTCAGCAAAAATGAACATTTGCCGCTGCTCCCGGGAAATTCTTTGGATGATGGGCTTGATAGTGTGATAGAGAGCGTGAAGATAACGCCAAATGATATCGGACTTCTCGATATGAACAACTGGAAGCTCGGTGTGAACAGTTTCCTCACACATGGGTATTACAGCTATAAGTATCTCATGCTGGGAAAGGTGCTGTTTGGACCTGACAGTGAAAATAACAGTTACATACTGGGAGTTCCGGGCGTGTATTCTGCCAGGGAAAAATACCTGGCGGGAATATTCGGATTTGACAGATTTGTGCCTGAAAAGGAAGCGCAGATCAAGACGGGGAATTTCGGTTATTGGATAGTGGATATTGTTTAACTTATATAGACGATCAAGTGTAGTGTAGAGATAGATATGTATAGATAAGCTTAAGAGCAGTATAGAAAAGTGGGAATATGACAGATGATAAACGACGAAATTAGCAAGACGGATATTATGGGCGAAAAATCTGCAGACAGTGCCGGCAATGTGACGGATACGGAGTCAGATGACAATATGGTGCCGGCAGACGATATGGATCCTGCAGACAGGAAAGATCATGAAAAATATATGGATAAGGCCATAGTTCAGGCTAGACGGGCCTATGCAAATGGAGATGTGCCTATAGGCTGCGTGATAGTTCATGAGGGCAAGATAATTGCCAGAGGGTTTAATAAGAGAAATCTCAAGAAAACGACTCTTGCCCATGCGGAGATACTTGCCATTGAACAGGCCTCAAAAAAGCTTGGCGACTGGAGACTTGAGGAGTGTACCATGTATGTTACACTTGAGCCGTGCCAGATGTGTGCCGGAGCTATAGTTCAGGCCAGAATTCCCAAGGTGGTCATCGGATGTATGAATCCAAAGGCCGGATGCGCAGGTTCCATAATCAATCTGCTTCAGATGCGGCAGTTTAATCATCAGGTAGATGTGATCAGAGGTGTAAGGGAAGATGCGTGCAGCAACATGATGAAGGATTTTTTTCGGGACCTGAGACAGGGAAAGATGAAGAAAGCTTGACGTATCCCGGCTTGTCGGATATAATGTAGCCTACGGGTTTTTGTGATCTAAATGATGACAAAGATCATATAATTAAATATGTTTTAAAGTTTCCATGCAACCGGGGAGTTAGCGGCGCCCTGTACCTGCAATCCGCTATAGCAGGGGTGATGGTCTTTCAGAGGGGTGGCTGCTGTAGGGCTGCCCTCAGTAAGTGGTGTTGATGTCTGGGTCTCGCGCAACAGGAATCTCTGAACCGTGTCAGGTCGGAGACGAAGCAGCACTAAGGGGAATCTCCTGTGTGCCGTGAGGGTGCCTGGGCTGAGCTAACTGCTGAGGTAACGTCTATGGTGACGCTTCGAAGAAAGACCGCATGGATTTTTTTATGTATATTCCCGCTGGGTGACGGCGGAGGATGCACTTATTTTATAAGATATTTGTTAAAAATTTAAAAAATTATAGCAAAATGCTACAAAAGATGTTATCATCAAGTATGATACTTTTACGGAAAGGGAAAAGCCGTAGAAAAGTGTCTTAATAGTGATTTTCCAAGGGGCGAACTATTATGAATTACGCTAAAGTAATTGATTTTGTAAAGACACAGACGGCTGTGAATGGCAGACCGCCAAACTACCCATTCAGAAGCAGGTTTGAGCACACTATGAGAGTTTATAGATGGGCTATTAAGCTTCAGTCCAAGCTGGGTGGAGATTTGGATATTATAGTTCTTGCCGCACTTCTTCATGATGTGGGCTGGGATGATGAGAGACCACATGGTGAGGTAGGAGCAGAGATTGCGGTAAACTATCTGGACAGCCTTGGCGTAGATCCTCAGAAGATAGCAAAGATCGGTGAGATCATCATGATACATGAGGAGAAAGATACAGATGCGGATCTGTCACTTGAGTGCAGAATAGTTATGGATGCAGATCTTCTAGATGAGGTTGGAGCCATAAGTGTGTTGTGGGATTCCATGGCAACTGCTATAGAGGATGAGGCCAGTTATAAGCGTGCATATTACAGAATAAAGAATTTTTATAAGATTAACAAACCTAAGATAAAGCGGTGCAAGACTGAGGCTGGAAGACTTGAGTATAGCAAGCGCATGCAGCTGCTGGAGGATTTTATATTCCAGCTTGAGAAGGAACTTTTCTAGAATAGCTTATATTTATTATTAGTATTCATCATGGATAGGAGAGATAATTATGAAGACATTTGTGAAGATATTGATAGCAATTATTGTTGTGGCTGCTCTGTGTGGTGGTATATATCTGGTTCTTCCGGAGACTACACAGATATTTGTAAAGGGTAACATTCAGTATCGTACAGATGACAATGCCAAAGAGAAGATCGACAGTCTCAAGAAGAACAATATTATCTATACAGAGGTTCAG
>OLGZ01001812.1_pt1 | contig 11200 bp, 12 predicted proteins | sample 1605981 | NCBI WGS metagenome assembly OLGZ01 (sample SAMN03283291) | human gut metagenome | biome: human-associated habitat; material: feces | host: Homo sapiens | place: Peru | collected 2012 | reverse complement strand
TTCTTGGTTATCAGAATTTACGCTTGACTTCCGGATTGAAAATCCGCTTTATTCAGAACAATACCCGGTGCAGTACGAACGGTTAAACTCTTGACTGCATCAAATCTGTCATCCTCGTCACTGGAGAACTCATATTCCGCTTCCAGTGCTTTCTGGACACCACTCTTATGATTCTTATCTGCAATTGCGTCTTCCGTGTCACTCTTTTCAATTACGGTAATTTCATAGTGGCCATCGCTAGGCGTTGTTTTCTTTCCTTCTGCCGCAAACGCACTTACAGGCATAACGGCAAACATCATTGCCACTGCTAAAACGAAACTTAACAGCCGCAGTTTTCGTGTTTTCATACAAATCCTCTCTTTCTTTTTGTAACAATACTTTCATTCTATTTTTAGCATCTATTTTGCTAGTATGTTCAAAGTTTTCAAATCTATTAGGGTTTGTATCATACACGATTTTAATATTTGGCATATATTTTTTCTTTGTAAATCTATTTGTAAAAAATAATGATAATCTACTTTTTATTTTATCAAACATGGTTTCTTCTACTTTTACTAACGCCACTATTTTTCTTTCTGAAAATACTTTTAAACCGTGTTCATCTGTTACAACATAATATTCGTCATATTGCTCCATTTGTGCAACATTTCCCTCTCCTAGCTTACTACAAATGGCTTCTATCATGTCTAATCTGCTAAATTTTCTTGGTTCATATTTTATTGCTTTTTCTTGACAATTTTCCTTTATTCCAAATAAGTTTACAAATTTTCCATCATATGTACAAATTTTATCTATATAATTATCTAATTTTGCAGTTTTTATATCAATACTATTTTGTAATAATTTTATTCCTTCTTCTTTTTCTTTATTTACAATTTTATTTAAAACATCAAATATTTTATTAGCAAACGATATTGCTTTATCTGTATAAAAAACATTACCAAACGCATCTTTTTCTATATAGCCAAAATGCTCAACAGCTTCATATAATCCCAAAATACCGATTGTAGAAAATTGATTATCTAATGACAGCATTCCGTCTTGATAATTAGGTAATAACCCTGCATCAATATTCTCTTTAATTATATCTCTTATAATATCAAGTATTTTACAGTCTAAAAGCGTTCTTTCTCTTAGTAGTTTTAAATAATCTTCTTCGTTATCTGTTTCAAGCGCAATGCCCATTAAGTTGATTGTGTTGACTTTTACAGAGCCGATAGACAGTGCTGAGCCTCCGATAGAATTCATAAATCCTTTCAGCTTTGAACGGTCTGACATCAGACGGCAACAGTTACTTAGAGTAGTTACATCACCGCTCATAAAGAAATTGGCATCGTTCCATTTGCAATTATGGTCAGAACACCAACGAGCAAACTTAGCATCCACAAAATGCTTATCTTGATACAGTAACGAATATGTAATTACGGGAAACGTAAACATATTTACACTTCGTATTTCAGAAACAACATCCATAAATGTTTTTTCGATATTGATAAGGTCTTCCACACAATCTATCGCAAAAGTACCATCCGGATATTCAACTCCGCCAAAAAGGCTTTCCAAATAAGGTCGGTCAAATATATTGACATTTGTAAAGGATGATTGTACAACTCGAATAAACGGTTGATTTAGTCTGTAAATTAACTTTTGAAAACACTGTCTCAAATAATAATCGGGGTCCTTTATATAATAACCGCTTTCGCAGTCTTTTTTCCAGAAGTAATACACCCAAACCAATAGGTCGGGCAAGCCGCAGGCTCCTGAGGTTCTGTTAGCCGCAAAACTAACATATTCAATAACATCATCCAAAAAGGTTGTCAGATGTTTAGCTGGTTCATTATTATAGTTGTTGATAAAAAATAGCCCTTCATGAGCTAATCGAGTTAGGTCGTATGCAAAGCAATACGAAAATTTAGTGCTGGTTGAGCTGTCGTGTAAGTAGAATTGACCGAGATATTCGGCTTTTAACCATTGTTTTGCAGTGGTCTCACCATACTTTTTACAACAGTTATTATAGATTCTTCTAAAAGCATCGAGCTTGTCTTGCGCTTTATATTTTTCACTCATAAGAGTTCTGATGTCTTTGTTATAAGAATTCGCACTGGAATCTATTGTAACATCAGAAACAGCCTTGTTTTTTGCCATAAAATTTTCTGTAAACTCAATCGGGTCCAATTGTGATTTATGAATTCCGTTCAATATTTCAAATTGTTCACCATATTGAGTTCTTAACAATTGTATTTCTTGGTCGAAATCAGTATTATTTTTAAGTGTTGTTGACATTTTTATTCTCCTTCCTTAAATTTGGTTTACATATTTTACAGCGTCATTGAATGGTAGTATCTCCTCCCCTGTTTGTAATGCCGGAACGTTTTTTATGCCTAAATCAATCATTACATCTATATTTTGGCATTCTTGATACGGAACATTTTTAGATTGTAATTTTTTCTTTAATACAGCACATTTCGGGCATCCCGGCTGAGTATAAATAGTTATTATTTCCACGTTTTTTCACCTCGATTCTATAACAGAACCCCCACCGCCTTAAAGGTAGTGGGGGTTGCCTCTTTCACTTTAAATATGTTAGGAAAGCGTTTCGTAAGCATTTTGCTGTTATGGTATTTTACTTGGTATTAATTCACGCACTCGTACAGAGTGCGACAATCATTCTGATAACAGTCACAATATTTACCGTTCTTCAATCCACGCACTCATACAGAGTGCGACCGGAGGCCTTATGAAGATTACAGGTTTATACGATTCTTCAATCCACGCACTCATATAGAGTGCGACCGCGAATTTGTTGAGGCTTGCGAATTAAATAAATCTTTAATCCACGCACTCATGCAGAGTGCGACAATACATCGCATGAATAACTTTTTTACTTTAATCCACGCACTCATACAGAGTGCGACGGCTTAGGTAGGATTCCGTTAGAAGCCATGCCAATCTTTAATCCACGCACTCATATAGAGTGCGACTGCAACATTTCGTGTCCAGATACCATCCAACCACAAAATATAACAGCATGCATAATTTTGTTTGAAGCGCAAAACGTTTTTAAAACAATTTTGGCGCTTTAACGTTTGTTTTTAAGTGCGAACCTAATTACCAAAACTCATCCGCATCTACCCTGCCTGCCCTTCTTTTGCTTGTCGCAGTGTGTCGTCCTTTTTGTTTTGGGGCAAAATATTCTTTACGAGATTTTTTGACAAAGCTACAGTTTGAACAGTTGTTTCTGTCATTGCAGAACCAGCAACCGTCAATGTCAAGCCAAAACCATCTTGGCATAGTAGGCGGTTTTCTCCGTTTTGTTTTTCCCATACAAACGAGCTCCTCACATCATTCGAAATGCTTTTTTACATATTTTGTGCTGCTTCAGCTAAAGTGAGAATCGTTTCTTGATATGCAATCTCTCTCAAATCAGCTCTCATACGCTTAAACATATTCGTGCTCTCGGCAACAGCCTCGGCGAGTTCTTTTGAGTCCCAGAACTCCTTAATTGGCTTATTGAGAATGAAATCCTGAATATCCTGAGTGTGGGAGTTGAAATCAAACTTCAGAATCGCATAAAGATATACTCCCTGCGGACCGGTATCATTCAATTTGTGCTCAGCTACTGTATAGAGAGCCTTCTTATCTTTATCAAAATGAACATCTACAGTGATGTTCTCTTTGTCTTCTGTGGTAAGTTTTAAACTATTTTCAACTTTAAACATTGTTAATTATCCTTTCTTATTCTTCGATGGAACTTCAAAGCGCCCGCAATGTCGTTAAAGCACTTTGGGATGCTTTCTCTTTTTAAATATCCACCAATAATCTAAATTTAAATATTCAACATCTCGACCGTAATAGTAGAGATATATAGAATCATCTTTTTGCGCTATAAACAGTCTTCCGTTATAGCTGGCTCTACATCTTTTGGTGTTCTTAAGATGTTCTCTCGCGTCTTTATCAACCCAATACTGTGATAATCGCCATACTCCTTCGGCATATACTTCAACCCAGTTAGGAAAAGTTAATCTATGCTCTTCATATTCTTCTTGCTGCTTTTTTATACTTTCATATGCCGCCTTAAGTTCCTCTCTGGTGTGTTCTTTTTCTGAATGGCATTTACCTTTTCTTTCAGCAGCATATTTGTAGTCTAAATACATGCTATACTCTTCATCATCATAATCCGGCTCAGAGTCATAAAAGCATTCCAAATGTTCAACTACATAATAATGTCTAAATATCCAATCTATAAATCGGTTACTCGGCTTGAGCTTTTTAAATGTTAGCTCTTTGTGATGTTCATACAATTCTTCTTGAATTAAATCGTTACGTATCATCAAAGTCCCCTTTTCGTCAATTATGTTAACTATACGAGCCCGATATAATCTAAAAACAGAGATTTGGAATTGTATTTTTCCTTATCATAAGACACGGCTTTAGAATATACAAAATCAATACTTTTGTCTTTGGACATATTGTATTTTTTTTGAAGTTCGTTTGTAATCGTATCAAGACTCAGCCCAAACTCTTTCATATCTTTAAAAAATGATAACTTTTTTAATGTTAATGTAGCACAATCGAGCTCATCCAACATAATGCATTGCTCCTTTCATTGACAAAAAGTCATTGCGGTTTTTCTTACGTTTTAAATATGTCAGATACTAAAACTAAATTGTATTTTCAAACAATTCTTTGAGCTAACCCTTTAAAATTGTTTTAAAATTCAAAAGGGCGTTCGACGTTAACTATTTAGTCAGCATAGTCCTCAAAATCATCATCGTCATCGAAATCATTCTCATCATAGATTGCGTATTCGTCGTCATATTCAAACCCGTCATCGTCTTCAAACATACATAAGTATTCGTTGTCATCTTCGTTATCGCAGACTATAGTAAGACAACCTTCTCCGTACTCATCATCGCAACGTTCGATTCTACCGTCTTTCTCAAGTGTTTCAGCAAGCTCGACGAGGGCCTCTTTATCCTTAACCGTTTTAAAGAGCTTCGAAATAAGAGCTGCTTCTAAACGCTCATATTCTGAAGCGTACTTTTCAGCTATCTCATCTCCGTCTTCTACTTCTACCCACTCGTAATCTTCCAGCTCTTCATCCATATTGTCCGGGTCATCCGAAACAAGAAGATTTTTTGTAAAGGTGTAAACAGTAGGATTGAGGGTATCAAACTCAATAGTATCCATAAAAATAAGTCCTTCGTCACCGTCATCGCTGTATATAGGTCCGACCTGCGCAGTAATTGAATAATGAGTGTCATCAACAATATCAATATCCATCTCTATCGGAAGTTCAACTGTATCTTCCTCATCCTCATCATCATCTTCCAACCAATTCGTCTTATTATCAACCAGATTGTCAAATAAAGATACCTCTTCGGGATAATTATTGCTTACATAGTCTCTAAGGGTGTTCAGACTGATATTCAGCAAGGAATTAAATACTTCCTGATATTTGATGATAAAAATAGATGACAGCTCGCTTTCTTCTAAGTCAAAAGGAGTCCGCTCATCATCCTTATCCCTTGCCTCAATGAAACTCTTCGTGAGAACGCTCATACAGGTTATATCGACAGAAGGGTGAGAATCAAAGGTAAAACATATCGCAGCGTTCAACCAAATATTTCTGTTTGCGTCTCGGTCAAATATCGGACCTAATTCACTATGGGCAATAAGCAGGTCGTCACCGCCCAATACAATTGTGGATACTTCTGCATTGCCCGGAATGTTGATTGGATTAATAAAATTCATATGTTGTTCCTCCAGTATTTAAATTGTTTTAAAATGGTCAATTTCGGTTTGTTAACTTAGCAATTAGATTTGCTATTGCAATAACTGTTGCCGCTGTCAATGTTTTAGCGGATGCTTTTCGCATTAAATCTGCGTTTTTATTTTTACAGGCACAAACACCTTGAATTATTCCTAATAATCCAATTGTTGCGCCTGCGGCGGAAAGAATCTTTGATTCAATTTCTCCGATATCGTCTTTAAATTCAAGCTTCATATTTAACTCCGTTTCGTTGTGGTATTTTTTTTGTTCACAATGAATATGTTAGATGAGTTTTCAAAATGTTTGTTTTGTCCATAGAAAGCAAAAAGAGCCTCTGAGAATATTCTCAAAAGCTCTAATTGTTTAAACCGCATACGCCATCTTCTTGAAATGCTCTTTGGAGTCTACTTTTGAATCATAGATAATCATAGCATTAATAAGCTCATCGGTAGAGTCTATGCTGTTGATGTTCGGCAAATCCAGCACATCAAATGTGTCGTATGACAAGTCACAATTAGGTGAAACTTGTCCTTTTGCCGTGACATACATCATTTCGCATGCATTGTCTTCCTCGTCCTCATCCCAATCATCACAACTTACTAAATTAAATTTTGCATTATATTCCGGAGTTCTGTAACTATAGCAGTTATCTTTTGCTCTACCTTCAAGAATAACATAATCCTCTTTTAACTCACCTCTGCGAGTTACGAAGGAAAAAGCATCATAAGCCGGGTGAAACATCAACGGCTTCTGGTAAAGCTCGGCGTAGGATTGCTTATGATATCTGTCGGTTGAAATATCAAAATAACATATTTCTTTTTCTTCGCAGTAAGTATATAATTCGACCAAAGCTCTCATAAGTTCAGGACTGTAAAGAGTACCGTTAGAAGCAATATAAAAAGCACCAACTGATTTTTTTGATGCAATTATATAGTCGATGATTTTTGCTATTTCTTTTCCGTACAGAGTAGGTTCTCCGCCGGAAAATGTTATCGTTTTGATGTCCGTTACAAGGTCAATAGCCTTTTTAGCGATTTCGAAAGGCATAGTTAGATTTTCGCACTCTCCTCTGAGACAGTGGTCACATTGAAGATTGCACATCCTGCCAACTTCCAAAACCATTTCAGCAACTAAATTTGCCATAACAATTCCTCCTAAAATAGGCATACAGTTTAATTTCCTGTCGCCTTAATATTCAAAACAAATATGTCATTTAACTCATAATTTAAAAGCCAATCTTCGAGCTTGCATAAACATCGTAGACTGACTTTTCTTTTTTATTTATTCTGTTTTCTTTCTTTTTTATTTTTTCTGCCAATATTCCGTTTTATCTAATAAGCCATATGCCGCATTAGGTAACAAGCTTGCCCTTTTTGTTTTTCTTTTTTTTTGAAACTTCAATGCAAACTATGAAAATCATCATCCTGCTTCTAAAATTCATTTTTAAACAGTTTCACAGAAAAATTGTTTTAAAGAGCAATTGTGAGTTGGATGCAAAACGCAAACATCACTGTATCAATAACGTGGTACATCGAAAAAACTATTGTAGTTTAAGCAAGAAGCTTCTAATTCCTTTCCGGCACAGCATCAAAATGCAATAGGAGCAAATATGTGGTGCAAATATCATAACAGCAGACAGTGATGCAAATATATGATGCTAAACCAAAAATTAAAGAAAATACATTGAAAAGCATTTTATTCGTGAGCTCAAAATTTAATAAAAGAGCATTTGAGTCTATAATCAGATTCGGTGCAGCAAGGAACAAGTTCGATATTTATGTGTATCAATAAAGAAATGTAGACAAAACGCAGGATACTAAACAGAAAATATTACAACAGTGCGCAATATGTTTCGGAAACATAAAAGTGTTCATTATTTGCAGTGTATCAGTAATGTGGTGCAGAGATAATAACTTAACCGGCATAACAATTTCTTCTTCTCAAAAAAGAGCAAACGAAATGGTTGAAACCACCTGTATCAGTAATGTGATACTTTATTACTTCTTCTAAGAAGCAATGCGGTTTATTTGCGAAAACACGTCTCATCGGTTTATAGTATCAATTATGTGATGTTGTATAATTTTTATTAAAATGTCATTCGAAATGTTGAAAGAAGAAATGCTGGAGCTAAAAATATTGACGTAACAATAAAAAATGATTTAGCAGAGCAAAAATGCTATAGAATATTACAGTATCAATAATGTGATACATAGGAAAAATCTTTGCGATTTCTTTATTATTTAGCGTTAAAATGCAGCGTATCAATATTGTGGTACAGAATTATAATCGCAATTGGATTATTTCATTAACACCAATATTATGATGTTCTACTCTATTTGGCATAAACTGTTTAAAAATCTATTTGTTATCTTTTGTTTTAAAGGGCGTTTTGAAATAGTTTTGTTAAGTTGTTTTAAAATGAATAGAATTGTCTTAAAGATAATTTCGTCATTGATGATATATGCCTATGTTTTGAAATTCTGTTTCTTAATTGTTCCTAATTTCTTGTTTAAAGAAGAAATATAATGTTTGCCTATGACTCTAATGCTACTCATATAGAAGAAATCGTTATGCTTTTTCTTTGTCTATCCGACATCTATCTTTTTATTCTTTTTCTTTTCTTTCTCTTAATTCTTATATTCCTTTTATATAGCTTTTTTATTTCTTTCTTTTATTAGCATTTCGGTATGTAGTAATAGCATTCGAAATGTTATATTATCATTCGGTATGTTATATAGCATTCGTAGTGTTTATATTAGCATTCGAAATGTTATAATAGCATTCGGTATGTAGTATTAGTATTCGATAAGTAGGATAAGTATTCGATATGCTATTACTATTAGTTATGCTGAGAATACTTCCATATGGAGTAGGTAAGATAGTTATATAGATAGATATATAGAAAGAAATAGTAGCATCAACGAATGTTTTCTATTTAGTATCTTTTTTATAACTACTATTATAAAGAAGAAAGAAAGAATAAAGAAAGAAGAAATAGTGGCGTAGGGAAATTGTAAGAATTAGGTCTTTTATATATCTGTTTGAATAAATAATTTATTGCTGTATGTCTTTTTAAATAGTCGAACTTGCGAAAGTGTCTATTTTAAAACATACTTATTTCTTGTTAAATACTGTTATGAATTGTAGGTTCTGTTATAAAGCTGTTTGATTTCTTGTTTGGAGCATTCGCTATCTATGTGCAGGATAAAGAATAACTCTTTCTGCCGTGACCTTTTTGATTTCTTTGTTTTAGAAGTCGTGATGTTTAAAAGGTGCTGATGAAAAGGAAACATTAGAACGCTGTATATAAGATTGCGTAATGTTGGTATTGAAGAAATTGTGGTGCTATTTTTTTTTATGATAGAAGAAATCGAAGTGCTGTCTTTTTCTTTTTAAAGACTTTATTTAATAAATAGTCTTTTGTGTTTTTGCGGCTAAAAAGTGTAGATTTGCGTCTTTTTTATTTAAAAAACAGTTTTCTGTCATATTCTACTTGAAAATTAAACTTGAAAGAGAGGTATTGCTATGGCAGATAACAGATGCTATACAGTAGTTGAATTCGACAAATGGAAAAGTCATTCAGAAATAACAAACAAGAACAATCATAACTTCAGAGTAAATCCGGTAGATGTTTTAAAGCCTGATATGGCGAAGGATAATGAAGTTATTCAAGAGCCTGATTCAAAGATAAGAGAGCGCTGGATATCATTAGTTAAGATACTGGACGAAAAGATGAAAGATGTAAAATCTAAGAGTTCGAGCCTGTCAGTTGATGAATATAAGAAGCTCGTTTTAGGAGATTCAGCACTTCGTGAAGAGTTTATAGCCAAGGCACGAGAGGCAGGATATGCATTAGATGACAAGCATGCAAGAGAGATGATATCGCTTGCGGCTGAAGGAATTGACCTTAAGAGATATTACGATAACCAGGACCTTATCGGAGGCAGAACTAACTTTATTGACCAGTTTCAAGACAGGCTTGCCAAGAACGGTATTACCCGTGTAAGGAAGAATGCGGTGATGGAAATTGGGGTTGTAATGAAGGTCACGAAAGGTTTCGAAAATCTCCCAAAAGACTTTGATTTAGAGAAATGGAAAGCAGATAGTATGAAATGGCTTGAAGATAACTTTGGTAAGGAAAACATACTTTCTGCCGTTTATCACGCTGATGAATTTACTCCGCATATACAGGCGTCTATCATACCAATTACAGAAGATGGCAGGCTTTCGGCGAAAGAATTTCTTCCGGATTGGAAAGCATATAGTCGTGCTCAAGATACATATTATGAAGCAGTAAAACAGGACGGTTTATATCGCGGAATCAAAGGTGGACAACCAGGATTTGAAGACCAAAGAAGAGCACATAATGCTCTTGTTGCGGCCGGAGACATAGACCTTCCGGAGCCAAAATGGGGAGAAAAAACCGAGGACTATCACAAGAGAGCTAACGAGGCATTTAAAGAATCGGGAATGCAGGCACACTTAAAAGCTAAAGAGGCGGAAAGAGACCATCTGCTTGAAGTGTCAAGATTACAAGATGAAGTTGAAAAATTACAAAGCGAGCTTGCTGATTCTAAGAAAAAAGAGAAAGCAGCAAAAGAAAAAAACAGAGTGTTAACTACAGAGAATGGTTTTTATAGAGAGCAACTTCAGGGTTCGGGTGCGACTACCAGAGAATTAAAAGATGCTGCTGCTGTTGCCGCAAAATTAAAAGATGAGTATGAGTCCAAGCTTAAGGAGGCTAAGGTTAAGGAAATAAAATTGTCAGATAAGATAAGCGAAATGCAAAAAGAAAAGCATAGCTTGGTTGGCGAGATAACGGGAATGAAACAACGTCTTGATATGTATGATAAGATTATAACAGATAATGGACTCTCCCCTACTGCATTAAACAACAATATGCTTATCAACTATATTTCTTATGCTTTTGAAAACGATTATCCACGAACTGAAGAAACAAAGAAAGAAATGCAAGCGGCATATAATTTCGGTAAGAATGTAAAAGAAAGAAATCTTATACGAGACCGTGAAGAAGATGGTATTTAAAAATTCATTTGAAATATTGAGAACAGCGTCGAAACAAATCGGCGCTGTATCTTTTTTATGAAAACTGTTTTAAAATCGGATTTGCTTTTTCTATATGACATATTTTATGTGAAGAACGAAATCTTCATCACGGGCATAATTGCCTGAATAATTAAAAAGAAAGAGTGATTTTATGAACACAACATTGATGATTTTATGTATCGCATTTGGCTGTATAGGTATATTAAGTACGGTCTTTTCTATCTTTTCAGGTCAAAGAGATAGAAAAAAAATAAAGATTCAAAACAACGTTATTCAACATAAAGATAGTGCAATTGAATCTTTACAGAATGAGAATGCTTTTTTAAATTATGTAATGAGCAAGCGCGAAAACTGGTTGGA
>OLGZ01001808.1_pt1 | contig 11230 bp, 4 predicted proteins | sample 1605981 | NCBI WGS metagenome assembly OLGZ01 (sample SAMN03283291) | human gut metagenome | biome: human-associated habitat; material: feces | host: Homo sapiens | place: Peru | collected 2012 | reverse complement strand
ATGTTAGGATGTACGATATTTGCACAAAAAAAGGACGCACATCAGAGAAAGATTCCCCGATATGCGTCCACACCTACTTTATATCAAACCTAAAGACTTAATATTTCGTTTTTTACCATGGGTATTTGCCCTGGCTTGCACCCTTCATGATGGCATCGAAGATATACTGTTTCTTCACTACGCCATTGGTACAATCTATCACGTCACCAGTCTCCCAGTAGCAAGGCACACAACCATTATCCTTGGCAACCTTGGTAACATACTCGTCGTAGTAAGCCACAGACTTATCGTGCAATTCCTGATTTTCACCTTCTCCTAATGTACGGAAGGTAGCGGCATACTCACCAAGAAGAACAGGGATGCCCTTGTCTACGAACTTAGCCTTCATCTTAGCCATCTGAGCGTCAACCCATGCCTCAGCAGAAGAGTCAGGAGTATTACGGTTGCTGCCAGCAAGTTTATTATCCTTGCCCCAGTAATAATACATATTACCCCAATTCTCATCCTTATCCATCAAACAGAACTGATATGGCTCATAGAAGTGAACCTCTACCATCAGACGGTCTGGCACCTTGTCTGTAGGGAATGTTGCCACATCTGTTTCATTTGCGTTGTCCATATGGTTGCAGGTATTTGAAATATCTGCACCGAGTCCCTGAACGATGATTGTACGAGAAGCATTATTACCACCAGTAGCACGAACAGCATCAATCATGGTCTGCTCATATCTAACCACACGCTCCACTGCATATTTATCTTTCCACATATCAGACTTACCAGAAGTTTCGTTCATACCTGGCTCATTGCAGGCAGCAAAGAGGAGGTGCTCATCAAAGTCCTTCATGTAAGAAGCCACTTGAGTCCAGATAGCCTTCTGTCTTGCAATGATAGATGGTTCCAACAGATCGTTGAAGATATTATCTTCAAGCCAACCACCATTGCTATCAGTATCACTATCCTTATCATAATGACAATTGAGGATAACATACATATCATTCTGAACACACCAGCTGATGACTTTCTTTACACGATGAAGCCATTTGGTATCAATGGTGTAAGCAGGATCTGTAGAACGATGAGTAAAGTGAGCTGCCCAAGCGCAAGGAATACGGACGGTATTGAAACCAGCATTCTTCAAACTCTTGATATACTCCTCAGAAATTTTACCATCATTTCTCCAAGAACCCTCACCTGATGGAGCCTCCAACAAGTTGCCAAGGTTGATGCCGGCATACATCATGCTTGCCAGTTCCTTGGCATTGTGAGCCATCTCTCCTTCAGGAACAACAAGAGGTTCACCTGCCTGAGTGATAGAAATCTCCTTCATGTTGGTACCCTGTGTCACCTTGATGAGAAGGCTGCGAGAATCATCTTTCTTGTTCGTAGAAACTGCGAAAGAATAGTTATATACATTTCCCTCTGTACTACCCTCTGTCAAGGTAAGCCAAGAGACATCCACTTTCTTACCGGCGTCATCCTTGTCTCTAACCACAACGAGCGGTTTACTGGATGCCGTCACCGAGAATGTTCCTGTAGCAGCTTCGTTGCTGAGGGCAAACTCAGTGCCCTCAACATGGAAGATTTCAGTAACATCATTATCGTCATCACTACATGCCGCCATCACGAAACAGAAACATAAGGCAAGCATGGTTGCAAATATCAATTTTACTTTCTTCATAATCGTATATTTTTACGTACTACGTTATTTTTACCACTGTGGTACAGGGAAGAGGCTATGAACAGTGAACTTAGCGCGCATAGACTTATTAAAGCCCAGCTCTCGCATCAAATCACCATCCTTGACACCAAATGCACAATTATCCTTTGTAGCACCATAGCAATTAAACAATTCCAAACGATACTTAGGATTCTCATTGGCGTCAACCACCTTAGACTTATCGTAAGAAACAGCCTGACCGTCAAGATAGAACTCATCCAAAGTACTGTGTGTGCCTGGGAAGAAACCATAAAGGTCAGCAAACTCGATAAAGGTCATGATAGTACCACCTTCAAAGCCAGAACCTTCATAAGTCATATCGAACTGATTGTTCTCGAGAGAGTATTGACCCTTGTCACTCTTAACAACTTTCAAAGTAGAACCATCGTTATATCCCCACAACTGAGCCTCACCTTCACCCCAGCCACGAACGGCATTGAATGTAGGAGTATAGACACCAGTACCATCACTAGTTGTAGAAACCACAGTGAATGTTACCTCCAAGGTTTTATTGAAGGCAAGAGCAGGTTCACCTGCTTCACCAGGACCTCCATTAGCTCGGAATGGGGAATTCTGAGCAGTACCAGAACCCCAGATATTGAACAACTCTATACGATAGTTGCCGTTATTCTCGATATCACCATAGTGGAATTTGTTGGCATCAAACTTCAAATCCTGTCCATCAGCCTTGATAGCATCAATGCGAACCAAAGCCTTAGGGTATTTGGCAGCAAAGCCTTCCAAATCAAGGACGTAAACCTTACCATTGGTACGGGCTTCTGTTGTTTCAAGTTTAACTGTATATTGACCAACAGCCTTTGAGCCACCAGAAACGACAGTTGAAGCGCCATCCCAGTTGCCACCATCACCCCAAGCTGTTAACTTGGCAACATAACCATTCTTGACATCAGAGGTTACATAGTTATAAATCATCAGCTGACCATCACCAGAACGGATTACGCCCAACTGAAGTGCCTCATCAGAAAGAGACATCACCTTGATCTTGGTTTCATCAGTACGGGTGATACCACCGATATACTCTACAGCATTTAGAGGGTCAATGGTCATTGTGATAGTCTTATTCTTCTCATCCACGGTAAATGTACCTTCAGAATCCTTATAAGAACCATCAGCCTGAACCTGATGAACCTTTACCTTATCATTGCCATCTTCATCCTTATAGAATGTCATTGTACCATTACAATGGCTAGGATCAGTGATAGCCCAAGACTTAATACTTGCATAGTCTGCATCCCAACCGGTAGTTTCACCTACAACAGGCTGGTTATTGGTATAAGAAGCCCAACATGCATCCTTGCCATAGAAGAATACAGGACCAACAAACTTATAATGAGATCCATCTGGTTTCAAGTCAAACTCCCAAGTATTATACAACTTCTCCTTAACAAACTTCACGTTCTTAGCCACAGATACAGGGCGGATAGCCAATGCCTGATAAACAGGAGTAGAAGTACGACGATCTGAATTACGGTCGAAACTGTAGCCCAAAGCAAACTGCTTGTCAGCAGGATTGATAGAGCCAGAGAGATAGAGACCATTGATACCCTGACCAGAAACGGTCTGCTGAGTACGAGAACCTGCTGCTGGCAAGAAGATGGAATTACCATTAGGACCTGTAAGCTTGTAACCAGCTACACCAGCCTGTTCTACCCATTCTTTCTTACACTCATTAAACAACTCCTCAAACTCTTCCACAGTTGGCATTGTCAACCAAGAACCATAAGCCTTGTTGGCAACATCACGATCAGTCTTATAGATATCAGCAGAAGCATAATCTTCCATTAATACGCTGGTCTTGAAACCAGTCATATCACCAAATCCGAAGAGACCACCAAGTTCAGTTTCCTTAGTAGCACCTACATTATACTTAGCCCACTTGGTAGAGAGGCCAAGGTCTACAAGATCATTATCTGGATCAAAGTTTGACTCAGGAGTTGTAAACTCTCTTTCCTCACCATAGATAACACCATTACCCAAGTCGAGGTAAGCTGTATAGTGATAAGTAGTATTAGGCAACAAGCCCTCTGTCTTTACCTCATAGTTGTCGTTGATACCATCAGCCTGAATACGTACACCCTTGCGGATTTTCTCTGTCTTTGTATCAGGTGACAGGATAATACCGCTAACGGCATCAGCTGGAGCTTTCTCCAAAGAAGCCTGGAACGTAACTGTGGTAGCAGTCAGATCTTTTACTTCACCAGTGATAGCCTTGGAATCGGTCAAGACAGCACTGGATACAGAACCCGTATAAGTAACGTGACCCTGCAAGGTAACGAAAGCCTGATAGTAAACCACCTGACCAGGAGTACCAGAGATAGAAGCACTGAACTCAGAGGTGCTTTCGCCGGTTACCTTCTCAGAAAGATTGTCCTCGGCATCACCATACATGAATCCTACAGTGTAAGATCCGGACGACTGACTTTCGAGTCCCTTCACCGTACCATGGAAGATAGCAGAAGAGGCTGTAACGTCAGCAGACCCCGTAACAACGGAATTTTCATCCAGCAATGGGGTTGTGCTAGGAGAATAGTCATCGTCAGAGCATCCTGCGAAGAAGATGCTCATGACAAATGCCATTATTCCAAATAATATTTTATTCTTCATAATTGAATTCTATTAAAGTTATTGAATCGTACAAGAAACAATCTCCAAACCTACAGCTGAGGCATCACCATCCAAAGTGCCATAACCATCCAACTGTATAGAAAGGTCGAGGCAGGTGTCAGTAAAGGTAACTGTTGAACCTGACGTATTTCTCAAAGAGACAGTTGTCTCTCCATTAGTATTCAGTTCAACTGCATCAGCCTGTTCAAAGCGCTTTGGTTCCCAAGTACCACCTATAGTCTTATTATCAGTAATCAAAGCACATTTTGGAGTAGTAGACCATGTAATACCACTATTAATCTTGAAGACTACTGTGATAGTCTGATTCTTTTTCAATTTAATTTTGCCAATTTCATCCTTGAAGATACCAGAACCAGAAGCTCCGTAATGCCAGAAACCTAAACGGAGACAACCATTCTCTGTCCAAAGTTTGTCAGGAATCTTAGTTGCGTCAATACCCACGATGGTAGGACCAGTCTGTCCACCACCAATAGCCTTATGGTTAAGGCAAGCTACGAGATAAGTATTGACATTACCATCAGCATCCTTTGCTTCAGGAACACCAATCATCAACTGACCAGCAGCATCCTCGCCCAAGACTGTAAACTCACGAGTTCTCAGCTTGATAGTACGCTTATCGCTAGAAGCTGCAATGATATTGATATACTTATTGAATACCAACTTGTTGCCATCCTTGATTTCCATTCTACCTTCAAGTTCCTGACCTTCGCAGTCTGTACAAGTGAACTTGTAGAAATCCTGACCCGTAATCTTCTCAATAGAAAGTTGGAAGTTATCCACTACAGCATCTGCAGGCTTAGGAGCCCATGTGTTGTTATACTTATCACCAATTACAGACTTCCATCGAGCTGCATTCTGAACAGCCATTTCCTGCTTGCTTGGAACACCATTCGTATTCGATGTTTCGTATTTAAATGGAGAATTGTTCCACCACAAGATATCGTAAGGCTTTTCTGAATCGAGAATGAATGTAGCCTTATTACCAACATAACATACATCATTATGTTCGATAGTGAACAAATCTGTTGCCAAGTTAGGATACTCAGGAAGTTTAGGAGAAACAACATCCAAGAGCTTGTCGGCAGCAGGGATACACTTACCATTAGTAGTCTTAACTTCCTCAGAAACGAAGTTCCAGATGATATACCAGTTACCCTCTGAGTTTGTACGACGAGTAGCCAACTGAAGCATATAAGGAGTCAGTTCAACTATAGAGATATCCTGGGTATAGTTAGAACAAACTTCATCAAATCCTACGTTGTGCATGGCATAGCAATCAGAGAAAGAAATCTTAGGCATGGTCTTCTCTTCCAAGTTCATGTTGAACTTACCAATGAGATTAGAGCCAGTACTAGCTCCCTTAGTTCCAGCCTCGCCACGATACATCGTAGCCACACAACCATTCTTGGCATCCATACTGAACTCCATATATGAATCCATATAAGGGTCAGTCTCAGGAATCAACCAGCTCTGGAATCCAGGATCCCAGTTTGGCTTAAAGTTCTCAAAGAGAATATCCTTGTAAACTTTGCCGAGTTCGTCATCCTCTGTAAATCCCTTGCCATCACCATCAGGGTCATAAGGGTATGCATACATCACAGGACCAGAACACTGACCGATGCCAAAACTTGCATAGCAAGGAATCCATCTTTTCTTGACACCAGCAGCCAAAGTCTCAGCATCAGGGAACTGACCGCCCTTATAATTCTGATCAGCCAGGTAGAACCACTTGTTATCGTTCAAGAGCGAGAAGTCGTTCTGAGGAAGATTAAACTTGTATGGTTCACCATAAACCACACCACCATTGGTCTCAACACCAAAAGTAACCTCGTAGTCACCAGCAAATGGCAACTCCAATTTCTGAACCGGTTTCTGAGAACGACCTGAAGGAGTAACCCAAAGAGCCGTACAATCAGGAATATTGGATGTCAAGGTCACAACATTGCCATTAATGGTCACGGTATAAGCCTTGCCCTCCACCAATTCTTCAGGAGAGTAAGCCTTGCCGCCCATGCTCAAGTCGTCAGGCGAACAAGCCGCCATCAACAAAGTAGCAAATATGGCAAGTACCATATATATATGATTGAATAATTTCATATTTTCCGATTTTTAAATGATTAAAATCAACTATACTTATTACCATCCTGGGTTCTGTGTCAAGACATTACCAGAAAGTGTAATCTGAGTATTAGGAATCTGCATCAAGCCCTTTTTGGTCGTAAAGTTTGACTCCACGAACTTGGTCTTTGCAGCTGCTCCACCATTCTGAACAGAAGCACCATTCTGAGCCTCAGCAATTGTCTTAGCAGCAAAAGCTCCATCCTTTTCGTAGCGCATCAAATCCCAATAGCGAAGGCCTTCGAAAGCAAACTCGATAGCACGCTCCTTACGGATATTGTCAATGCTATACTCCTCTGGAAGTTCACCGGCACGGGCACGAACCTGGTTCAAACCAGAGTTAGAACCTGTCAACTCAGACTGCATCAAGAGAACATCAGCATAACGCATGATGGTATAATCCTGATAGTAGGTGATATTCTGGTGCTGTTCACCGAGTTTGAAACCTACCTCCTGACGGGTACCATCTGCAAAACACATAGGTGCATACTTGCGGGTATAGTAACCTGTGTATTCGTAGGTATCACTCAAGTCAGGAGTGAATCCTGCTTCCTTGCAGCTCCATGCACAGGCAGAGAAACGAGTATCGTTCTTAAACTGCTCTACGAAAGAAGGAGTAACTGAGCAAGCTCCCCATCCACTAGCGATGCAAATATCAGCAGCACTACGGTTACGAGGACCCAGATAAACAGAGAAGGTGTTACCATCACCATTTCCATTATAGTCGTGGGTAGAATTGAACTTCATGTTGAGCACTATCTCTTTAGAGAGACTACCCTGACCAGCTTTCCAGGTCTTACCATCATACCACTTACCTGCATAAGTTGTACTCCATGCATACTCTCCGTTAGAAGAAGCATCCTTAGTACAAGCAGGCATCCAGAGATTCTTGTAGTTGGCCTCCAACTCATATCCACCATTTACAACCACATCATTGATTGCAACAACAGCATCCGACTTAGAGCAAGCAGGATGCTCCTCACCATAGTAACCTGTATAATAGAGGTACGCGCGAGCCATCATAGCCTCGGCAGCATACTTGGTAATACGACCATCATTGCTATCACGATTGTCGAGCGGATAAGCATCGACAGGAATATTGGCGATAGCATACTTGAAGTCATCAAAGATAGCCTGGTAAACATCCTTAACCGGTGTACGAGGAATGTTTTCCTCAGATGGTGTCAACAGCAAAGGCACATCACCGAACAGGCGAGCCATATCAAAATACAGGATGGCACGGATAGCGCGAGCCTCACCGAGAATGCGACCCTTCACCTTGTCATTACCACCCCAATTGATGGTATTCTCTGCAGCAATCAATTGATTACAGCGAAAGATAGCTGCATAATAGTTCTTCCAATCTGTATTGAACAAGTCGTTATACGAAGGAGCAATGCTAATATCAAACTGGTCTATCACATTGTTATTCTTGGCATCAGAGAGTCCCAAACCTGTAAAAGCCTGATCAGAAGCAAACTCAGCCATCAGATACATGCCGACACCCGCATCTGTATAGGTGCGTTGCCATCCATCATAACAGCCCACGAGATCAATCTCTGCTGTCTCAGCATTACTGTAAGCAGTTTCTGAGTTGAGGTCGGTCTTGGACTCTGTATCTAAGAAATCATCGCACGAAGTAAGTGTCAAAGCTGACAAAATCAACGCGCTCATGAATATATGTTTTCTTTTCATATCACTTTCAATTTTAGAGTTAGAATGCAACATTTACACCTACAATGAAAGTACGTGGGTGTGGATAGTAACCCATATCAACTCCTGATACCCAAGAGTCGCTACTGTTACCATCTGTACCATTGTATGAACCGATTTCCGGATCCATACCATCATACTTGGTCAAAGTAAAAAGATTCTGTACCTGGAAATAGAGGCGCAACTTAGAGAGGCCCTTCCAAGAGATAAGTTTCTTGAAATCATAACCCAAGGTAAGGTTCTGCAAACGGATGTAGTCACCATCCTGCAAATAGAGGTCTGAGAACAACCAGTTACCTACGTCTCCGTATGTAACACGAGGCATCTCATTGGTTGTACCCTCACCTGTCCATCTGCCTAAAATGCGATGACTGTAATTGCCCTGTGAACCACTAGGATCACGATAAGACTGTGCAATCTGGAAACCGGCAGCGCCAGTGAAGTTTGCACTCAAATCAAAGCCCTTATAACCAAGGGTAAAATTGAAACCGAAAGTATACTTAGGAAGACCATTACCCAGGTCAACCTTATCATTAGCATTGATAGCACCATCATGGTTAACATCAACATACTTTACATCACCAGGCTGTACATTTGACTGGAGCACACCATTACCGGCAGCAATCCAATTATTGATATCCTGCTGGCTCTGGAAGATGCCTGCTGTCTTGTAACCCCAGAAGTAACCGATTGCATGACCATTCTCTGCACGATAGAATTCCTCAGCATTCTGATAAATCTGGTTGGTAGCACCATGGATGATACCATCCAATGTAGGAATATTACCTACTTCATTGTGGTTGTAAGCGAAGTTGGCACCTACACTATAAACAAAGTCCTTGCCAATCTGATCATTCCAGGAAAGACCAAGTTCGACACCCTTATTCTTTACATCACCACCATTGATGACTGGACCTTGAGTACCGGCTGTTGCCAATACTGGAGCCTGTACCAACCAATCCTTGGTGTTCTTGATATAAGTATCGAATGTCAGAGAAAGACGCTGACGGAGGAAACGTGCATCGATACCGAGATTGTACTGTTCAGAAGTCTCCCACTTCACTTTCTCATTTGCCAAGCGGCTAGTGTATGCACCCATTACCCAGGCATCTGTACCACCGGTAGCACCAAAGTTGTAGTTGGTTTTGGATGTTGTAACAGGAGCCAAATACTGGAAGCAGTTGACATTGGCATTACCTACCTGACCCCAAGAGAGACGGAGTTTCAAGAAATCCAACCAAGAAGCAGTAGACTTCATGAACTTTTCCTCTGTCAATGTCCAACCTGCAGAAACAGATGGGAAGTAACCCCAACGGTTTCCTCTTGCAAACTTAGAAGAACCATCGGCACGCATGGTTGCATTAACCATATAACGGTCTTTCCATGACCAGCCCAAACGAGCGAAGAAAGACTGTCCACGAGTAGGGTTATATGGAGCACCGCTGATGGTACGGTCGCTTGAACTCTGGTCGGTGTTCTTGACATAAGCATGATCCCAATCATTGAAACCAGCTGTCAAGCCATAACCGGTACTACCAGAAGAGCTACCATCATACTTAGAAGTCTCGCTACCAATCAAGGCATTAATATGATGTTCCTTGATATTGAAATCATAAGTCAGGGTATTAGTCCAAACCAGAGAGATACCACTACCATCACTCTGACTAACCTTAGTGATACCATTACCACTCTGTGGAGTAAACTTATAAACAGGAGAATAAGAACGATAGTCTGAACCACCGTAATTAACAGCAAAGACTGTCTTAAACTTCAAGTTCTTGATAGGCTCAATCTGAACATATACATTTGCATCAACAGAAGTAGACTTGCTCTGATTGTAACGGTTCATCATCATGGTACCATAAGGGTTACCATCATTCACATTCCAGTCAGAACTCTCTGTAGAATTAAAGTTACCATTGGCATCATAAACAGGAACCAAAGGAGAAGTTGTGAAAGCACCACGAAGGTTATTGTTATAGATATTACCCGTGTTCATACCACGGCTATCCTTATAAACAAAGCCTACATGCTCACCTACAGTAACCAAACCATTGAACATTTTATGCTCTGAATTGGCACGAAGGTTATACCTTTTATAATAAGAAACGTCAGAACCGCCAATGAGACCGTCCTGTCCTGTATAACCACCAGAAATAGAATAAGTAGAAGTCTTGCTACCACCGGTAAAGGCCAAACTGTGGCTTGTGGTCAATGCACCATTATCTACAGCCTGGTCAATCCAGTCTGTATTATTGATAACACCCTCTGCATTACGAATACCCCTCAAAGACATCCAATCAACAGGAGACATACCTGAGTTGAGGCGAGCCTCATCCATAATTGTCATATACTCAGAGGCATTGAGCATACTTATCTGGCGCCCCAGAGTCTGCCAACCTACATATCCATCGTATGTAATCTTGGAAGAACCTTCCTTACCGCTCTTGGTTGTAACAAGGACTACACCATTGGCAGCCTGCGCACCATAGATAGCAGCAGAAGCAGCATCCTTCAACACGTCGATGCTCTCGATGTCGGCAGGGTTCAAGGTTGTGATATCACCACCCACACCATCAATCAAGTAAAGAGGCTGAGAGTTTCCTACGGTACCCAAACCACGAATGGTAACACTCATGGCTGCACCTGGCTGACCAGAAGTAGAAACGATGTTAACACCAGGTGTCTGTCCCTGCATGGCAGAAAGAGGGTTGGTGGTGTTAAGCTTGGCGATGTCGTCACCCTTCAACTGAACGGTGGCACCTGTCACCAGCTTTTTCTTCTGAACACCGTAACCTACTACGACAACTTCATCAAGTGACTGCTTGTCTTCGTTTAAGGTTACGTTGATTGTCGAACCTGTAACTTTAATCTTTTGGGTGATAAAGCCCAGATACGAAACTTCGAGTGTTTGTCCGTTCTTTGCTTCAATGGTAAAGTGACCATCCAGGTCAGTTACGGCACCTGTCTTTGTACCCTGTACCATGACACTTGCACCAATCAATGGTTCATTGTCACTGCCAGAGATGACAGTAC
>OLGZ01001799.1_pt1 | contig 11267 bp, 8 predicted proteins | sample 1605981 | NCBI WGS metagenome assembly OLGZ01 (sample SAMN03283291) | human gut metagenome | biome: human-associated habitat; material: feces | host: Homo sapiens | place: Peru | collected 2012 | reverse complement strand
ATCCAGCAGCGGGGGCACTTGGTGCCCTTGGCCTCGGATACGCCAACAGTGAGCTGGGGGAAGTTCACACCGGCGGCAACCTCGGCGCCCTCCTCGGGGGCAGTCCAGGTGCAATCGGAGACGATGCAGATCTCAGCCAGGTTGAGCCCGGCGCAGGCCTTCTTCAGGTCCTCATCAGCGGTCTGCAGGGTCACATGGGCCTCCAGCGCCTTGCCGATGCGCTTGTCGGCACGGGCCTTTTCCAGCACGCCGTTCACGTCCTGGCGGAGCTTCATGACGGTATCCCAGCGGGCCATAGCGGCATCGTCCAGGGCATAGGCGTCAAAGTTCTCGGGCATCTGATTGAGCAGCACGTTCCGGCCGTCGTCGCAGGCGCGGTGGGGCATGGACTGCCAGATCTCGTCGCAGGTGAAGGCCAGGATTGGGGCAAAGACCTTTGCCATGGCATCCAGGATCAGGAACAGGGCAGTCTGGGCGGAACGGCGGCGCAGGCCGTTCTTCTCTTCACAGTACAGCCGATCCTTCAGAATATCCAGGTAGAAGCTGGACAGCTCCACCACGCAGAAATCATTGATGGCATGGGAGACCATGTGGAACTCATACACATTGTAGGCTCTCCGGCATTCCTTCACCAGAGCGTTCAGCTTGGTCAGTGCCCACTTGTCCAGCTCCTCCATATCCTCGGGGGCCACCAGATCATCGGGATCAAACTCGTTCAGGTTGCCCAGGCAGTACCGGGCAGTGTTGCGGAATTTCAGATAGTTCTGGGCGATCTGCTTGAAGATTTCCTTGGAGCAGCGCACGTCCGCATGGTAGTCAGAGGAGGCGGCCCACAGGCGGACGATGTCCGCACCGAACTCCTTGATCAGGTCCGCAGGGTCAACGCCGTTGCCCAAACTTTTGTGCATAGCCCGGCCCTGGCCGTCCACGGTCCAGCCGTGGGTAAGCACCTGGCGGAAGGGCGCGCCCTGGTCCAGAGCGCCGACGGAGGTCAGCAGAGAGGACTGGAACCAGCCGCGATACTGGTCGGCACCCTCCAGATACACATCGGCAGGCCACTGCTCGGGGTGCCGGTGCATCAGAGAGGCATAGTGGGTGGAGCCGGAGTCGAACCAGCAGTCCAGAGTGTCCTTCTCCTTGGTGAAGTCCTTGCCGCCGCAGTGGGGGCAGGTAAAGCCCTCGGGGGCCAGCTCCATAGCGTCCTTCTCGAACCAGATATTGGAGCCGTACTCGTCGAAGAGCTTGGACAGCTTCATGATGGACTCTTCCGTGGATACGGGCTTGCCGCAGCTCTTGCAGTAGAACACGGGGATGGGCAGACCCCACCGGCGCTGACGGGAGATGCACCAGTCGGCTCGCTCCCGGATCATGCTGGTCATCCGCTCCTGACCCCAGGCAGGGTACCACTGGACGTTCTCAATGGCCTTGATGGCCTGATCCTTGAAGGATTCCACGGAGCAGAACCACTGGGGAGTGGCCCGGAAAATGACAGGCTTCTTGCACCGGTCATGGTGAGGGTAGGAGTGGACAATCTCCTCGGAGGCGAACAGCACACCGGACTGGCGCATATCCTCCAAAATCACGAGGTTACTCTCCTCGGTCTTCATCCCGGCGTATTTACCGGCGTAGTCGGTGTGGCGGCCGTAGTCGTCCACGGGAACCACCAGCTCCATGCCGTAGCGCATACAGGTCTGGTAGTCGTCGGCGCCGAAGCCGGGGGCGGTGTGGACACAGCCCGTACCGGAATCCATGGTGACGTACTCGGCGTTGACCAGCCGGGAGGTCTTGTCCATGAAGGGATGCTGAGCCAGCATATTCTCAAAGAAGGAGCCGGGATACCGGGCCAGAACCTCGTAGTTCTCAAAGCCGCCGATGTGCATGACCTTGTCCATCAGAGCTTCCGCCATGATGTAGGTCTCACCGTTTTCGGCCTTCACCAGGACGTAGGTGTCTCTGGGATGCAGGCAGATAGCCAGGTTGCCGGGGAGCGTCCAGATGGTAGTCGTCCAGATGACGAAATAGGTCTTGCTCAGATCAAACTGGGAAAGCTTGCCCAGGTCGTCCTTCATGGGGAACTTGACGTAGACGGTGGTGCAGGCATCATCCTTGTATTCGATGTCGGCCTCGGCCACGGCAGTGACGCAGTAGGGACACCAGGTTACGGGCTTTAAGCCCTTGTAGATGTAGCCCTTGTCAAACATCCGGCCAAAGACCTTGACCTCCTGAGCCTCAAAGTGCTTGTCCATGGTGCGGTAGGGATGCTCCCAGTCGCCCACGACACCAAGACGCTTGAAGCCGCCCATCTGCTTCTGGATGAAGTCCTCGGCGAACTCCTCGCAGGCCTTCCGGAACTCAGGTACGGACATATCCTTGTTCAGCTTCTTCTTGGAGGTCTCGATGGCCCGCTCAATGGGCAGACCGTGGTTGTCCCAGCCGGGGACGTAGGGGGTGTAATAGCCCATCATGGCATGGCTGCGGACGATGAAGTCCTTCAGGGTCTTATTCAGGGCGTGACCCATGTGGATATAGCCGTTGGAGAAGGGAGGGCCGTCGTGAAGCACGAACCGGGGCAGATCCTTGTTCTTCTCCAGCATGGCATTGTAGAGATTCTGCTCCTGCCAACGCTCCAGCATTCCGGGCTCACGGTTGGGAAGACCGGCCTTCATGGGGAAGTCCGTCTTCGGGGTGATGATGGTGTTTTTGTATTCCATTGGATTTCTTACCTCCATACAATATGCGGATATTTGAATATAAAAAACGCCTTTGTCTCCTGAAATTAAGAGACAAAGGCGCATTTTTACCTCTGCGGTACCACTCTTGTTCCGTTTACACGGCACTCGTCGGCGCGATATCGGGCGCACCCGTCCCAGCCTATTAAGGAAATTTCCTGTTCGGTGGGCGGCTCCGGGGTGATACGGGATTTGCCTTGCCTGCTGCCTTGCACCTTCCGGCAGCTCTCTGTTGGCGCGGGCGAATCCGCCTGTCCCCTTCAAAGCCTGTTATTGGATTATGCCAGCTTACTTGCTGGTAGGATCGTAGTTCCGGCCGAACTGAAGGTTCAGGCTGGCAAACTTGCTGGTGGTGGTGTCGTTGTTGGTCGGATGCTTGGGAGCCGCCTTGGGGGCGGTGTCCACGGTGCTGCCGATCATGGTCTCAATGTTCTGGGCAATTTCGTCCGCCACATCCTTGTCCTGCACAGGAGCGGGGGCTTCCGCGGCCTCGGGGGCAGGCGCATTGGCGGCTTTGATCCGATCCAAAGCCTGGATGCAGGTGCGCAGCTGCTCCTGAAGCTCGCCGATCTTGGCGGCGGCAGCCTTCCGGGCTTCCTGAACACGGGCATTTTCCGCGGCCACCAGGGCGTCGGAATTCTGGGGGGCGGGAGCAGTGGCGGCAGCGGTGGCGCTGGCGCTATTCAGCATCTGGGCGCACTTGGCCTGGGCCTCGGCAACCATCTTGTCGCAGGTCTTCTGGGCATTGATGACGGCGTCCTTCATGGAGGCCTCGTTCTTCCGGTATTCCTCCAGCTTGCCCACCAGCACCCGCATCTTGCTCTTGAGCAGGGCGTTTTCCTTGTACAGCGTTACATAGTCCTCGGTCAGAGGCTCCAGAAACTCATCCACCTGCTGCATATCGTAGCCGCCGAAGGTGGAACGACCGAAAGAGACCTGATCAATCTGCTGCGGTGTAAACATGGTAATGTTTTCTCCTTCCAAAAGTCAGTTTATCCCGAAGGTCGGGACCCCATACCGATTGCGTCCGGAAATGGTCTTTTACACACCGATTCCAGGGAGTCGATCTGTAAAAAACCGCCTGCCGGATGCGCGGATTCAGAATCAGACGTAGCTCTCCACTTCTGCCTGGAGGGTTTCCAGATCGCCCTGGATCTCCATATTGTGGGGGCAGAACAGGTAAGCGGACTGGGCGATTTTCTTCACATCCCCGTCCAGAGCGTACACACAGCCGGACAGGAAGTCCACCACCCGGCGGGCCATGGCCTTGTCCACATTTTCCATGTTGACGATGACAGCCTTCCGGTTGCGCAGGTCATCGGCGGCCTTGGAGGTGTCGTTGAAGCTGCCCGGACGGAACAGAACCACCTCCTGCTTATTGGAGCTGCTGTTCATGTTCAGCACCTGACCGGTGAAGCCGGAGCTGACGGCCGTGCCGGTGGAAGCGGCAGGGGCAGGGGTAAAGCCATAGTCCTCCTGTTCCTCAGGCTCTTCCTCTACGGGAGCCGGAGCCGGAGCGCGGCGGGGAGCCCGACGGGAGGGAGCGGACTTTTCGGCGGGCTGATCGTAATCGTCATCGCCGTAGTCGTCTTCCTCGTCGTAATCATCGTAATCATCGTCTGAGTAGGGCTGGGCAAATTTCTTCACATTATCCCACAAGCTCATTGGTTGTATCCTCCTAAGTATATGCGCATCATTTTGATGAAGTTTTACTGTAGTCCCGGGCACCGAAAATGGCGGTGCCGATGCGGATCATGGTGCTGCCCGCGGCGATGGCGTCTTCAAAGTCGCCGGACATTCCCATCGATAAACAGTCCACCTTGACATTATCGTTGATAATGTCCCTGATGTCAACACTTATTTGCCGCATTTTTTGAAAAAATTCAAGATTTTCGCCGGGAAAACGGGAAATTGGGGGGATTGCCATGAGGCCTTTCACACAAACGTTTGAAAATTCTCCGAAATTTTCCAGCAGCGGCAATATTTCCTCCGGGGAAAAACCGCCCTTGCTGGCCTCGTTTCCGATATTGATTTCCAGCAGAATGTCCTGCCGGATGCCCTGTCTGCCGGCCTCCCGGTCAACGGCACGAAGCAGGTGCGCCGAGTCTACGCTCTGAATCAGGTCTACCTTTCCGACGACTTGCCTGACCTTGTTGGTCTGCAAATGGCCGATGAAATGAACCGGGGCACCGGCGTAGGCGTTTTCGGCAAGCTTTGCGGTGAGCTCCTGAACCCGGTTTTCTCCGCAGCAGTCCACCCCGGCGGCAATGGCCTGACGGACGGCGTCGGCGTCGTTCATTTTCGTGGCGGCGCAGAGCTTGATTTCTTCCGGATTCCGGCCACACCGCAGGGCGGCCTGAGCCATTTGGGCCCGCACCCGGGCAACGTTTTCAGCAATCGACATAATATGCACTTCTTTCTATAAAAATAGGCGGCGGAGTCCTGGGGAAACTCTGAATAAATCGTCTGCGGCTGAGCGATGAATCTTTTGCCGTCAGCTCTTGCCGATTGAATCAGAGGTTCCCTTGAAACTCCGTCGCCTTTCGGGAAGCACCGCGCGGCTACACAGTGCTTCCCTGGAGGTTACGCAGTAACGGCGGCTGCCTTCAGCGGCTTCATGGGGGCCAGGGTGGAAATGGCGTGCTTGTAGATCATCTGCTGCCGCCCCTCCGTGACCAGAACCACCACAAAGCTGTCGTAGCCGGTGATAATCCCTCGGAGCTGGAAGCCGTTCATGAGGAACAGCGTCACGGGAACCCGATCCCGGCGCACCTCCTTGAGAATGGCGTCCTGTAAATTCATTGCTTCTGTCATATGTATATACCCTCTTTTCTTTCAGACCATTGCGCACTTTGCGGCAATGCCTTGATTTTTTCGTGCCCGCACTCCCCGGGGACACCACCCGATTGGGTATACACATCCTAGCATGATTCAGTTGTCAGAATCCCGAATAATCTGTCGAGCGGAAGCCAAAATTTCCCGGCCGTCGTCCCCGTTTCGCACCAGCCAGCGGACGGCGGGATTCCGGCGGAACCAGGTCAGCTGCCGCTTGGCGTAGTGGCGGCTGGCCTTCTTCACTTCCTCCGCGGCCTGGGAAAGGGGTTCTCTCCCTTCCAGGGCGTTGACAAATTCCTTGTAGCCGATGGCCTGCATGGCGGTGCATTTTTCGGGAATGCCGCTGTCCAAAAGACTTCGAATCTCTTCCATCAGCCCCATTTCCAGCATGATGTCTACCCGTTTGTCGATTCGCCGGTAGAGTTCACCCCGGTCGGCAAAGTCCAGACCCAGCCATAGAGGGGTATATTTGGGCGGAATCAGCCGGGTTTTCCGGTTGTGCTCGGTGATGGTTTCTCCCGTTTCCAGGTAAACTTCCAGAGCCCGCAGAATCCGCTTCCGGTCGGAGACCCGGTCGGCGGTGTCCGGGTCGATTTCCCGGAGCCGGGTCAGCATGGCGGGAAGGCCGACTTCGTCGGCTTCCGCCTCCAGCCGTTCCCGGACGCCGGTGGAGGGAAAGGGGGCAAAGTCGTTGCCCCGGATGAGGCTGTCCATGTACAGCCCGGTTCCTCCGGCGATGATGGCGGTTTTTCCCCGGGCAACGATGTCGTCCACAATGGGGGCGGCCATGGCGCAGTACCGGGACACGGAAAAGTCCTCGTCCGGCTCTGCCACATCGATCATATGGTGGGGGATGCCCTGCATCTCTTCACGGCTCGGCTTGGCGGTGCCGATGTCCATGCGCCGGTAGACCTGCATGGAGTCGCAGGAGACCACCTCGCCGTTTAAGTCCTTTGCCAGTTCCACAGCCAACGCGGTTTTTCCCGAGGCAGTGGGGCCGGCAATGCAGAGAATGGAATTCATCGGCGGGATGCCTCCTTTCGGGAAAGACGCAGAAGTCTGGGGCGGTTGTATCGCTGCATGATTACGAAAATTCCGTCAAACAGAGCCGCAACCAGGGAAGTGATGACGAACACTGGGGCGGCTCCGAATTTGGGAATCACCAGCAGCGGCGCGAAGCTCAGGGGAATGATGATTTCATGGGTGATTTCTGCCACGCAGGTGGTGTGAATCATCTCCGCAAGGGTGTGAAGGCGGAGGTCAAATCGCTCCGGACGGTAGGTGGGCATTTTGCCTTTCCAGCCCTTGACCTTCAACCACCGGTAAAGTCCCTTCTCCCAGGGCTGCTCCCGAAACCAGGAGGCGCTGTCCAGCCCTTGGGGAAGAAGCCGACCCAGGCCGCCGACCACCAGCCGCATGGCGAAGTGGTAGAAGGTGGTGCCGAAGGTGATGGCCAGTGTCAGGCATAGTTCGTTTGCGGACAGAAGTCCGAACAGCAGGGTCAGTCCGCCGGTGACTCCGGCAGTCAGATAGAGAAGAAAAGAGAATTTGTTTTTCATAGGCAAATGTAAGGGGCGGGAGAAATTGCCTTCCCTTGGGGGAAGGTGGCTCGCGCGTCCCCCGCAAGCGCGAGACGGATGAGGGCGTCTTCTTCTTCAGCAATCGACATGGCGAGGATTAAATCCGCTTGAACTGCTTTTCCAGCATTTTCTGGCTCAGGCTCACGCAGATGGGGCGGCCATGAGGGCAGTATTTCAGGTCTTCCCGCTCCATGACGGCTTTGGCGATGGCGAGCAGCTCCTTCTCGTCGCTGACCCACCCGGCCTTGATAGCGGCCTTGCAGGCTACGGTGTGAAGTAAAGTGTCCCGCACCGTATCCCGGCTTTCCCGGCGGCCGTTCAGCAGATCATCTGCCAGGGTTTCCAGCGCCTCCGCTGCGGCTTCCTCGCTCAAATCCATGGGAATCTGCCTGGCAAGGACGGTGTTTTCTCCGAATTCCTCGATTTCAAAGCCCAACTCTTCCAGAAGTTCCGTGTTTCCCAGCAGCTCTCCCGCGGCGGCGGGACTGAGCCGGACGGGCACGGGCTGTAGGAGCGTCTGACCGGAAATGGATTCCTGATTGGCCTTCAGCTTTTCGAAGAGAATCCGCTCATGGGCGGCGTGCTTGTCAATAAGGAAGGCGTTGTCCCCCTCCTCCACCAGAATATAGGTGCGGTACAGCTCACCTACCATCCGCCAGGTGTCCGCCTTAGGCATTTCCAGAGCGGTCTGCTCCATTTCCGGTTCCGGTGTTTTCACGGGCATTTCCGGCGCCGACGGCTTCGGCGTTTCGGGTAGCGGAGGCAGGGAAGGGGCAGGCTCCGGCTGAGCAGCCTGACGAACCTGGGGCAGCATGACAAATTCCCGTAGAGGCATATTTCCACCGGTGGGAATTTTCTTCGCCGCTGCCGCGGCGGCCTCCGGCTTGGGCTTGGGGGCATCGGCCATGGCGGCGGAGAAGGTCTTGTACTCCTGGGCGGTCATGGTGCGAAAGAAGGCTTCCTTCTTTTCGGCGGGGTCGTTGACGGTCGGGGTCGGCTTCTCCGGCGGCACAGGGGCAGGCTGGGGCTTGAACTGAACGGCAGGTCGGTCAGGCTTTTTGTTCAGAGCGCCCAGAACCCCATAGTGTACGCAGTCGAAAACCGCCTTTTCCGAGAGAAATTTTACCTCGGTTTTTGCCGGATGGACGTTTACGTCCACGGCGTTGGCAGGAAGATTCAGGTGAAGCACACAGCCGGGAAACCGTCCCACCATCAGCTGATTCCGGTAGGCTTCCTCCAATGCCGCTATGAGCAGCTTGGATTTGACAGGCCGGTCGTTGACGAAGAAGGTTTGCAGGTTCCGGCTGGGTCTGGCATCCGTGGGCAGGGTGACGAAGCCGGAGAGGGTGTAGTTTTCCCACCGGCTTTCCACGGCCACCATTCTGGCACAGTCCCGACCGTAGACGCAGTACATGGCATCCTGCAATTTTCCGGTGCCGGGGGTGGCAAGCACCTGCTTTCCGTCCCGGAGGAACTGGAAGGCCACCTCCGGATGAGCCAGAGCCTGCATCTGAACGGCGGCAGCCACCCGGCTGCCCTCCACGGTGTCGGACTTCATGAATTTCATCCGGGCGGGGGTATTGTAGAACAAATCTCGAACCAGGATGGTGGTGCCGTCCGGGCACCCGGCCTCGGCTTCCTCCGTGATGACCCCGGCATCCAGATGCAGCTTTACCCCGGACAGACTTCCCGGCGTTTTGGTCATCAGGTCAATCCGGCTGACGGAGGCAATGGCAGCCAGTGCCTCGCCCCGGAAGCCCATGGTGCCGATGGCGGCCAGGTCTTCCTCCGTGCGCAGCTTGGAGGTAGCGTGGCGCAGAAAGGCGGTGCGGGCATCCTCGGCGGACATGCCGCAGCCGTTGTCCGTTACCCGGAGAAAGGTCATGCCCCCGTCCCGGATTTCGATGGTCACCTTGGAGGCTCCCGCATCCACGGCGTTTTCCAGCAGCTCCTTGACGGCGCTGGCAGGCCGCTCCACCACCTCACCGGCGGCAATCAGGTTGGCCACATGGGAAGATAATTGCAAAATCTTGGGCATTGTGTCACCTCCAGGAGGACAGGGTCAGAAAATTCACCGCCGCGTGAATGGCGATGGGAGCGAAAATGGTGTCCGCCTTGGTGTAGCTCCAGGCAAGGCACAGCCCGGCGGGCAGATATTGGAGCACCGCAATGAGGATTTCGCCGGTAGTGTAGCTTCCCAAGTACCCCACAATGTGCACCATGGAAAAAGCCAGCATGGACACCAGGTAGGCCGCCCAGGGGGATTTGGTGTAGAGATTCCGGAAAATCAGCCCCCGGTAGAAGCATTCCTCGGCGGGGGGCACCAGAATCACCGTGCCCAGAAACACCAGCAGCCGGTTCTGCCGCTCCATGGCGGCGATGGAAGCATCATTATAGTTGGAAAACCCGGGTACCAGCAGTCCCACCAGATATTCGGTGGCCAGTCGGCAGGCGTAGTAGGCAACAAAACCTAAGATGATCGCCTGACACAGATAGGCCGGATGCCGCACCGCCTGGGTGGCGGCGGAGGACAGAAAATCCCGGAAAATGATGAGAACTGCCGTAAAATTCAGAACATAGTAGACAAAATTCAGCTCCGCGCTGGTCAGGGGATGGGACAGCTTCCCGTTGGCAAAGGTCAGAAGCCCCGGCAGCACCAGAAGTTGAAAGGCAAACCAGCAGAAGCCCCAGACCGTTTCCTGGGAGTTGGGACAGGAGCGGGAAGTAACGCTTTTTCTCATAATCAATTCAGCAGCTTTTTCAGCTTGTACAGTTCGTTCATGGCCTCGATGGGGGTCAGAGTCTCCACGGTGATGGCGGACAGGGCGGAAATTACCTGCTGCCCCGTTAAGTCCAGCATACTCACCTGATCCTCCGGCTCCTTTTGCTTTGCGGGAGCGGGAGCTACGCCCTCGGCTTCCAGCTCGGCGAGAATTTCTCTTGCCCGGGAAATCACCGGGTTAGGAATGCCCGCCAGCTTGGCAACCTCAATGCCGTAGCTGTCGTCGGCGGCACCGGGGACGATTTTCCGCAGGAAAATCATCTGTTCCCCCCGCTTTTTCACGGCAATGTTGTAGTTTTTCACGTTGGGAAGCTTGTCCTCCATGGTGGACAGCTCGTGATAATGGGTGGCAAACAGGGTCTTGGCGCCCAGCCGCCGGGGATTGGCGGCGTATTCCAGGACAGCCCGGGCAATGGCCATGCCGTCATAGGTGGAGGTGCCCCGGCCGATTTCGTCCAGAATCAGAAGAGAACGGGAAGTGGCGTATTTCAGAATGGAGGCCACCTCTGCCATCTCCACCATGAAGGTGGACTGACCGGAGGCCAGGTCGTCGCTGGCACCGATCCGGGTGAACACCCGGTCAACCAGGCCAATTTTTGCCGACCGGGCGGGGACAAAGGAGCCCATCTGAGCCATAAGGACAATCAGGGCTACCTGACGCATATAGGTGGATTTACCGGCCATATTGGGGCCGGTGATGATGGCCACCTGGTTATCGTCGCTTCCCAGGTTGGTGTCGTTGGGGACAAAGAGACTGTCCTTCAGAACCGCTTCCACAACCGGATGCCGTCCGTCGGTGATGGAAATCTCCCGACCCAGGGTGATTTCCGGACGGCAGTAGCCCCGCTGAACGGCCACGGCGGCCAAGGAACACAGCACGTCCGCCGCCGCCACGGCCTGAGCCGTCAGCTGAACTCTGGCAGCCTGCTGAGCCAGCTGCTCCCGAAGCCGGGTGAAGATCTGATATTCCAGGGCAGTGAGCCGGTCTTTGGCGGTAAGCACCTGGTTTTCCAGCTCCTTCAGCTCCTGGGTGATGTAACGCTCGCAGTTAGCAAGGGTCTGCTTGCGGATGTAACCCTCGGGCACCTGGTCGATAAAGGATTTGGAAACTTCAATATAATAACCGAAGACCCGGTTGAAGCCTACCTTCAAAGTGCGGATGCCGGTTTTCTCCCGCTCGCTGGCCTCGATGGCGGCGATGGTACCGCTGCCGCCTTCCATAATGTCCCGGAGGCGATCGGCTTCGGCGTCCGCACCCTTGCGGATGATGCCGCCCTCCCGGACGGTCAGGGGCGGCTCGTCCACAATGGTATTTTCGATTTCATCGGCGCAGTCCGTCAG
>OLGZ01001795.1_pt1 | contig 11283 bp, 12 predicted proteins | sample 1605981 | NCBI WGS metagenome assembly OLGZ01 (sample SAMN03283291) | human gut metagenome | biome: human-associated habitat; material: feces | host: Homo sapiens | place: Peru | collected 2012 | reverse complement strand
TATAGAAATACCTGAAGGAAAAACATCAATATCTAATCCTGCTTTTTTAAATATATTTGATAATTGTCTAACAAAGTTTTTATCATCTAATATTATTTGTGCATTAACTGTAAAATTTGAAGATAAACTACCAATAGGATCTGATACTACCTCTCCATTTTCTAATATAATTTTATCAGGTACAATATCTATTAATGTTTTTCCTTCAGGTATTTCTATATCTTTAACTTGCATTATTGCATTTTGTACATCTTTAAATGAAACCCCTGCATATTTGTCTTTTACTTCTTTTAATATACTATTTTGAACTATAGTTACATATTTACCAGGTATTGTTACATAAGCTGAATTAATTTTTAGTCCAGATTCTTCTTCTGCATCTTTAATAGTTTTCGCTATACTTAAACTAATTTCATCTTCGTTAATTATTTTGGCTTTTTTTAGTCCACTACATTTATATGATGTACTACATAGTGTTTCTATTTGTCCAAAATTGTTTACTTCACCAACAACTGTGCATACTTTAGATGTACCTATATCAATACCAACTATGATATCACCTATTGCCAAAATAATTCCTCCATTTTTTACGTTTAAATTTCTATATTATACAATATTTTCTTCTTTGTTATATATATTACATTTTTGGAAAAAAGTCAATATTATTTGAAATATTTTCGAAATATTTTTGTAATATTTTTGAAATCTGTGTAATATTTTTGTAATATATTTTATGTTAAAAAGCTGAATTAAAATTCAGCTTTTTACGATTATTCTACTGAGTTGTTTTTTTCTTTTTTATGTAATTTTTCAATATGTTTTTCTTTATATAAATCTATATAATATCTTCTTATAATTGTTAAATTTGTAAACATTCTTCCTACAAATACTACTAATGCTGCTAAATAAATATCTATATTTAATTTTTGACCTAAGTATGTTAGTGCTATTGACAATAAACTATTGCAGAAAAAACCTGATATAAATATTGTTAAATCAAAATTTTTCTTTAATACTGATGTTATTCCTCCAAATACAGAATCTAATGCTGCCACAACTGCTATTGCTAAAAAAATTGAATATGTATATGGTATAGTCGGAGCATTCATTCCAATTACAGCCCCAATTACACATCCTAAAATAATTGCTATTAATATCATTTCATTTTTCCTTTCTATCAAAAATTATTCTTTGTCTTTCATATATTTTGCATCTATTGTTCCATTATATGCCTCTACTGTTATTGTTCTATTGTTTGATTGAATTTCAACAGAATGTCCTGCTTCTTGTAAACTACTTAATTTTCCATCTTTACTTTTTGCAGCACTTTCCAAATATGATTTATTTCCTATTGCTTTTATTACATAAGGAGATGTTATTCTCTTACTATCTATTTGCATAATTTTGTTTTTATCACTTGATCTTAAAAAGATATCTGTCATTGCTACAATTCTATTTCCATTTATAGAAATTGCTTCTGCTCCTGCTGACCAAAGTTCTCTCAAAACTATTAATAAATCTGAATCTGTTATAGAACTAACATTAACCTCTTCACCAGAAAGCTTTGTTCCTCCATTATCTGTTAAAATTATTGTTATTCCTTCTCCTTCAACTTCTGTTGTTCCCAAAGCCAATTCAAGCTGGTCTAATTCTTTTTGAAGTAACTCTGATGTTTTTTCATCAGATTCTTTTTCTGTTTGATATTCTTCAATTTTTGTAACTAATTCATCATATCTTTCTTTTATTTCTGTATATTTAGTTCTCCAATCTGATAGTTCTGATCTTAAATCTTCTTCTCTCATATTTTCAATAGAAGTTATATCTATTTGTTTTACAACTTTAAACTGCATAAACATTACTAGCATTAGTGAAAAGCAGGCTATTCCTATTGTTACAGCCATAACACTTTTTTCTTTACTAATTTTCTTTTTTTGCATTATGTCCTCCTAAAATCTTATTTACTTTTAGCATAATTAAATTTATATGTTCCTGTATATTTAGGTATTGTTATATTATCTGATGTTTGAAAATTAACTTTTAATAAATATACATTTTCTAAATTCCACAAATATCCACTCACTCTATATACATTTCTTAATGTTTCTTTCATACCAATTGCTTTTATTTCATAAGGTGCTCCAACTTTTTCTCCATTAATTTTTATAACTGTTCCATCACACTCTATAACAGTATTAGCAACTATTCGTTGTCCATTTACAGATATAGCTTCTGCACCTGCATTTTTTAATTCATTAACTACACTTAATATATCTACATCATGTACAAGTAAATCTGTAGGATTTACATATAAACCAACATAACTTGCTGGTACCGAATTATTATCATCAATTTTTATTACAACACCACTTCCTGTAACTTCTGTTAATCCTAACTCTGTATTTATTGTCTTTATATTTTCTTGTATTTTTGTAAGCTCACTATTATTTTGAGTTGCATTTTCTCTTTCTTTTTCAAGAGCTTTTTCAGCACTTTCAACTTCTGCATATAAATTATCATAATTTTCTTTTGCTCTTAATACTGCATCTCTTAAATCATTTTCTGTAGAATTTGTGCTTGATGTCATTCCAATACTTTTTATAGTTCTTATTTGAATTGCTATTCCTGCTGATAGTAATATACACATTCCACCTAATAAAAGCCCTACAATTTTTTTGTTCTCCATTAAATTCTTCCTTTCTTTAATTTGCTGTAAAATATGGTACAAATCCTTCATTTAAATTACCATCTACATTTATAGTTCCTTTATTTCCAACTTCTTTTTCTAATATTGCTTTTACATAAAACATTCTATTTTTTAAATTTGTACAATTTCCTAAATTTATTGTAATTCCTTCATTTTCTAATTTTACTATATAATCTTTTCCAATTTGAATTTCTGTTACTTTATCATATAAACCAATATTTTCACTTTCTTGTTTTATATGTAATATATTTTCTAATTTTACACTTAAATCATTGTTTTCTAATCTTTTTAAGCTTTGAGCTTGTTCTTCAGTTATATCCATTCCAAAAATCGTAATTAGATTTTGCTTTTCTTGAGATGTTTCTATTATATAGCCTTGTTCATCTATATATATATATGAATTATTTTCAGTTTCTATTTGAAATTCTTTTTTTCTTTCTTCTACTGAAATTAATATTGTATTTGGCAATTTTCTGCTAACTTTAACATCTTTTATAAATCCATTTTGTTTTAATTTAACTTTTGTTACAATATTTAATTTAGAAAATATACTTTTTCCTTTTTCTAATCCTGATTGTTCAATAATCTCTTCTGCTGTAATTTGTTCATTTCCAGTTATTTCTATATTTTGTAGAAAAAATGTTTCTGCATTTAACAAATATACTATAATTCCAATTATAATAGCAATTATAACTCCAATTATAAGTCTACTTTTTCTTTTTTTTCTTCTTTTTAATTCTATTTCCCTTTGTTTACTTAATCTTCCATTATTTTTAGAAGCCATAATTTTCTCCTTTTATACTATTATATTTTACTATACAATAGCCAAAATAACAAGATTTTATTTATGAATTTATTATTAAATTTCCAAAATTTTCTTTGCTCTTTCCTCATCTTCTATTGTTGCATCTCTAACTCCATCAAGTTCATATTTTAGTCCCATTTTCTCCCATTTGTACTTTCCCATACTGTGATATTTTAAAATTTGCACTTTCTCAACTGTTTTTAATGTTCTTAAAAATTCTTTTAATTTCTTTAAATCTTCTTCATCATCTGTATATCCAGGGACTAATACTTGTCTTATCCACATTTTTATATTGTTATCACTTAAATATCTGGCAAATTCTAATTCTTTTTTATTTGATGATCCAACTAATCTTTTACACTTTTCATCATCAATATGTTTAATATCTAATAAAACTAAATCCGTATATTTTAATAATTCTTTTATGTTATCTGTTATGCTCACCATACCTGATGTATCTATACATGTATGTATATTTTTTTCTTTCAATTTTTTAAAAAGTTCAATTAAAAATCTAACTTGTAACAATGGCTCTCCACCAGTTACAGTTACTCCTCCACCTGATGGTATTATATAATTTTTATAGTTCTCTATTTTTTCAATAATCTCATCTACTGTTTTTACTTCTCCACCATTAATATCCCACGTATCTCTATTATGACAATATTTGCATTGAAGACTACATCCTTGCATAAATACTACGAATCTTATTCCTGGTCCATCTACTGTTCCAAAACTTTCAATTGAATGTATTCTAGCTGTATTTTTTAAAATTGTTTCCATTTTGTGCTCCTCTCTAACAACTTTTCTCCCTCTTTTTATCCATACTATATTTTACTCTATTACTGTAAAAATAGCAATATTTTATTACTATTTTCGACTACCAATTTCAAGCATTTATCATAAAAAAGTGAAATCGCCCCCAGAAAAGTTCTGGGGGCGATTTTTTTAGTTTGTGCTCGAATTAGCCGAACAACAAGCTAAAGTTGAGAGCAGTGCTTGCAGAACTGCTGCTCGAGGATGTGATCTTCACATCGTCTCTGCCCAGCAACTGCTGGAAGATAGATGTGAGCTCCTGTTCGACCTTTTTGGTGCCTGCGTTGATGCCAAGCTTGATCTTAAAGTCAACCCTGATCCGGTTATTGTTCAGGAAGTTCACCCGTGCGGACGACCCCTGGCTGATGCCGATTTTAGTCAGTGTATCTCCGAAGTTCACCGTAAAGGCCTCCGACGAGCTCTGGCTGACAGACCAACCCCATGTACTGGAAATCAGTCCAACCAGGCCACCTCCGACCTGTGCCGTAGAACAAGCAGTCATCGTGGTCATCCCAACGACAAGAGCCAGCATAAGGCAGATGTTAGCGAGCAGTTTTTTGATTTTCATGATGTTTCTCTCCTTTTTTGTTTCCAAAAAAACATTCGGACATTTTTATTATACCATCTTTTTTTAATTATGTCAATTTTTGAAATTTTTATATTTTTTTAGTTGATTTTTTAAGTTTTAGAATATATAATCTTATGTGAAAATCAAACAAAAGATTTTTATACGCATAATAAAGGAAGGAAAATTATGGATAAAATTATTAATAAAATTGCAGAAGAATTAAAAATAAAACCAGAACAAGTTGAAAATACAGTAAAATTAATTGATGATGGAAACACTATCCCATTTATAGCTCGTTACAGAAAAGAAGTTACTGGCGGATTAAGTGATGAAATCTTAAGAGATTTAGGTGAAAGATTAAGTTACCTAAGAAATCTTGAAACTCGAAAAGAAGAAGTTATAAAGTCTATAGATGAACAAGGAAAATTGACTGATGAACTTACAATTTCAATTGCCTCAGCAGAAACACTTGCAGAAGTAGAAGATTTATATAGACCTTTCAAACAAAAGAAAAAAACAAGAGCTACAGTTGCAAGAGCCAAAGGATTAGAACCTCTTTCAGACATAATTCTAGCTCAAGAAGAAAAAGAAAATATTTATGAAATAGCAAAAAAATATATAAACATAGATACATTATCAGATGAAGATAAGAAAAACAAAGACAAAGTTGTTTCTACTGCTGAAGATGCTATTCAAGGTGCACTAGATATAATTGCTGAAAATATATCTGATAATGCTAAATATAGAAAATACATAAAAAAGGTATGTTATAGAGAAGGTACTATATGCACAAAAGCTACTAAACCAGATGAAAAAACAAATTACGAAATGTATTATGAATTTTCTGAACTTGTTTATAAACTACCAAGTCATAGAATTCTTGCTATAAATAGAGGCGAAAATGAACAATTTCTAAAAGTCTATATTCAAAAACCACAAGATAAAATTCTATATTACATGCAAAAAGACATTATAAAAGGTGACTCACAATTTAAATTAATGTTAGAAAATACTATTTTAGATGCTTATGAACGTCTAATAGAGCCTTCTATTGAAAGAGAAATTCGTTCAGATTTAACTGAAAAAGCTGAAGAAAAAGCTATTAAAGTATTTGGTCAAAATGCAAAACAATTATTATTAGGTGCTCCAATAAAAGGTAAAACTGTTATGGGATTTGATCCAGCATATAGAACTGGATGTAAAATAGCAATAATTGATGAAACAGGAAAAGTTTTAGATATTGCAACTGTTTATCCAACAGCTCCTCAAAATGATGTTGAAGGCGCAAAAAAGACATTATTATCTTTAATCGAAAAAAATCATGTTGATATGATTGCAATTGGTAATGGTACTGCATCAAGAGAATCTGAAATGTTTGTTGCTGATATGATTAAAGAAGCAAAACATGATGTTTGCTATGTTATTGTTAGCGAAGCTGGTGCATCTGTATATTCTGCTTCAAAACTTGCAACAGAAGAATATCCAGACATAAATGTATCTATAAGAGGTGCAATATCAATTGCTCGTAGATTACAAGACCCACTTGCTGAATTAGTAAAAATTGATCCCAAAGCAATTGGTGTAGGTCAATACCAACATGATGTTAACCAAAAGAAATTGTCTGAAAGTCTAACTGGTGTTGTTGAAGATAGTGTAAATAAAGTTGGTGTTGATGTAAATACAGCCACTCCTTCTCTACTTTCTTATGTTTCTGGTATTAACAGTGCAATTGCAAAAAATATTGTAAAATATAGAGATGAAAACGGAAAATTAAAAGAAAGAAAAGAACTTTTAAAAGTACCTAAGCTTGGTAAAGTAGCTTTTGAACAATGTGCTGGCTTTATAAGAATCCCTGATGGAATTAATCCACTTGAAAACACAGCTGTACACCCAGAAAGCTATGAACAAACTGAATTACTTTTAACAAAACTTGGATTTACAAAAAATGATTTAAAAAATAAAGAACGTATAAATGAATTAAGAGAAAAATTAAAAAATGTAAATATAAAAGAACTTTCAAAAGAATTAAATATAGGTGAAATGACTTTATCTGATATTATTTCAGAACTTTCAAAACCTGGTCGTGATCCTAGAGAAGACATGCCAAAGCCAGTATTAAGAAATGATGTTTTAAAATTTGAAGATTTAACTATTGGTATGATCTTAACAGGTACTGTTCGTAATGTTATAGACTTTGGAGCCTTCGTGGATATTGGTGTTAAATATGACGGGTTAGTTCATCTTTCTGAAATGAGTGAAAAATATATAAAATCTCCTTCAGAAGTAGTTTCTATTGGTGACATTGTAAAAGTTAAAGTAATAAAAATAGATTCTGAAAGAAAAAAAGTTGGACTTAGTATGAAATTATAAAAAATAAGCAGTTGATAAATAAATCAACTGCTTATTTTTAGTTATTATCAAATTCATTTGTTATATATCTATTTTGAATATCAATTATTTTTTCATATTCATTTTTTAAGATATCTAAAAATATATCTGCGATTTGAGGATCAAATTGAGATCCTTTACATCTTTCAATTTCTCCAATAACAATATCTAATGCTAATGCATTTCTGTAACTTCTTTTGCTTGTCATTGCATCAAATGTATCTGCAACTGCTGCAATTCTTGCAAATAGAGGAATTTCTTTACCTTTTAATCCTTCTGGATATCCTCTTCCATCAAATCTTTCATGATGATGTTTTACTATTGGAACCATATCTTTAAATGCTTCTGCATCCTCTAAAATATGTGCACCAATTGTAGGATGTTTCTTGATTTCTGCATATTCTTCATCTGTTAATTTAGCTTCTTTTAATAATATTCTATCTGGAATACCAATTTTTCCTATATCATGGAATAACCCACCTATACGTAAAATTCTTAAGTCTTCTTCAGATAACCCCATTTTTTCTCCAATTAAAACAGAATATTCTGAAACTCTATCAGAATGACCTCTTGTATAACTATCTTTTGCTTCTACTGCATATCTTAATGTTTGCACAGTTTCCAAATATGCTTTTTCTAATTGTTCTTTTGACTCTTGTAACTCTTTATTTATTTTTCGTATTTGATTCATTTGTTCAAGAGATTTTGTTCCAGACTCAATTAATAAAAGTAATTGATCAAATTTATCACTTTTCTCACAATATCCTTGAATATCAAGTCTTTTTATAGTTTCCAATGGTGGAGCTAAATCCTTATGACCTGTCAATAATAAAATATATAAATCTTTATTAAACTTTCTTATTTCTTCTACGACTTCATCACCATGTAACGGAGTCATCATAAAATCTAATAACATCATGTCAAAATGTTCATTTTTTACTCTCTCTATTGCCTCAATTGGATCTGTTAATCCAACAAAATCATATTCTGTTCTCTTTAAAAAAACAGATAAAGAATCTATTATTCCTGATTCATCATCTACTGCAATTATTTTATATTTTTCATGTTCTTTATTATTTAATTCATTTTGAAGTGCTTTTCTCATCCGTTTTCTTCACCTCTTCTTATTAATTTATCGACATTATATTAGTTTAATAAAAAAAAATCAAGTATTTTTCGACAATTTTTTTTATTATTCAAGGCCGAAACTAACTCCCAAAGCATTATTCAATTTATTCATTATGTCTGAATCATCGATGTGGCCTATCTTTTCCTTAAGTCTACTCTTGTCAATTGTACGTATCTGTTCAGCTAAAACAACCGAGTTACTTTTTAATCCACTAGTCTTTTCTCCTATTTCTATATGAGTTGGAAGTTTAGTCTTATTTGTTTGTGATGTTATAGCAGCTGCAATTACAGTAGGACTATATTTATTTCCCATATCATTTTGTATTATTAAAACTGGTCTTATACCACCCTGTTCTGACCCAATAACTGGACTTAAATCTGCATAAAACATATCTCCTCTTTTTATTATCATTTTCTTCACTCCTAAAATTACTATATATTAAGTCTATATATTCGTATTTTATTTATATCTTAATTTGAAGCAAAGATAACACAATTACATATTAATTAATCTTCACTTCATTATATAATATGTAAATTATAGATTTTTGCTTATTATCTATTATTTCCATTTTTATTGGAAGTCCTGTTTCTTTGCTAATATGTAATGCTTTTTCTTTTAAATATATATTTTCCAATTTACTATTTGTTTTCATTATTATTTCTCCATTTTTTTCTTCATATTTTGATTCATTAGAAGTATTATAGTCTTCTATAAAACTTGATAAATCTAAACAATTATCAGTTATATATTCATAGTTTTCTAGGATTTTTTCTAAACTTAATTGTGAATTTTCTATTTTTAAGTTTGTTCCATCATATTGTATTTTTACTCCTGCAATATTACTTGGTTCTACTATTTCTTGTGAACTTACATTAGGTTTTTGATGCATTTGCTTTATTATATATTTATTATTATTTTTATTGCTATTAACAGTAACTGTTATTTGTGTTTCATAAGAATTAAGATTTAATATATAATCTACGATTTTTTGACTATCTTTATTATTACCGTTTTTTTCTGTTTTAAAACCTTTTTTCAAAAAATATATACCTCCAACTAAAACTAAAATTGTAACTAATAAAATTAACCAATATTTCTTTTTCATTTTATTTTCCTTTCATATTTCATTTTTAAATATTTATTAATTTTAAAAGTTTTTTATAACTATATTAAACAAAATAGATAAGTACAAATTGTACTTATCTATTTGTCTTACTTTTTTTTTTTCTCAAAGAATTCTGTAACTTTGACTGGCAAAATTACTAACAAAAAAACAATTACTCCTAAAAGCAAAATCACGATTATCGAGCATATCAAATCATTGATTAAATATAATACTTTGTCCAATAACACATTGACCATTTCTGTTAAAATCTCAGCAATAATAAGAAATATACTTATTAAAAACTCTTTTTTGCTCAATAATATTACACATAAGCTATTATTTTTTAAAACAGATTTTTCACATTTTCCAATTATCTCTAATGCTTGGAACATCAGTATAAAACTTAATGCTATAGTAACTATCATTACAATAATCCATCTGTCATTTTCTGTATATGTTCCAATAAGAATCAAACTCAATGCTAAAGATGACATTAGCAAAAAAATATTCTTGATCTTTTCTTTCGTGCTAATTGTTATAATTTTCTCTTTGATTGTACTCATCATATTTCTCCTAACAAATTATTGTGATGTTTTTCGTTCATATATGTCAACTCCATTCGGAGATAAAAAAATTAATATTGTTATTATAGCACTAATCTCTATCAATTACCATATTTATATTAAATTATTTCTATTTTAAATGCTTCAAGTCTTAATGTTTTTCCTTCTGTACCAATATGAATTTGTGTTCCTTTTGAAACTGGCATCCAACCAACATCTTGAACATGCTCTTGAACTTGTAATGTCTTGTTTGATTTTATTTCAATTGCTTCAATTCTTCTATTCTCGCCAGTAGTTCCTGCTACTTCTCCATTTTTTACAAATTTTCCCCATCCAAGTCCATCCATGTGTACTCTATATGATAATTCTATTCCATTATTCCCTTGTAGCACTATCGCTTCAATCTGTCTTGCCTCACCAACTGTTCCTGCTACTTCTCCAAGTTTTTTCCATTCAGTCCAACCTATATCTTGCAAATGGACTTTATATTGAATATTGGTTTGTGTAATTATTTTGCTCTGATCCTTTGCCCTTAAAACTCCTAATAGTCCTTTATATGAATGTGTTACTTTATGAACAATTTTATTTTCCCAATTTAAATCATAGGAATTAAATTCATTATTGTTTCCTTCACCTGTCGCTATTGCTAAATGTCCATATTTGCTTCCTATTTTTTCTCCCCAAACACATATATCACCTTTTTGCGGTATTAATTGATTTGCGTTTTCTATTTTAATGAAAATGTCTTTAAATGGTAATTTGCTAAAATTATTGTAATAATCTTTAGCATTTCCCCATGTTCCGCCTTTTATCCCAAATACTTTATCTATATACATCTTTATTAAGTCTACACATTGTATTCCAGATACTCCATCATAATCAAAAGACTTTCCATTATATTCATTTATAAACTCTTGATAATTCATACATCTCTCCTTTGAATTATTATATTCAAATACAGAAAATTTGGATACAAAAAAAGAAGTAGTAACAATTTACTACTTCTTTTTTTCTAGCTGTTCATAAAAATATACTTTTCTAACAACTTATTTCCTGGTGGCTTCAAGTGGAATCGAACCACTGACACGGGGATTTTCAGTCCCCTGCTCTACCAACTGAGCTATAAAGCCATACTCCATATTTTTATATAAAAAAATGGCGACCTGGAACGGGCTCGAACCGTCGACCTCTAGCGTGACAGG
>OLGZ01001793.1_pt1 | contig 11291 bp, 12 predicted proteins | sample 1605981 | NCBI WGS metagenome assembly OLGZ01 (sample SAMN03283291) | human gut metagenome | biome: human-associated habitat; material: feces | host: Homo sapiens | place: Peru | collected 2012 | reverse complement strand
GCCTCTTTGGATTTCTAAAGTTACATCTCTTTCACCTTTTAAAAGATGTGTACACTCTCCGTTGTTAAAATAAACAGGGTCACCATTTTTGTTTCTTAAATCTAATGGTAAATAAACACACCCTAACAACTCATTAACCATATCTACATTATTTTCCTTAGTAACATATATCATTTCATTCGCAAACTCACCAAATGTAAGCATATAAAACTCCCCTTTGCACTTTTTTGCAACTTTTTGTTAAATACAAAAAATTGGATACATGTTAAAATTTTATTGTAAGATTACGTAATCAAAAGCAAATATTGAGCAAGCTAATTATACCAAAAAAATATAACGTATACAATATTTTGCTATCAAAAAAAAATAAGGAGTGATATAAGAACTTTTACATTTTTATTCCAAAACGACTATCGCTTTCAGCTCGTTACTTCTCTGATAGCCTTAATAGCTCTATATACATATCAATCAAAGGAGACAAAAACATGGATAAGATTTTACAATTACTTGAATATCTATTCAAATGGTTCAGTTGGTTTTTTGGTGATTTTGACGAAAAGTTTAAAGTGTTAATTACAATGGTTGCAATAGAATTTGTTACACTTTTACTTGTTGCCATTTACAATAGAAAACCAATATTTAGCTTCATTAACATTAGCTTATGCTCTAAAAAAACAGCGATATTCATTATCATTGGCATAGCTAATTTAATTGATATGCAAATATCAGGCAACTGTGATATGTTACGTTCAGCAGCTCTTATTTTCTACATAACATATCAGGGAATTCTTACATTAGATACAATATCGTATATCCTTCCCATTCCCCCAAAGCTTAAAGAAGCAATTAATATTCTTCGTGGCAATGAACCCATAAATAAAGATAACACAAAGTAATATATAAATTTTTAAAGGCCACTGGATAACCAGTGGCCTTTAGTCCTTATCAAAACATACACAAAGCTTGGATTTACATTTCGCAGTTTTGGAACTTTATAATATGAAAAGAATAATTTTAGGACTGCGTAAAATGAAATTTGAAATACAAATTACAGATGAAGTTGCTCTTTCAATACGAAGCTTATGGCATATTTATTCAGTGATCGAAAAGAAAAATTATAAATTATTATGACGACTTAAACCGTCTACTTATCGATAATAATCTTGATTTGCTTAGTAAAGAAAAAGAATTGATAAAATATAGAAACTTGAAAGAAAAACTATCAGACTTAGAAAGGAAGTTGATATCAGAAATATTTACTTCTTTACATATTACGAACAACTATGGGCGGAGTATAGAAAGTAGTAAGTGTGATTTCTCGTGCTGCGGCATATTTTTCGTGAGATAGAGTAACAAAAAGTTCCTTGTATTTATCTGACCAATTTGCTTTGCTTTCACCAAAAGCATCAGTTACGAAACGAACTGAAAAATCTAGATACCTATAACTAACTTACAATAATACTTAATTATTGTAAGTTGATTGTTGAATTATTATATCACATTTTGGTAAAATATTCAATACATTATCTTAATATGAGGTGTAAAAATGAACAATTTTTATCAATTATCAAGTATTTTTTTGAATGTAATAAAAACGACCAAGAATCTTTCTGACAAAACAATCATAGCTTACAACTCTGATCTTATGGATTTTTGCAACTTTTTATCAAGTAACGGATTACATAACAACATTATACTAAATTATGTTGTACATTTATTTGACGAGAGACATCTGCAAGAAAGTACCATCACACGCAAACTCGTTGTTATAAAGATGTTTTTACAATTTATATATCAAAACGGATATGTCGAACAAAACTACTATCAGAACTATACATTCAAACTAAAAAAGGAGCGTAAATTGCCCAAAACGCTATCTATAGACGAATCATCAAAACTCATAAAATATTTATCAAACAATATAAATAGGAACACATCAAAATTTACATACTGGAAAGCCTGTAGAGATCTTGCATTAATTGACTTGCTTATAAGTTCCGGCATAAGAATTGAAGAAGCATCAAACATATCACTTGATGACGTTATTCTCAGCGAACAAACCATACTGATACATGGGAAAGGACGAAAGCAACGATTTATATATATTTCGTGCACTGATACATGGGACAATCTTATGAACTGGTTAAAAATCAGGAGCGAACAAAAGAGTAATACCGATAAAATTTTTGTTAATCGTTTTGGAAATCAAATAAGTATTCATGGAATTGAATATATCTTTAATTCGGTAAAGAAGTCATGTGGGATCAACAAAAATTCAACCCCACATTATCTTCGTCATACATTTGCCACAAATCTGCTTGCAAATGGTGCCGACCTGCGTTCCGTTCAAGAAATACTTGGACACAGTAGTGTAACAACAACAGAAATATACACCGAAGTTTCAATTAAACGTAAAAAACAAATTCTCACAAAATATAATTATAGAAATGCACTTTAAAGAAACGACTTCAGGTTTTTATTAGCAAACAACCCGAAGTCTTATTCTTATATTAAGTTTTCTTCAACCTGCATTCCGCCTTTTAGTATAACAATTATCTTATTGCCTTTCATAACTCTGATGCACTCAATTAGCCGTCTGACAACCACATCATCATATTCATTGAATGAAATATTTGCGTCAGTGAACATTTTCTCCATTCTTTCAATCTCACTGTTAACTGTTTCATCAGATTTCATACTCTCTTTTGCAATATTGAGCTTTTCTCTCAAAATTTTGATCTGCTCGAAATTATTTTTAATTTGATAGAGTATTCGTTCGGTGTCTCCGCTTGTTTTATTCAACATAGTCATAAAATGCTCAGATTCTTCTTTTAAATTATGAATTTGTTTTTCATAGGAAAACACTTCGCCCGAGGTTGTATTTTCTGTAATTGCATATCTTAAATTGCTTCTTAAAAGATTTAACACTTCTTCTCTGCAATCGAACAGCTTGTTAAGTGCTTTGCAAATTGCTGAATGTAATACTGTTTCTTCTATGCCGGAAGATGAACATATCTTTTTGCCGTTTACCGAGCGTGTTACACATCTCCAATAATATTTATGTTCACCGTTTTTAAGTGTTTTCCCGTTTCTTTTATAATTGCTTCCGCACTCACCGCAAATTAACAACTCCGATAAAGCATATTTACCGCTGTATTTTCCGAGTTGTGTTTTACCGAGTGCAGACTTCTTCTGCTTACTTCCTCTTCGTGCAATTTCCATTTGCACCATATTGAATTTATTTCTTTCAATAATTGCAGGGTGGTTGTTGCTGACAAGATATCTCGGCAGCTCTCCCCTGTTTATCTTTATCTTTTTACTTATCGGATCGGTAACATACGTCTTTTGAAATAACAGATCACCTACATACTTTTCATTTTTCAGCATAGTATCTATTACTTTTCTGTTCCATACTTTTGAGCCTTTATATGTTAATATGTTCTTTTCTTCCAAGTGCTTTTGAATTTGCTCCAAGCTGTTTCCGTCAAGAAATCTATCAAAAATAAGTCTGACTACCTCGGCCTGTTCCGGTACTATTTCGGGAACACCGTTTGTTCCACGTTTATAACCATAGCAGCTGAAGTTTGAACAGAACTTACCGTTTTTCATACTTTGATGAATGCCCCATTTAACATTGGAGCTTACGTTTTCACTTTCGGCCTGTGCTATAACACTGAACAAGCCGATAAGCATTTCATTTTCTGCTTTTAACGAGTCTATTGCCTGCTCCTCAAAGTAAACGCCTATATTCATAGCACGGAGTTTTCTTACCCAACTGAGGCTATCGACCGTATTTCTTGCGAAACGTGATATGGATTTGGTTAACACCATATCAATTTTACCTTTTTCACAATCACGCATAAGTCGTAAAAAATCTTTTCTTTTTGAGGTTACCGTACCTGTAATACCCTCGTCTGCATAAACGCCTGCAAAAGTCCAGCTCGGATTTTTGGATATTGCCTCAGTATAATATGCAATTTGACTTTCATAACTATTAAGCTGCTCCTCTTCATCGGTTGACACACGGCAGTATGCAGCAACACGTAGTTTTCCGTTTGATCTTCTTTTATTTACCAACAATGGATTTGCTTCTATTTTTGTTACTCGTCTTTCTAATGTGTTTTGCATTCAAGCTCCTCCATTCGTTATTTCGGCATTGTTTATAAAAACAGTTGTAATTCTGCCGTCCGACTGAATTGTCACCTGTTTTATGTATTTTTTCATCGTCCTACAATCCACTTTTTCATCTATTGAAAGCTGTGAAATTTCGTATTTCAATTCTTCGGTCAATTCTCCGTCATCAAATTCACAGCAGTTAAATCGTACTTTTGCTTCCTGCATAATGCTTTTTGATACAGCTGAAAAACTTATTTTAGGTTGATCCATCAATCTCAAAAGTTCATTTTCTTCTTTCACTGCCTCGATTGTCGGCTGATATTTGGAATCGGCTTTAATATCAAGCAATGCAGGATTGTTTATAGCGGTATTGAAATTATCTGAAATTGCTTTTTCAAGAATTGAATCATCAATATAGGTAACACAGGCACAACCGTTAGAACACATCCATTTTTCTCTTGTACCCCAAGTATTTATTCTCTTATATCTACCGCCGCATTTACCGCACACGGTTATTTTTCTTAACAGTTCAATTTCTTTTGTGTGCTTTTTCTGCTTACAGGATTTTTGATTTTTTATGGTTCTTGCCTTATTAAACAATTCGGGTGATATGATAGTCGGATAAACATCATTTCCGATATACTTTTCATTTTCAATCATTCTGCTGATCGTGTTTTTATTCCATTTGACTTCGTTTCGGAAATATATCACATTATGATCCGTCAACATCAAGGCAATATCACTTAGTGTTTTACCTTCTGCATATAATGAAAATACCTTTTTCACGATTTCGGATTCTTGTATATTGATTACAGTTTTACCGTTTTCTACATTGTAACCGTAAAGTATCGTTCGTATAGCCATTATCACATCTCCCCTTCTTAGATATCCAGACACAAGCCGCCTTTAAGTTTAAAAGTTGTTGTCTCGGTCTTGCCGATTGTTACCTTATCAACAATTGAAGAGAACAATGAATTATCGAAAGATAGAATGACTTTCGGGTATTCTTCCAAAGTGTCCATCAGAATTTTTATATCTTCGATAACTTTCTCATCTTCATTCGCATATAAGAGCTTCGTTCTTTTATTTCTGAGCTCAGTTTCTCTATATTTCAGCTCCGATGTTCTTTCAAGAAATGAAATATCATCAATTATGCCCTGCAAATGAAATTCCGTATACATATTGATCTTATTACAAAGATCTGCAATCTCTATATCAATCTGTGAGACTTCATTATTCTGCCCCGAAAGTTTCTCACGCAGTTTCAAGAGCTGATTATATGTCCTATCAAGTATCTCCGTTTCAAATCTTCTCAGTTTATTATACATTTTTACAAATGCCTTTTTCAGATTTTCTTCGCTGATATTTTTACTCTCACAAAAGCGCCCTGCCGATTTTTTTCTTGAACATACCCAATATACAACACCGTTTTGAACTTTTCTTTTATATGCCCAACCGCAGCTTTCACATTCAATAATTCCGGTAAACAAATGCTTTTGCGGAGTTTTTCTTTCGCATGTCGTCTGAAACATTCTGCGCTTGGTAAGTTCAAACGTTTCACGGGAAATGATACCCTCGTGAGAATTTGAAACATAATACATATCAAGTTCGCCACGATTAGGAATATTTTTAAGCGGCAATGTGCACGGCGTATAAGTCTTTTGTAAAATGCTGTCTCCGATATACTTTTCATTTAATAAAATATACCTTATTCCCGAAACGGACCATTTCCCCGAGGCATTAGGGATATTTTCATCATTAAGTATCTCAGCGATTTTTCCCATTCCTTTTCCTGAAAGATAGAGTTCAAAAATACGCCTTATAACTTTCGCTTCTTCCGGAACTATCAAAAGATGGCATTCTTTATCAAGCTTATATCCATAAGGTGCGTTATAGGTAATAAACTCTCCGTTTTCCATCTTCATTCGTATGGCTGTTGATACTCTCTTTGAGCCCGATAACGCTTCGCTCTGTGCAAAAGCGCTTTTTACATAAAGAATAAGTTCCGAGTTCATTGTCTCTGTATCAATGTTATCATTTTCAAAGATCACGGTTACACCAAGTGACTTAAGGATTCGGATTGCTTCAAGACATTCAAGTGAATTTCTTGCAAACCTTGAAACACTTTTAACAAAGATACGATCTAACTTTCCCTTAGAAGCATCTTTCATCATTCTTTTAAACTCATCTCTTTTGCTTACACAAGTGCCCGTTATTCCCTCGTCGGCATATATATCAACAAGTTCCATTCGTGGATTTGACGAAATATATTCGGTGTAAAACTTAAGCTGTGCCGAAAAAGAATTGACTTGATCCTCGGAATTGGTGCTTACACGGCAGTAAGCTGCCGCCTTTATTATTTTACTCTGATTTAAAATTCCTATTGTCGGTTCAATAACCTTTACGGTTCTTTCTGCCATTGTTTCACCACCGTTTGCATCAACATTCTATCAGTTTGTTTCACAAAAATCCAATGTGCGATTTATGCTATCGGGATATAATCGCACGACAATTCTTCGGCATTTTTCCTGTTAAGTTTTTCAGCAAGAGTTATATCCATTTTACCCTCTCTGAAAAACTGCCTAATCAATCCCAACGTCACAAGATAAATGATTTGATTTTTTATTTCCTGTTCCATTTCTAACCTTCTCTCTGCTTTAAATCACAAATTATTTGCCGGTAAGTTTGATTATTATGTACCACAACGGCAGAATAATATTAAATGCAATCCCCTGTCCTAAAGTGTAAATAATCGTATTTATAATCGTCTCCATGTTTTTACCTCCGTTTATTCTAAATCTAAACTAACCTTTATCGCCAAATCAATCTGTTCCATTACAGATATAGGCATAGTACCTATGAAATCTAATACCTGCTTCTTATCAATTGTTGTAATTTGTTCGAGCTGAACAATTGACTCTTGCATCAAGCCGTCCGCATTTACAACTATATGCGTCGGGAGTTCCCTCTTTTTCTCTGTTTTACTCGTAATAGTAGCAACTATAACAGTCGGACTAAACATATTCCCGATATTGTTTTGAATAACTACAACGGGTCTCAAACCTGATTGAACAGAACCAATGGTTCCGTTGAAAGCCGCAACAAAAATATCTCCCCTTCTTATATTCTTTTCCATAGTTTTACTCCTCCTTATGTAATAGGAACTTACAATGATTTGTAAGTTCCTAAATTTGCAGCATTATTCCTGTCCTCTGCAAAAGGAAATCTTCAGGCGAGTATTAGCTTCATACTCTCATTGGAATCTCACCACCGCCTATTTCGTCGCCGGCCACGAACAGAAGTATCATTATCACTATGCTTGTCATTGCTATCATTGGGAGCAACCCAATTTTCGACATATAAATATTTATCGCTCACTTCTTAATAAAAGGTCTTGGCGTATCTATGTCACAGCTTGAGGTATTACCTCGGCACAGTTAATGTACCTGAAGATTTGGTATTCAGTTTTCAAAGTACAAAAGGAATTAACCTTTACACTATATACATTGCACGTTTATTCCTGTTTTGGGGAAAAATATTTTTTTATTTTTTTAAACACTTTTTCTCTTTGATATCTAAACTTTTCCCTATCAATTCCGAGTTCATTACATATCCCCCTTTCACTCTTATTCTCTTCCATAGCTTTTTTTACAATATCAAGTACAAGTTTCTCCTCATCGTTCAAGTTTTTAATCGCATCTTGTAAAACAAAGTATTCAATATTTTTCAGTGCTTTGTCCTCTACATTCTCATCTATATCGGCAATAAAATCATTTAAATAGCCTTCACTGCTTACAATATAATCATTCAGAAAGATGATTGAATTTCTGTATTTAAGCTCCAACCTTTTGCTTCTGCACTTTCTTTCATGTTCTCTGTGCCATTTTTTATATCTCTCATAAGTAGTTTCAAAAACAAGAACATCTGCTCCGTCCTCGACACATTCGTCAATCTTTTCAAAATATCTTTTTTTCGGTGACTCCTTTAAAAGAGAATAAAACTCTCTTCCCGAAATCTCCACCCATTTAGAATTTATCTCTTGGCAATTAGCCTCTTTCCATATAAAATACCTGTTTGACATTTATGTAATCTCCTTAATTTTGAATTCTTTTTCAAAATTAAGAAGTTACGGATATTCAGCTATGTAGCATAGCCATCTATATACCATAAAAGTCCTTTCTTAAGCATTAAGCGAAAGAAAGGACTTTATAATACTTATAAATAAAACACTGTATGAATAATAAGAGTAATGTGATATGCCTTATTTTCATACAGTGTTTATTGTTGTTAAAGTATAACTATTTTATATTCTTTTATTATTTTCCCATCCTCCAAAAATTGCTTTCTACATTTTTATCAATTTAGAACAGCACCCTGCCTGTCACATACTCACCCGTGAGCGCAAAGGTTGTGTGCACGGCTCGTGTTCTGATACCCAAATTCATCTTGCCGAGATTAAATTTAAGCGGTATTGTCCATACAAGCTCGTCGCCGTCCTCTGTCGGCGGAGTTGAATATTTGCTGAAGGTTCTTGTATTTCCGTCGGGGTCGATAAACTGAATTTTCAAAACATCCTTGCTTGTTCTGATTATGACGTCATGCACACCTGCATATATTCTTCCGTCCGTATATGTTCCCGACGGATACATGTCGGGTATACTTACGGAGTGAATACCGAGATCAGGGCCGCTTGATGCGGTCACGATCAGCGTTACGCCGCTGTCGATATAATCTTCGTTATATTTTATGAAGATACTGTAAGCCGCCTTTTCCGACGTAACTGCGAGCTTGATTCGCCAGATTTCATTATTGCCGTCCTTGACCGTCAATGCCGAGCTTCTGTCAAACGTTACTGCGTTTTTCTCTTCGTCAATAAATCTGATTACTTCGGGCGAACCGTTTACGGTAATCTCAACAACTGCGTTTGACCCGAGCGTCGGTGTGCCGATAACCCTCGCGCTGACGGCATTTTTCCTGACAAGATTATTTCTTGCATTGATTATTTCCTTTATCGCCGCATCAATAATATTCTGCTTGCTCTTTGCCAATCCGCTGTCTATGCTTGCGTCTACGCGGCGGGACAAACATCGTGCGCATCAAAATCAATGTTACGATTAAACTCAAAATTATCTTTTTTTCATAGACCTTTCCTTTCTTGACAAATCTGTTTATAATAAATTTCCCTTGAGAATATCTCAATTTATTTATATTGTTTTGATTTAAATCAGTCAATACAATGTGCAAAACTGCATTGTTTTGCGACAAAAACGCATAAAAAAAGAACAGGACAACGAATCCTGTTCTTTATATTTTTATTTTGGAAATGCTATTACCGTAACAAATTCCTTTTGCTTTTCATCATATCGCCAGGTATATTCGCCCTCATATTTCTTTGACGTTCGTTTGATTATCTTTGTTCCGAGCCCGTGCGATTTCTTATCCGCCTTTGTCGTTTTCAAAGTCATGTTCTTGCTTTCGGGTAATAGATCGCATGAATTTATACAGGTCAAAACCGTCATGCCCATTGCCATATTTATCGACAAATCAATTCGCCTTTCGGTTGAACGTGATGCCGCTTCAACCGCATTATCCAATAAATTTGACAGAAGCGAAATCAAGTCCGTATCCTTCATAAAGGCAAGGTTTGCAGTTCGAATATTCGTTGTAAACAATATTTTTTCGGCGTCACATTGCACGGAATACTTGTTCAAAATGAAATCAAGCTGCTTATTATCGGTCAACCCTTTCGGAGTATATTTTCGCAGGTCGGAATAGATCTGATCAATATAGTCATTGATTCGGTCACTGTCCGACATTCCCTTAATCACCAAAAGATGATTCTTTTCATCATGCGCCATCTGCTTAATATTTTCCGACTGAAAATCGAGGAGCTTATAATATTCGTCCTCAATTTTCACCTTATCAAGCTCCGATTTTAATCTGTTTATTTCAAGATTTCTTGTTGCCGTGTAAGCATAAAAAGCGTAAGTAATAATAACGGAAAAGAATATAAGCACAACGCTTATTGAAATATAAATTTTTGTTGTGTCCGAGATAATATTTTTATCCAAAATCATCCAATAAACAAAGATTGAAAAAATCGAGCTTATCGGATAAATAAAAAGATAAATCGGCGAATCGGAATTTTGCCTGTTCTTCTTGTTCCTCAGCTTTTTGATGAAATAAATCAAAATAATTCCCAAGAACAGGTATATTATCTTGCTTGCGACCGAAAAGAGAATGAAATAATGCAAATCGGAATTCAGGACTTTTACATCCAAAACGCTCGAAGCAATGCTTAAACAAATGAACTCCGAAATCGCCATCAATGCCGTTATCAAAACGGTGTTAACTATTGATTCACGCCAATTCGTGTTAAAGCCGAAGTATGAAAACAATAAATTCACAACCAGCGTTGCAAGCAGATTCAAATAAATATTTGTTCCCCAAAAATAAACCGCAAAAGCAACCGTATAGCCTGTAAACCCTATCAGAAATGTTCTTAGAATACTTTTCCTGACCGAATATCCGTTCAAAAGAATTGTAAGAGAAATCAAAAATTCGGCAAAAAAAGTAATACTGTTAACCCACACATTAGCCATGCTCAACGATCCTCAATCTTTCTTAAGAAATACTGTCTGAACGGCGCTCGTTTCCTGTAGGCTATGGGGATATCAATCTTGTTATTTAAAACAATTTGGTCACTGTTATATTTTGTAATATAATTCGTGTTGACGATGAAGCTCTTATGTACAAGATAAAAATATGTCGCTGTCAGTTTCTCTTGCCAATAGTTCATTGAATTGTTAGACATATACTTTCCGTCCGTTGTGACGACCTTTGTGTAGCGGCCGAGTATTTCAACATAAATAATATCGGATGCGGAAATTTTATACACCGTGCTGCTGTCTTTAATCATAAAGCTGATGACCGTATTGTCAATAAGCTCCAATGCTTTTTCAAGACCGGCAAACAATCTTTTGATATCCAAGGGCTTTGACAAAAACCTGACTCCACAATCCGCTTATGCTTTTCGAGCCTTCGGCAATTCCTTTATGGTATATATGGTCTTATGAGAACAAGTTCTCACGCCCATATATGCCATAAATGAATGAGAGGCTTTCGCCTCTCTCGAAAAGCACAAGCGGAAAAAACAAAGAAAAACACAAGGTTAT
>OLGZ01001792.1_pt1 | contig 11297 bp, 10 predicted proteins | sample 1605981 | NCBI WGS metagenome assembly OLGZ01 (sample SAMN03283291) | human gut metagenome | biome: human-associated habitat; material: feces | host: Homo sapiens | place: Peru | collected 2012 | reverse complement strand
CCGCCTGCGACGGCACCGTCCGCATCCCGATGACCGACCGGGTCGAGAGCCTGAATGCGGGCATCGCGGGCAGCATCCTGCTGTGGTATTTCCGGGAGGAGAGCCTGTGAGCGGGCCGGACCCGCTTCTGTGCTGGCTGTGGCTGTCGCATGTTTTGGGGTCGGCCAACCTTTCTACAAAACGTGTGTTGAAAAAATATGGGAATGCACAGAATGCGTGGAATGCAAGAGAAACAGAGGAATTCAAAACTCTGGTCGGTCCTGCTTCGACCGTACGCGCACAGAATTTGGACCCGGAAAATTACCATGAACGTGTGATGTGGTGCGATGCTTTAGGTGTGCGTATTTTGACCTGCGAAAGTATGGATTACCCACAAAAACTTCTGAGGATTCCGGACTTGCCATTGGTTCTTTATTGTACAGGTGATACAGGGTGGCTCAATGCTCCTGCTACAGTGGGGATCGTTGGAACTCGTAAACCTACAGAATATGGGCTGCGGGCGGCAGAAGACATTGGGCGTGGTCTTGCAAAAGCAGGTGCTGTTATTGTAAGCGGATTGGCGGAAGGTCTTGACAGTGCTGGACATCGTGCGGCACTTTGTGAACGAAGCCCAACGATCGGCATTCTGGGGATTCCGATTGATCGGACATATCCGACCATCAATCGTCCGATGCGAAAGGAAATTGAATCAAACGGTTGTATCATCAGTGAGTATCCACCCAAAAGCGAACCGCTTGGAAAGTATGGATTTCTACAGCGCAATCGTCTGATCGCGGCACTTTCTGCTGCGGTGGTTGTAGTAGAGGCAAAAGAAAAAAGCGGCACGATGTATACGGTTGATTATGCAAAACAGTATCGGAGACCGGTGTTTGCAGTGCCGGGAAGCATTTATTCGGTGAATTCCGTTGGAACAAATGGTCTTTTGAGAACAGGCTGCGCAAAAGCTGTTACAAAAGCAGAGGATCTGTTTGACCTATTACATTTGAAGAATACGAAGCAAATTCCTCAAGCTGTTCGTCCGACACCCGCGCCGATGAGTGAAACGGAAAAGAAAGTGCTGGCTTGCGTCAGCTCCGAGTCCAAGGGCGTGGAAGAACTGATTGCAGAAGGTACACCACACGGGGATGTCTGGATCGGATTTACACCGGACGAAGAAGTCGGCGCAGGTGCGGATCTGTTTGATCTTGCTATCTTTCAGGCAGATTATGCATACACAGTGGACGGTGATTACGAAGGCGAAGTGGCTTACGAAAATTTTAATGCCGCAAGTGCCATCTTTCATATTAAAGGTGTAAATGTTCATCCGGGCGAAGCAAAAGACATTATGGTCAATGCGGCACTGGTGGGATGTGAAATTGTTTCCCGGCTTCCGGAAGCGGAAACGCCGGCACACACCAGCGGCCGGGAAGGATTCTATCATCTGACCGATATGTCCGGAGATGTGGCTTCCGCCACCCTTTCCTTTATCATTCGTGACCATGATAAAACCACATTTGAGAAACGTCTGCAGAATCTGCGTGACCTTGCACAATCCATGAATCAGAAATATGGACCGGAAACCGTCACGCTCGACATCGAACATTCGTATGAGAATATGATCTCTGTCATTGAGGATAAAATGGAGATCGTGGATCTGGCAAAACAGGCAATTGCCTCCGAAGGTCTGACACCGCTCTCCCGTCCGATCCGTGGCGGTACAGACGGCGCAAGACTGTCTTTTATGGGATTGCCGTGTCCGAATCTCGGCACTGGTGGCTATGGTTTTCACGGACCATACGAACACATCTCTGTGGAAGGCATGCAGACAGCTGTCCGCATTTTAAAACATATTGCCACCCATCCCATTCGCAAATAAATGAATCTGCAAAAAACCGTCCGCAGTCTGATGAATCTCAGATTTCGGACGGTTTTGTTATTATTTATGAAGTTTTAGTTTCCCTGCATATTTGCGGATTTTGCCAGTGCAGGTTTCTGAAACATCCGAAACAGACCAATCTGTTCCAGCGCCTTCGTAATAGCGAAAAAGATCACCGAATCTATCGGCCACATAATCAGATTCTTCAGTGCACGCGCCGGAAGAATCACCATAAATGCCTGTCCATATAACACGGTCAGACAAAGCGTTGTCAGAATCACATTACAGATCAGCATAACTACAAATTTCGCTGCCAATACGCGCCATATGGTAAGCTTTTTCTTGTAAAAAAAGCAGCCATACAGGATTCCTGCCAAAATGACAACCAGTGTCAACTGCGGGCAAAATGGTCCGGTCGGTTTCATCATATACTTGATGATATCCAACGCACCATGAAAGATTCCTCCAACTACCGGTCCAAACAGATAATCAATGATACCATTTGGAATACCAGAAAAGCCGATACGGATAAACTGTCCATATTCAATGGAGAAAAATCCTAGAATCACAGCAACTGCGGCAAGCATTGCCATGGTAGTGATGGTTCTTACCGCTTTTAATTCACGGAAAGAATCGGTGAACAAAGTAACGAATTTTTTCATAAAAAAATTACCTCCTTTGCAGACCTCACCGTACTACAACTGGAGATAATATTATCTTCGGATGCAGCGGGATGCGACTCATGTACCGCAAGATTCTCTTTTCGTCCGGGTGACAACTCCCTGTTCATCCGGCACTTAACGCACATGTGTCTACTCTGCTTTAAACTATTAAATTGCAACGACCTAAGTATAACACAATGGAAAAGAAATGCAACTATTTTTTTTCATTGTATGGCATTTTTATAGCAAAACGCCATCTGTCACACGTTTTTACGTGGAACAGATGGCGTCCGTTGCCTGTTATTTTATTCTTTTCAGGTTCCCATACTTGCAAACAGGGCAGCTATCTCATCCGGGCTTAATGCCTTATTGGGATCTGCCGGTTCTTCCGGCTGAAGAGGTGCTTCTTTTACTGCTTCCGGCTCTTCAATCGGCTCCGGAATATCCTCCGGTTCCACCGTTTCTTCGACAGGTTCCCCGGCTTTATCCGCATTGTCGTCATTACCCATATTTGCAAACAGGGCAGCTATTTCATCCGGGCTCATGGCGCGGTTTGGATCGGACAGATCCGGCATCGGCGAAAGTTCTTCCTCCGGCAGGTTCTCATCATTCGCTTCCTCAACGATCGCATCCTCCGGAATCGGGTCCGGTTCTACCAGTTCTTCTGCTTCCTCAATGGATTCTTCCGGGTCCGGCGGGATAATCTCATCCGCTGCCATGACCGGAGGCTCTTCCTCCGGCTCAAAACTCTCTTCTTCCGGTATATCCGGCAGGATCTCCGGGTCCGGCTCCATACTTTCTTCCGGCTCCGGTGAAATCTCAGGCTCCGGTTCCATACTTTCTTCCGGCTCCGGTGAGATCTCAGGCTCCGGCTCCATACTTTCTTCCAGATCCGGCGAAATCTCAGGCTCCGGCTCCATACTTTCTTCCGGCTCTGGTGAGATCTCCGGCTCTACCGGTGTTTCTTCCACATGATCCTGTGGTGCCGGCTGTGGCACTACAGGTGTTGCCACAGGTACAGAAACCTGCGGCTGGGAAACAACCACTTTCTGACTGTTCATAATGGTCTGGTTCAGGCGCAGCTCCATATCCTTTATTGCCAGAATGATTTCCTGCAGTTTTGCAACCGTCTCTTTGTCCTGTGCATGGTCATGGACTTCCTCATCCTTTGGTGCCGGAGATTTCTCGTCCTTATATGCAGAAAGAATCTCTTCTTTATAAGCGCCTGCAACCGTACCTAACCCGTCTATTCCCTGCTGGAACGTTGTAAACTGGTCCATCAGCTGTTCATATGAATTCATCAATGCCTCTGTATTCTCATGGGAACGCTTGATAATTACTTTTGCGATTCCCTTCTGTGCATTGACAATTTCCTCTGTCGGAATCTTAGATGCCTCTTCCATGTATGCAAGCTTCACCGATATTTCCTCAAAATATTTTTTCAGCATGAGATATGATGCCTTTTCCGACTTGAAAATACTCTCATACTGTTCCTCTCTCCGGGCATATTTTGTCTCATATACTGAAATCACGCCTCTGATTGCAACATACAGGCATATCAGATCTGCTGCTGCCAAAACAGCCAGAACAATAAACATCTTCGGGAAATTGACTATGGCATACAACTCTGCCATAAAAATAAACGCAAACAAAAGTATCCCGAAAATCATCTGCATCCTTGCTTTCGAATCTTTATTCTTCATATGATACCGCTCCTTCCATGAGCCCGCTATTCTAACCACTATGCAAAATAAGCTCTAGTATGTTATATTTTACCATATTGTGTCGATTCTCACAAGGTTTGTTGTTTATTTCTGCCTTCTATAATACGTCATTTACAATCTGCTCTGCTGTCAGATGATTCTCTTTTAATACCTCATTTACATCATACCGGTCAAGGAATTCTTTTTTCAATCCGTAATTATAGACTTTCATATCACTGCTTCCATAAAATCTTGCGATTTTTTCTCCGAAACCACCATTCAGGATGCCATCTTCCAGTGTAACTACCGTGTCATGGTCTGCCTTCAGCTTCTCCAGCAGTCCCTTATCCAGTCCGGTAATATAATACGGGTTGATTACCGTTGCATGAATACCTTTTTTCTCCAGCATTTCTGCGGTCTGCAGTGCCAGGGAATAAAATGTTCCGAGTCCGATCAGTGCAATTTTGCTTCCTTTCTCCGTTACCTCATAGGTGTTGAGCTGGCTCCAGTCTTTTGTGACTTCTCTGCCATCCGAAATCATGTCTCCGCCCGGAAGTTTGATCGCAACCGGCATTTCCTTCTGCTCCACGCTCCAGTCAAGCATTGACAGATATTCTTCCTTTGTTGTCGGTGCCAGATAAACCAGTCCCGGGATATTGGAAAGCATCGGAATATCCTGCAGTCCCAGATGGGTAACATCCGTCATGCCAAATACCGATCCCGTATACACAACAATCGTTGCCGGATTCCCGTCAATACACAGATCCTGTGAAATCTGGTCATACGTCCTCTGGATAAAGCTGGAATACACACCGTATACCGGCTTTCCGCCACCTTTGGCAATTCCGGAAGCAAGTGCTACCGCTGTCTCCTCCGCGATTCCCACATCTACAAACTGCCGGCCGGCCTGTTTCCTTTTCTCCTGCGTAAATCCGAGAATCGTCGGGGTTCCGGATGTAATTGCAACAACTGTCGGATCCTTTTTCATCTTTTCAATCAGATATTCACAGGTCACCGAAGAATAATCTTCCACTTCCGGAAAATGGGATTTTCCGGTCTCAATATCAAATGGAAGATGCCAGTGCCATTCTTCCTTATGCTCTTCTGCCGGTTTATAACCTTTTCCCTTTAATGTATTAATGTGGACAACAACCGGTTTCTTACTGTCTTTTACCTGTTTGAAAGCCCCGATCAGTTCCCTTAAGTCATTTCCATGATCCACATAGACATAATCAAGTCCCATGGCTTTAAATAAATTGCACTCTGCCTGTCCGTTTGTCTCGCGGAGTAATTTCAGATTTGAATAAAGTCCTCCATGGTTTTCTGCAATTGACATATCATTGTCATTTACTACAATGATCATGTTGCTGTCTAATTCTGCTGCAAAATCCATTCCTTCTAAGGCTTCTCCTCCGCTTAAAGAACCGTCTCCGATAATTGCGATCACATTTGCACTTTCCCCACGAAGATCCCTTGCCTTTGCCAGACCGCATGCCAGACTGACGGATGTAGAGGTATGTCCGACCGTAAAATGGTCATGTTCACTTTCCTGCGGACAGCTGTATCCCGTCACGTCATCGTAATGTTCTTCATATAAATAGGCATCTTTTCGACCGGTCAACATCTTGTGCGGATAGGTCTGATGGGAAACATCAAATACCATTTTGTCCTTTGGGGACTCAAAAACATAATGCAGTGCAATGATTGCCTCTACCATGCCAAAATTCGGGCCAAAATGCCCGCCGTGAATACTTGCCCTCTTTAATAATGCATGACGCATTTCTTCTGCGAGAGCTGTCATCTCTTCTATATTCAATTTCTTCACATCTTCCGGTCCGTTAATCTTTTCGATATACATATAATAAATTCTCCTTCCGATTTTATCTTTTATCTATTCTAATATACCAATTAAAGTTAACTTTAAGTCAAGTATTTTTTATTTAATTCTCAATTTTTTGTTTCAAACCCTCAATTGCCTGATCCACATTCTTATAGAGACCCGGCTGCTCTTTCTCATCAAGCTCATCGAAATACAATCCGCTGTCACAGGAAAAAACCGGCATTTTAAATCTTTCATAGTATGCTTTTGCCTTGATCTTGGCATTTTCCAGTGGCGTTGTACCATTTTCCTCAATAATGGGAAGTTCTCCCTCCATATCGTTTAATCCCACAATTTCAAGATCAAATGATTCTAATGCGGTTCTCATTGCCTGCATCTTCCCCTTATTTGTCGTTCCGTACAAAATCTTTATCATAAAATATCTCCTGAGTTCACGCACCAATACTTCCTTTTCATCTTATCATAACAAGAATGATACTGTATAGAAGAACTTGGCTCTTCCCGGTATATCTTAGAAATATCAAAAAATAAGCAATGAAAAATCACCGGTTTTTTTGTATAATTGTTACTATCTCGGAGGATTGTTTTTATGAAATTAGATATTTTAGGATTATTTTCAGCCTGCTCCTATGCGCTTGACTGCGTCGAGGCTGAATTAACACACGTAACGAACAAACACGCCAAACGTGTTGCATATATGAGCGTCTGCATCGCCGGACAGATGGGTGTACAGGGAAAAGCGCTGCAGGATCTCGCTGTCTGCGCCCTGTTGCATGACAACGCGCTGACGCAGTATATTCAGGAAGAATTGCACAACGATATTGCGCATGCCACTGCCACACGGGAATTTCCACAGCTTGGAACGCACTGCTCCTCAGGTGAAAAAAATATTCAGGGCCTGCCATTTCACACCGATGTGGCCAATATCATTTTATATCATCACGAAAATGCCGACGGAAGCGGTCCTTTCGGGAAAAAATGGACCGAGATCCCGCTTTTTGCGCGTATTATCCACATGTGTGACCTGCTGGATGTAAGCTGCCGTGCAAAAATATTTACAACAGAAACATGGGAAAAAGCAAAACGTTTTCTCCAGAAGGCAGACGGCAGTATGATCGACGGGGAATGTATCGATGCATTTTTTCATGCATTTTCGGAACCTGATTTTCTTTCCCTTGGAGATGAAAATTTAGAAACTTTTTTATGGAATAAAATCCCGCGAATCAAGCAGGAACTTGACTTTGCCCAGATCAAAACACTTGCAGACTTTTTCGCGCATATTGTAGATTACAAATCGCCTTTTACCAGTACCCATTCCATCGGTGTGGCTGAAGATGCCGAGAAATTAACACGTTACATGGGATTTGACGAGGAAACGGCACAAAAAATGTACCTTGCAGGTGCGCTGCATGATATCGGAAAAGTGGCTATCGGAAATGAGATTTTAGAAAAACCGGGGCGTCTGACCGATGACGAGTTTGCAACAATGAAACACCATGCCGCATACACCTACTATATTTTGTCCGGAATTGATGATTTTGAGGAAATCCGCGACTGGGCAGCCTTTCACCATGAACGGCTGGACGGTACAGGCTACCCGTTCGGAAAAACTGCTGCAGAATTGAATACGCAGGAACGTATGATGGCATGTGTGGATATTTATCAGGCATTAACGGAAACCCGCCCCTATAAACAGGGCATGACGCATGAAAAAGCATGTCATATCCTGCAGGATATGGCGGAAAAAGGATGGCTGGATGCTTCCGTTGTCTCTGAAGTCTATGCATGCTTTCATTTTTAATTAAAACTCCGCAGCCGCCCGGCTGGATTCCATGACATGGCAGACCGCCCCACCGGACGTGGTTTTTCATGTGTGGTTTTTATGTCATTCGCATTTTCTGCGATCCGCTTGTTGTTCCGATATAATTATGCTATGATTATGCTTTGATTGGAGTGAAACGTTTTGAGCGAATATTATAAGTTTTTTCAAAATAAAAAATGTGAATATTTTCCATGTCATAAAGGAATTCCTGAGGAAGACTTTAACTGTCTGTTTTGTTATTGTCCCCTCTATACACTTGGGAAATCCTGTGGTGGAAACTGTGAATATTTAAAAAGTGATATCAAATCCTGCATAAACTGTGGATTTCCCCATCACCGAAAGAACTATGATAAGATCACGGGGCGCTTTCAGGAAATTGCAGCCGTTATGGCAGCTTCCGATAAGGAGGATATATCCCATGAAATGTAAACTTACTCCCAGATTATCTTCCGGTGACTGGAACGAATTTTGCAGCCGTTTTCATTTTCCTTCGGATGACCTGCCTCATATTCAGGCAATTTATACGGCACTTCTTCCACTGATCGAATCCTATGCGTATTACTCTCTGGATCAGAATTTAGACGGGGTTTCTCTGCCACACTATGCCTATGGGTTTGTGACGCTTGGAACCGGAGTGGATGAACTGTCGGAATTATATCTGAACCATGAACAGATCCAGGAAGCTTACATTGTGGATTGCATCAGCCTGATGCTTTTATCACAGTCTTATGAAGAGTTTGCACATGTGGTAGAACGTCAGAGCCGTCTGTATCTTGCAGAATTATCTTTTCTGGGAGATACCTATTCCCTTAACCTGCTCCCACAGATTTATGGGCGGCTTGCCCCGGATGGCATCCAGCTTACCGAGGGGCAGATGCTCCGGCCGCTTAAGACAGCAACACTGATCCTGCATCTGGATACAAAAACACACGCCAATCTCAAACAATTGTGTAATACGTGCGCAACCTGCAGGAATTTTTCCTGCCCATCGAGAAAAACTACGGCTCCGCACCTGCCACATACTTATGGAGCCATGCAGATATTCCATACAAAATAATTATTTTTCAATATATTTCTGTATGATTGATAAAAAAGCCTCGTCCTTTTCTGCCCAATATGGCAACTCATCAATCACAAGCACCAGCTTATCACTGCCAATGTTTTTATCAATAAAATCAAAGACCGCTTCCGTTGTATGGAAGCTTATATCCCCCATCCCCGGCATCATCAAATCTACTACCTGTTGGGAAAACAATTCTAAATTTCGATTCTTTCCAACCTTTGTTGCTGTATAAAATATAGTTTTTTTATCTTTGACAAATTCTGCAATAAGTGTAGACTTTCCTATACGTCTACGGCCATATATCACGGTCATTCCAATTCCGTCTTTGTCATAGAACTCTTTTAGAGATGCTAACTCTCTTTCTCTACCAATAAACATATAAAGCGCCTCCATTCATACGCTTTATCATAAATTTTTTATTGTTTGCTTTATAAACTGGAATAAAACCTATTTGCTCAAGAGCTTTTAAAATACCAGGTTTTTTATCTGTAGGTATGTCCCTACTTCTATTTGTGTCTCTCAACAACTGACAACTCTCCATAATACGATAATGTTTTAGATAAGAATTTGGTGTTTCTTTAACCACATCATGAAACTGTTTACAACAATTACTTCGACACACATTTGCCGCCAGTCTTTCACATAATATCTGATTCCGATATAGACCACATTTCATCCAACCTCACCTATAACAAACCATTATATATTCTTCTTCGAAATGATCTTTGTATTGCTGTATCCCTATATCCATTTATTTGTACCACCAAATTTTACAAAAATGGCACCATATAAACCGGTATGCAAAAAATATCCTGATCCTTACACATATCTTTCGTATAAACCAAATATCGTTTCAATATCCTTCCCGAATATTTTTCCGTAAACACATCAAGTGATTTATGTGTTTTATATCCTGACGATTTCACCTCCAACGGAATTATCTTATTCTTTTTCGCTAAAATAAAATCTATCTCATAATTATGTTTGGAATTTTCATTCATAATCGTATGATAAAACAATTCATTTCCATTTGAAGCCAGGCATTGGGCTACAATATTTTCATATAAATATCCCAGATTCACACTTAATTTATCATTTAACAGCTTCTGATATATCTCATTTTCTGTGAAATCTTTGTCCTTGAACATTAGTGTTACAAACAAACCTGTATCGCTTAGGAATAACTTAAATCTTGATAAATCCCTTGTATTGGACATACCGGCATCCGGATCATTTGTATTATATGCAATCAGTACTGTCTTTGAATCTTTTAGTTCTGCAATCAGTTCTAATATTTTATCTTGTTTTTCACCATTTAATACACTACTCGTCTGATACCTTGCTGCGTTTTTATTTAACTGAGCTGGAATCGCGTCAAATAACATTGCTAAACGCCCTGTCGGATCAATCTTTGCAAAATCACTTTCATACAAATTCAAGATATCTCTTTTTATCTCATCTACTTTTCTGAAATTGTTCGTTTCAATGTAAGTTGACACCGCCTGTGGCATTCCACCAACCAACATATATAGACGAAATTGCCTTAATTGTTTACGATTAATTACATCTCCTAATCCCTGATTCATATCGAAACATTTTTTTAATAGTGAAAATGTTGTTGTATCTCCAATTGCCCATAAAAATTCCTCATAATCCATTGGATACATACTGATTTTTCTTTCCTCACTGGGAATTAAAATATCCTTCACATTTTTCTTAATTGAAATAAGGGATCCCGTTTCAATGTAATCATATCGGTGATCTGCAACCAAGGCTTTAATTGCCTGACGTGCTGCCGGACAAAGTTGAACTTCATCAAATATAATTACTGATTTTCTTTCCTGCAAATCCACCTTATATTGTAACTGCAACTGCAGGAATAAAAAATTCAAATCTGACACATCTTCGAAAAGTTCTTTTGTTTCTTTTGACGCCCTTGAAAAATCAATCAATATATAGCTTTCATATTCATTTTTTGCAAATTCTTCAACTACAGTTGATTTACCGACTCGTCTTGCTCCCTCGATTAAAAGGGCTGTCTTCCCATTTGAATTCATTTTCCATTCTTGCATTTTACTATATATTTTACGTTTAAACATTGTATATTTCTCTTTTCCGCATTTTTTATTTTTTTATTTTAACATGTTTCCGCATTTTTTTATATAGTATTTTGCCGTATTTCCGCATTTTTTATATATACGTATTTTTTTTAATGTCTTTAATTTTCTTTGCAGGAACGCCACCTACAAGAGTATTGTCGGGTACGTCCTTTGTTACCACCGCCCCACTTGGAAACGACATAAATCTCGTCTGCGACAGTGATGTCTCCTAACATGTCCCTGTCACAGCTTT
>OLGZ01001787.1_pt1 | contig 11318 bp, 6 predicted proteins | sample 1605981 | NCBI WGS metagenome assembly OLGZ01 (sample SAMN03283291) | human gut metagenome | biome: human-associated habitat; material: feces | host: Homo sapiens | place: Peru | collected 2012 | reverse complement strand
ACTGCGTAGGCTAACGGAGACGTATCTGTAAGCTTATCGAGACGTCTGCATCAGCCAACAGAGACGTCTGAACTCGCTGACTGAACTACTTGAGTTTCTTGACTGAACCACTTGAGTTTCTTGACTGAACCACTTGAGTTAGCTGACTTAACCACTTGGGTATTCTTCTTCATGTGCTTGAATGTAACCATAAAACTTTTCAACCATACAGGTCGAAATTGTTTCAGCGGGCGAGAGCCCCCTCAAACTTTTACTTTTATTTATGAATCGTCAGCCCGACGCTCTGAAGCGGAGTGCTGTTTTTATAGCATTATAAATACTTTCCCGGAATCTGCTGCAAGGCAAAATCCCTGGAAAGTATAAACCCCCAGCCTGCTTGCGAAAGTAGGCAGGGGAATTTCTTATCTGTTACCTCTAAGATAATATCTTATTTCAATTTTTCTATCTGTTCCTGGGTAAGACCGGAATACTTCATAATCTGATTGATGTCAACGCCATCAGCAAGCATGTTCCTGGCAATATCAAGGCTTCGCTGGTTCATACCTTCAGCTCTACCCTTTTCCAAGCCTTCCTTCATTCCCTTTTCCATACCTTCAGCTATACCTTCACGCTTAGCAGTGTCTACGGAATTCTTGATGTCGCGATATGCCATCTTGCTGGTCTCGTACTCCCTCATTTCCTGAGGAGTAAACTTGGCTATCTCGGCTTCCTCGAAGAGACGGTCGAAGCCGAAATCGGTCAGCAAGCTGATGTATCTTTCTTCTACCTGTTTCATACGCTTTATGTTTTTATTTGTACTGCAAAGATAATGCTAACGAGCGCAGAATATCAAGCTTGCTTGAATATTTTGCCGAGTGCAGTTTATCATCTGCTAAGATACGCTGAATATTTGTAACTTCCAAATTTTTAGGCTGTTTTTTGCTTTGAAGATTATACAGTACTACATGCGAACGGTCGGTTTAAAAGAAAAAATAACGAATATCTGTTAATAAAAGTTTAAGTGCGTCCTGTCTTGGAAAAATTATAGTATATTTGTAACCGAAAAGACGGGTCGGCGTGACTCGTAGTGATCCATGAGATGACAGAATAAAACAGAAACTCAAAATTAGTAATTATTTAACGAGAAAAACAAGATGAAAAGAACCATTTTAACAGCAGTGTCGCTGCTAATCTTATTCGTATTGCCACCTCATCTTTCTGCCGGGCCACAATCCTGGCAACAGGCGCAGAAAATAGCGGAAAGAATTGGCTGCTGGGCAAAGAATTCGGTGGCGCCTATGACGCCGGGCAACGTATTCCTGAAAATGGGGGATAAGGAAACGGTGGTGCCGCTAAAACTGACCAACTGGGGTGATACCGAGGTGACCAGCATCAGCTATACCTTTTATTATACAGATAAGCAGGTGAGCGAGGGACCTTTCGTGTTGAACTTCGACCAGCCGCTCAAGGATGGAGAAACGCGAGAGGTAAAAATTCCTATCAAACCGGGCCAGAAACTGGGAAAGGAAGAGTTGCTCTTCAATATCACACAGGTGAACGGACAGTATAACGAGGCTTCGGCGGGATATGCCTATCTTACCTGCTGCACGGTCAACAAGATGCCGCACAAGCGGGTACTGGTAGAAGATTATGCGGGAATGTGGTGCTGGCACTGTCCTATCGGACTGGTGGCTACCGATGCCATAGCACGTATGTATCCCGACGATGTAGTGGCTGTTTCTGTTCATAAAACTGATGATATCAGCAAGGTTGTATCCCGTGGGGTATATGAAGGCTTGATAGACCGCTATGCCGTAACGGTTCCTGCCGTATGGGTGGCACGTGATAACAAGGCTGCCGGTTTTGACATTACCGATGCTTTCAAGATAGAAAAGAGCAAGGTTACCTACATGAACATGGAGGTGGACGCAGAATGGGATGAGAACGGTAATAACATACGTGTGAAAACCCAGGTGGAACCATGCATGTTGCCTGATGAGGGAGAAACGTTTGCCATAGGCTATGTGATGACTGCCAGCGGACTGAGCGACGACAAATGGCGACAGGAGTCGAGTTATTCCGAGTATTCCAGCGACAGTTATAAGGATGCACCCGAAGAGATGAAGTTCTATGCCGATGCAGCCAACTATGTAGAGGGCTGGTCGAAGGTTAAGGGCATGGTATATAACCATGTAGCGATAGAATCGCAGGGTATGGACAACGGACTGGAGGACTCGAAGATGACCGACTTCCGGGCAGACGAGGTGAAGACGCACTCCACCACTTTTGAGGGGGTAAACAAATACAGCGTGATCCGCGACCGCAGCAAGATAGAGATAGCAGCGGTGCTCTTCAATACCAAGACCGGGAAGATAGAAAATGCTGCCCGCTGCAGTGTGCGCAATCATGGCACTACCGGCATCCGTCCTAACCTTGTTCAGGAGCAGAAAAAACCGGAGGGCATCTACGACATGCAGGGACGCAAGGTGAACGGCAAGCCGACGCCGGGCATCTATATCGTGAACGGCAAGAAAACGGTAATCAGATAATTCTTTTTGACCTGAGATATGATGGATAAGAAATTTTACGCCATAGCCGTATCGGCGATATGTGCTATGAATGTCTATGCCGGACCGGTAGACGTGAACAAGGCGCAGACAATGGCAAGAAAGTTTATCGGAAATCCTGTGAGTGTGGGTCCGTCGGTGGTGAAAAGCCGCGGAACCCGTACTTCAGAACCATCGCTCCACCTCTTCAACAACCAGGATGGTGAAGGCTTCGTCATCGTGGCGGGTGATGACCGGGTAGGCGGGGTACTGGGATATAGCGACAGGGGAAGACTGGATGCTGAAAATATGTCGGCTCCGATGAAAAAACTCCTGGAGAGATATGCACGGGTGGTGGAGCTGGTGAAGGTAGACAGCATCAGCGTGACGCCGGTCTATGCCAAACCGCCGAAGGCATCGGTAAAACCGCTCGTCAGTGCGGAGTGGAGCCAGGATTATCCTTATAACTACTATACCCCGCGCAGCAGCACCAGCGGCAAGCCTACCTATACGGGCTGTACCATCACGGCGATGGCACAGGTGCTCTATGCCCACCGCTGGCCTAAGATGAGACCCGAGGGGGTAAACCGGGGTAAGGGTGCCATGGCATACGATTATTATGACTGGGACAACATGCTCGATTCCTACAGCGGAGGAGGGTACAGCGAGGCTCAGGCACAGGCAGTGGGCGTGCTGATGCGCGACTTGGGAAAACTGGCTCTGGCTACCTACGGTGTGCACGGAACCCTCTGTGATGAGGCAAAGTTATGGAATACCCTCGAGAACTATTACAACTGCAATGTGCGCCAGCTGGAGAAGGACAGACTGCCGGGCGGCGAGTTTCTGCAGGCTATCTACCAGGAACTGTCTCTCGGCTGTCCGGTCTTCATGACGGGCGGCGACCATGCCTTTTTATATGATGGTTACGATGAGAACGGACTGGTGCATGTAAACTGGGGATGGGCTGGTCTGGACAATGGCTATTTCGACATCAATACGGCAGCGACGGCGGGCGGAGGTTACGGCAGCGACGGCTGTTACTACGAAAATCAGATAGCGCTCTTCGTGCATCCGAACGACGGAATGATAGAACCGCTGCAGCCTAAACCGGTGGTGCTGTCGGTGAACAATGACCAGGGACTGCAGTTCCAGGCGAGTGAAGGAATGACGGTGAAGTCGGTTATTCCGGCGCAGATTAAAGGTGTGGGAGCCCGCAATGTGGCTCAGGACGCCGGAGGCGCCTATACCGGACAGATAGGCATCGGACTCTTTACGCAGGACGGAAAGTGTATGCATGTCTTCGGGCAGTCGGGCGTCTTGACTTGGGCTACCTATTATACCAGCTACAATTTCGAATATGACTGGTGGAAGATGGACCTGAATGAGATAGACGGTCTGGCAGACGGCACCTACACTCTGCGACCTTTGGGCCGCCGGCTCCTGGATGCTGACAAGGGCGTTTGGGAAAACTGGAGGCAGATGGTGAATGGCAATTCCGTGCCGATGATTGTAAACCGTGGCGAGGTTACGCTGGTACAGGCAGACAACAAGCCTCACCTGTTGCTTGCGGGAAAGCCAGAGGTGCTGGAGCCAGCCTATCAGTACAGCAGCCAGTTGGCAGGCATTCTGCTGAATGTATCTAACCTGAGCCGCTATCAGGCACGCGGCGAGTTGCAGGTGGAACTGGAGGGCACGGGAAATCTGGCGGGTGAAACCTATCAGGTACCGAATGCCTATCTCATCCACATGGTGGCGCAGCGCATGGATACTACCCAGTGGCTCGTGAGGTTCATGACATCCTATTCGGGCCCTACCGGCTCTCATGAGCTCAAGGCAGGCAAGTATCGCATGAAGCTCCGCTTCAACCACAATATCGAGACGAAGAATCCTGGCGTCTACGAGATTGCGGTGCCGGAAGATTTCCTGCTCGAGGTATATCCTAACAACTACGAAGGCAGGGTGACCGTTACATCGGTGAAACTCCTGGATGAATCGGGCAGTTATGTGCCTTCCCATTACTTCGACCTGGATCAGAAGCCGCAGCTGGTGCTGGGTATGTCGGGCTATATGAAGTATCTGACGCAGGGCAGTCTGCAGACCCGCATGCGCTACCGTCTGGTCAATGTGGCTACGGGCGAGACTGCGTATACGAGCAGCATCAGCAGAGTGAGCATTCCGCGCAACAATGATACGGATCTTACGGGTTCTACCCGCCATACCGTGAATCTTTCTGAGTTGGCAGAGGGCACCTACGAGATACATGTAGATATAGAGCGTGACGGCATGTGGCTGGACCGCTGGAATGCCAATACGTTGCGCCGCCGCATTACGCTCTACCGCAAGGCGCCGACTACAGGCATCACGAAGCCGGCTCTATCGCAGGGCACGGGCTGTGCAGCCGCTTCTTCATCTTCTGATGCAGTATACGGGTTGGATGGCCGCAAACTTACCAGAGTTACCCAGCCGGGCATCTATATCCGGAATGGAAAGAAGGTGGTAATGCGCAAATAATAATTGACAGAATAAACAGGTAATTGATTCAATAATTTTTAAAATTAGACAACATGAAAAGAAAGTTTTTGACGGCATTTTTGTCGATGGTATTGGCTATGATATCAGTATCTTGCCACAGCAGTGAGGAAAGAATAATCAGTTTTGATGATTTGCCGGTGCATGCACAGCAGTTTGTAAAGACGCATTTTGCCGAGGTTGCCGTGAGCCATGTAGAGAAGGAAAAGGACAATGGCCAGTGGGATTATGATGTATTGCTCAGCGACGGAACCCAGCTGGAGTTTGATGCGAAAGGCGAGTGGACTTCGGTTGACTGCAAGTTCTCTGTGATGCCTGATGGTATCATTCCAGCCAACATTGCAGCAGATATAGCGAAGCGATATCCTAATCAGAAGCCTTACAAGATAGAGAAAGAGTTAGGAGGATATGAAATCGATATCCCTGGTTATGAACTCTATTACAATAAAGCCGGTGTCTTTATCCGTGTAGAAGCCGATTATCATTAATAACAGAAATCCCCCATCCAGCCAGCGAAGGCAGGATGGGGGAATTTATTTTGAAAATAAGACAACGCTACGGTTATTTCTGTCTTGGCTTGATTTCGTATGCCGGATTGTTGCGGATATCCCAGCGGTCTAACTTTGCACCATTGGTGAGTATCAGTTTCTCCTTCTGGTAGGCTATGATGGTCTGCGAAGGAAGGAGGACGCGGTCATCGGCGGTGAAACAGCGCAACGGATTGGCAAAGTTTCTTGCCTGGAAATCGGCGAGACTGTATTCTGCCAACTGTATCTTGCCGTCCTTCAACATTGATACGAAGAACTTATCCTTGTCACCGGTCTTTGAAATGGAACGTAGCTTGAACTCCTGAGAACGGGAAACCTTGAGCGGGGCATAATCCTTTTGCTGGATGATGTCTTCTACTTTCCATGAATAGATGGTTCCCGTGCGAGGGATGAAGGCATAGAGCGAATCGCCAATCACCTCCATATCGTAGGATTCTCCCAGCGGCTCATTACTGCTACCAATGAAATCGCCACCCGTACTGAGCTTGGCAAATACCTTATTGTTGTTTGCTGCCTCCAGGTTCAGCGCCTCGCGGTCGAAGACTCGGATGTTGGTATACTTTGAGTCGCGCACGAAAACAAGACGAGGGGTTGCGCAAACACAGCCCACCTTCGAAACCATGCTGGCTGGCCAGGAACCTGTGCCCAGGCGGCTGAGATATTTGCCCGTTTTCCTGTCGAAGATCTGTACCTCCTGATTTTCGCCGGCAGCCACAAAGAGATGGTCACCTTCAGCATAAACATCGCGTGCCAGCGTGCGGTCGCCGTTGCTCATGCTGCGCTTGAATTCCAATGTTTCGGCATCGAAGACATCGACACACTTGCCTGCAAAATTCGCCACATACAACTCTTCGCCATCGTTAAAGAGGTTGGCTGCATCCAGCGGTCTGCCACCTAAATCTTCGGCTGTGCGGGAAAGATGTCCGTCCAGATAGAAATGATCTGCCACCTTGATGGTATCTACCGGTTGCGGTACCACTCTGTCTTCCGTTATCTCACGTATTTCTGTCTTATCGCAGGAAGCTAAAGCCAGCATCATTCCTGCTCCAATCATGAACATATTTTTTCTCATATAGTTTCCTCCTTTATTTTGCATGATCTTTAATCGGGTTCTCTGTGAAATATTTCACCAGTCTGCTCTTTTTGTAAAAATCCTCTATGGTCTTCTGCAGTTTGGCATCATCCTTGAAGATATCATTGATACCACAGTCGCGATACTTAGCATTCTCATCTTTGTGGAAGCCCAGCAGATTGCGGTCGGTATAAGGGAGATCGCCCTTATGGCTCAGCCACATGTGCAGCTGCCAGATAAATTCCGGCCATCCTACGTTGACGCCTTCCGGTGTTTTGGCTGGATACGTCATATTGCTGTCGTGACTATAGTCCATGCAGTGCATGTGCTCGTGGGTGATAGCTTCCCATCCGCTGAACGAACCATAATGGCCATAGAAGTTCCAGTCGGTAACGGTCCAGATGTAGCCGCCGCCCAATCCACCGTATGCCGGACTAGACTGTCCGAGCACAAAGTTTTTCTGTGCCTTGAATCTTTCCATTTCGCTCTGGTATTTCTCGGCAGTGAACGTTACTTTATTGTTGTCGTAGAGATCGCCGCCCATCACCTTCTTGAAGTTTGCCATCACATACTTATATTCCGGAGTGGTCATCATATAGGTATAGTTGGTGACAATCACCACCCATTCGCGGGCGTAGATAGGTTTCATTTCACGGAACTTGTGCGATTCTCCAACCTCTGGAGTCCACCCGTAGTTGGAGAAACTGCAGGTCCATCTGGCGTCAATCTTCTGGAGCATCTTGAAGTGCTCATCATCGCTCACGAGACGTGCCTTCATCCTGTTAAGGTCGAGATACGGGCAGGTGAAACTCACGAAGTTTCCGTTTTTCTTTTTCCAGATATTCCGTCTGCCAACGAATGATGGCTTGAAGGAGAAGCGGGAGAAGGCGGGAATGGATTTAATGAACGCTACCGGAATGTATTCATCCACTTCCGGGATATACATCTCGAGTGTTACGTTGGAGACTGGTTTTGCCGACCAACTGGTGATGACGAGCGATTCATCCTCAGTAGATTTCTTAACATTGATGAGGTTGTCAGTCTGGAAGGTGTAATCCGATTTGTCTACGATTTCAGTTGATGGGTCAGATAGATTCAGGATGTGTTTAGCCCGTTCTGCCGGCAACTTTTCGAAAACCACCGTATCCTTTTTGAAATCTTCCTGGAACGGTTTTTCAATGTCGTTGTACACGATCTGGTCTTCATAATCGGTGGAGCAGGATGCCATCAGGGTCATCGCTGCCACGAGTGTGGTTCCAGCAGCCAGTGCCGGAATCTTTCGATGTTTTTTCTGCTTCATCATTTTGAGTTTTTACTGTTAAATTACTTATTATGAAAAATAGGATGCAAAGATAAGAATAAATATTGGCTTGTCCAAATAATCATGCTGTTTTTTGGTGCTATTTCTTGCATTTTTCAAAGAAAAGTTGTATATTTGCAGAAAACTTTCTGGATGATGGCAAAGTGTAGCTCATCTGATATTTCCAGAAGGTGGCGTAATTAACTCAATATCAAATAAAAAGACCTGAAGAAATGAAAAAGAAAGAAGAAAGGAAAAAATGGAAGGGACTGAAAAACGGGTTCCTATTGGTGGGATTCTTGGCCCTGCTGATAGCCAGTTCGCAAACTGTTCGTGCCGAGGAAATCAATTGGCAGAAGGCGGCGGAGATAGCTAAGAGATATGTCACTCTGCCGCAAGATACCGGTATGAAAGCAAAGGAGAAGGGTAGGAAAAATAAGGCTGGTACACCTTATTATATATATAATGATGCGCACGGACAGGGATTCGTTATCGTATCTGGTGATGACCAGATGGGAGAAGTGCTGGGATACAGCAAAGAAGGTAGTCTCGATACGCTCAATGCCAATCCCTGCGTAAAACTGCTGCTTTCGGGATACCGACAGACTTTCGAGGTGCTGAAAGAAGGAAAGGTGAAGGTTCAAAGCAATAACCGCACCGGACTTTACTCTAAAACCGTAGCGCCGATGCTGAAAAGCAAATGGGGACAGTCGTATCCGTTTAATGCTAAAACAGGATATGATTACAGCGGCTGTGTGGCTACGGCTGTGGCTCAGATGATGTATTATCATCAGTGGCCGGCTCAGGGACAGGGAAAAAACGAATATGTGGTAACCTACTACCAGGACAAGAAAAGTGCGGATTTCAGTCAGTCGCACTACGACTGGGCCAACATGTTGCCCGACTACCGCTATCCGGTTCAGGCTACTCCTGCACAGATAGATGCCGTAGCCTTACTGATGAACGATGTGGGCGTGGCTTCTTTCATGCAATATACGCCTAGCGCAAGTGGAACCCAGGGAGTCTTCGCCTATCAGGCGCTGCAGAAGCATTTCGATTATTCGGCAGCCTACGTTACGAAAGCTGTAGAAGGACCGGGAAGGTTTGCAGAAATTCTGAGACAGGAACTGCTTAACGGATGTCCGGTTTATCTGGAAGGCAGACCAGCCGGTTCGGCTTCCGGTCATGCCTGGGTAACTGATGGTTTCGATGAAAACGGCCTCTTCCACATGAACTTCGGTTGGGAGGGACGGGGCGATGCTTATTATTCGCTCACCAATCTCAATGTTTCGCAGACCGGAAGTGAGTTTCAGGGCAAACCGCTTGCCTTTAACCGTGCCATTACCGCCATCTTAGCTCATCCCAACAACGGGAAATATCCCGAAATAGATCGCGGACTGCTGGAAACTTCGCCGCAGCTTATGTTCAACGAGGGTGGTTCTCTCAGCCTGAAAGAGGCGTCGGGAAAGTTATTCGACCCTTCACAGCCGGTAACTGTCGAGATGAATTCCTTCGTCAACAGAGGCAAGCCTTTCAGGGGCGACATCGGTGTTGCCGTTTATGATGAAGCGGGGAATCTCAAGCAGGTGGCTTATTCTGATGATCATCTGCAGGGAGGCTTTACAGAAAGACTTTATGGCGGAGAGCAGGAGGGATGGATGGGAACTGATTATCTTATCAATCAGGCTCAGAAAATCAGTCTCAGTCTTGCCGGTCTTGAAAACGGCTATTACCGTATCATTGCTATATGTGCAGCCCGGAAGGATGATGGTTCATGGGATGATTTTCTGCCGATGAAGAAGGCACCTGTTATCGGGGTGGAACTGAAAGACGGTGCCGGCCGCATCTCTGAAATCTGTTCGGAAGATGCCCGCTTCCAACTGATGGGGCAGCCAAGACTTGACGGCAAGGCTGAACAGGGCAGCAAGGTACGTGCCTTCTTCACTATCAAGAACCTCAATGGTGTGCCGCGCGACTGTTACCTGAGAGTGAAACTGCTGGATGAGAACCAGGAGGTTGTGCTGAGTACACGTGTGGACCAGCTGACCGAAATAGATGGTTTCAGCGAGACCGAAATCCCGATTCTCCTTTCCGTTCCTGCCCAGCTTGCTCCGGGATATTATCAGGTAAAACTGGAGATTACTTCGGATGAAGCCGAAACCCAGGATTGTCCGCTTAACGATATCCACGATCAGGATGCAGCCTATATAGAGGTGGTAAAAGGAGAGGAGAAACCGCTGATGGCAAAAGCTGAAGTCTTTCTGGCTGATGATGCGCACGTGAAGATAGAAACCAGAAGCGTCGATGTATCGAAGGTATCTCTCTTCAAGATGGGTGTGTCGCTGCGTACATCAGAAAACCTCAGTTACGAGGGGCATGTTTCCCTCATCTCTGAAGATGTAGATACAAAGGAAGAAATAGAGGTAAATGGACTCAGCGATGATGTAACCGTCTCATCAGCTCTCGACGTGCCGCTTTATAGCTACTGGCTGCGCAAGAATAATCTGCCTTGGACCGACGGTCATACCTATCTGTTCAGGGTGATGGGCGAAATAGGAGGAAAGAAAGTGGAACTGAAGAATCCGCAGGAACCTTCTTATTTTCTCAAGCGAAAGGGCGATATCCTTATTCTCTATCAGGATACAGCTACAGGAATAGAAAATGCTACCATCTCTGATACTGAAACCGAGATCTGTCGCGAGGGACATCAACTCTTGGTTTCGGGCAAGGACGTGAGAAAGATTAAACTGTATCATGCGGGAGGAAACCTGCTCAGACAGGCATCTGGTACGGATGGAAAAACAGTCAGTCTCTCTTTACAGGGTATCAGACAAGGCGTTTATCTGTTGCGGGTAGAAAACGGTATGCAAAGCAAGACATATAAACTGCTGCTTTAAACGGATGTTCCTGTTTCGGAAACAGAACAGGTTATCCGATGTAAGTATAAAAAGAAAGCTCAGGACTATCTGCCCTGAGCTTTTTTCATTATCATGATTTCAGTATCATTTACTTCTGGCATTCCTTGCAAGGAGTCCAAGGCTTCAACTGCTTGAAGAAGTCGTTGCCCTTATCATCTACGAGGATGAATGCAGGGAAGTCCTCTACGGTAATCTTCCAGATAGCCTCCATACCGAGCTCTGGGTACTCTACGCACTCGATGCTCTTGATAGAACTCTTAGAGAGAACGGCAGCTACACCACCGATAGTACCGAGGTAGAAACCACCATGCTTCTTGCAAGCCTCTGTAACAACATCGCCACGGTTACCCTTGGCAATCATTACCAGGCTGGCGCCATGATCCTGGAACTCATCTACGTATGGGTCCATACGGTTGGCTGTGGTAG
>OLGZ01001784.1_pt1 | contig 11342 bp, 9 predicted proteins | sample 1605981 | NCBI WGS metagenome assembly OLGZ01 (sample SAMN03283291) | human gut metagenome | biome: human-associated habitat; material: feces | host: Homo sapiens | place: Peru | collected 2012 | reverse complement strand
GGCTGTTGTTGAGCTGCTGGATCTCCGCCGAGAAACGGGTAAATCCGGTAAAGAACATCATCAATCTGCCGTTCAGACGCCTTTTTCGCTCCGGCGACAGTAGGACCGGACGCACTTCGTACCCGTCCGCGCTGAAATCAATGCGGTTGAAGCCGCCGAACGCCGCCGCGATCTGGTCCTGCCAGCCGCCGGCCTCTGCGCAGAGCACCCGTTCCAGATAGATGGCCTCCTTGGCCAGTTTCTGCTTGCTGGCATACTGCCCTTTCAGCGCGTAGAATGCGTTCAGCATCCCGACGGCAAACGAGCTGGACGTCCCCAGTCCGGACCGCGCCGGAAGGTCGGCCTCGTAGGTCAGCCGGATATGATGCATGTCCAGCATCTTCATTGCGTTCCGGATGGCCGGATGCTCGATCTCTTCCAGGCTGTTCACCCGCTCGGTCTTTGCGTAGGAAAGCTCCGTCGCGTAGGAAAAGAAGGGCGGCAGATGCCGGACGTTGACATAGCAGTATTTGTCGAATGTCGTGGAGAGCACCGCCCCGCCATATTCGCGGAAAAAGCTCTCCATGTCCGTTCCGCCGCCAAAGAAGGACATCCGGAAAGGTGTTTTGGTAATGATCATCTTCTGTCACTCATTTCACATCTGAATTGCGATTCGGTCCGGCATTCCGGTACTTCCATGCCAGACGGAATATCTGCATATCATCCACAAAATAGCGGTGGAACAGCCGTTTCGGCTCCTTCGCAAAGCGGTAGAGCCATTCCAGCCCGTGCTCGCTGAATATTTTCGGGGCACGCTTGATGTTGCCCGCCAGAAAATCCACCGTGGCACCGGCGCAGAGCGTGACGCCCGATGCACAGTCGCGGTAATGTTCGCTGACCCATTTTTCCTGCTTGGGGCAGCCAAAACAGGCCAGCAGGATGTCAGGCTTCACCTTTTTCAGCGTCTCCCGGATGTATACCACTTCCTCCGGCTTTTTCTCAAATCCCATGCTGGGCGAGAGTGCGCCCGCCATCACCAGACCCGGATAACGGGCCTTGATGTTTTCTGCCGCCTTACGGGCCGCATCTTCTTTTCCGCCCAGCACAAAGACAGAGCGGCCTTCCTTTGCCGCAGCCTGCAGCAATGTCGGCACGAGGTCAGAGCCGGACACCTTCATCTTCAGTGGTCGGCTATACAGCTTCGAGATCCAGATGAGCGGTTGCCCATCCACCAGCGTCAGGTCTGCGTCGTCGGTGATCTGCCGCAGTACAAGGTCTGTCTCCATCTTCACCACGACATCCACGTTGACTTCCACCACATAGGCCGGGGCCTGTTCCCGTATCTTCTGCAGCAGAAATTCCACCGCTTCGTCCAGCGTGACGTTGTTGACATAGGTATTCAGCAGCCGCATTTTTTCCATCGTTGTTACCCTCTATCGTTATTCTGATGAGCAAAGCCGAGCTTTTGAAGTGCAGTCATCAGGAGTTCGTTTTTGGTATGGTACAGATAAAGCACAGATAGGATGCAGTAGACGCTTCCTCCCACGACAATTTCCAGCAGGAGCCAGAAGACCGTGACCTTGGCCCGTTGGTCGATCACCCGGACAGCCCCATACATCAGAAGACCGGCCATCCCAAAGAAGGCTGTGCTTTTCAGGTAGGCCAGGATGTCGATTCGTTTTTTCACCGCAAGACACTGGGCAGCGCAGACGACGCCCTCGGCGATCACCGTACCCACTGCGGCACCCAGCGCTCCGCAGCGCGGGATGAGCAGCGAATTTGCCGTCAGGTTGGACACTGCGCCCAGGATGACCGAGAGGATGTAAGCTCCGTCCATCCCGTTCGGGATGAGGTACTGCATCCGTATCACATTGGCAAAGCCCGAGAACGGAATAGAGAGGGCCAGAGCGCTCAGGATATAGGCACAGGGCGCGAAATCCTCGCCCCAGAAGATGGGCGCAAAGAGCCGCGAAACGCTGACGATGCCCAGTGCGATGGCAAAGGCGATGGCCATGATGGCATCCACCGACAGCTTCATGTACCGCTGGCTCTCCCTGAGGTCGCCATCCGAGAACAGCTTGGTCATCCGGGGCATCATCACGGTGCCGAAGGCCGTGATGACCGAGCTGGCGCAGAGGATGATGCGCTCAGACGCTTCGTAGAAGCCCATCTGCGCATTGGTGCTCATGGCACCCAGCATCAGCTTGTCCATCATGGTGTACAGGCTGACGGCCACCACCGGGATGAAGAGGATGAGCATCGGCTTTACATGGGTCAGGACCCTCCCGCCGTCGAAGACCGGTCTGCCGACGAGCTTTCGGGCGTAAAACCAGAGGAGGAGCTGGTTGATAAAGGTGCCTCCGCTCATGATAAGGCAGTATTTCAGCAGGTCGCCCGGCTCCCGTATCATCAGGAACACCGCTGCCGTGGTCAGTATCTTAACGACCATGCTGCACGTCGTGGTCTTCTTGAACTGCTCCATGCCGAACAGAAACCAGCTGATGTCGAGCATGGAATCCACAATAAGGATGGCCTGCACCGCCGTGACAGCCTGGTCTTCCCGGACGAAGAAGAACGTATATCCGAGATAAACGATGAGCATCAGCAGCGACGCCAGGAACTGGACGGAATAGATGCTCCAGAACCAGATATTCAAATCGCCGGTATCCCGATGCACCGAGATCTCGCGGTTTCCGTAATTCTTGACGCCCAGCATCCCGAACAAACCGAAATAGGTCGCCAGCGTGCGGGAGTAGGAGTATACACCCAGCATATCCGCACCCAGCATCCGGGAGATGAACGGCGCCGTAAACAGCGGCAGCAGCATGGCAAACAGCCTCATCGTGGGCGGATTGCTGGCCGGGATGCAGGTCACCTGTGTCTGCCCGCAGAGCTACCGCCCGGCGGCGGATGTGTTGATGTTCGCCCACAAGTACGGCAGCGCCTTCCACCTGACCGCAGACCCTGCCGAGGGCATTCAGGACGCCGACGTGGTGGCAACGGCTGTGTGGAACACCGCCAAGCCCGGCACGCCGGAAAGCGAGCAGCGTCTGCGGGATTTCGTAGGCTTCCAGCTCACCGGCAAGCTGCTGGAAAGCGCAAAGCCCGACGTTATGGTGCTGCACTGCCTGCCCGCCCACCGGGGCGAGGAGATCTCCTCCGCCGTGTTCGAGCAGCACGCATCGGAAATTTTTGACGAAGCCGAGAACCGCCTGCATGTGCAGAAAGCCGTGCTGGCCATTCTTCTGGCGGGAAAATAAAAACAGAACGCCAACAGGGCCGCCGCACATCGTTTGTGCGGCGGCCCTGTTTTTATCGTGGGAGACTGATTGGTGGAATAGAGCTTTGGCTGTGCGCTGCGGTGAAATGGTGTCAACCGATACTTTGCTGGTGCTCGTCGCCATAGGTCTCTATGTAGCGGAAGAACAGGTATTCGCACAGCATCAGCAGCTGTACGCGGGACTGCACCTGAATGCCGGAGCACACAAAGTTTGTGGCGTTGACATACAGGTTTTCATCTGCCATGCCGCTGAGCGTGTTGCTGCCAAGATTTGTAAAGGAAACCAATGCGGCACCACAGCTTTTGGCAACCGTTGCAGCGGCAATGATCAGACTTGTTTCGCCGGAAATGGAAAGGGCCAGAACCAGATCATCGGCAGTCAGCTGCCGGGCGCTGATGTTCATCAGGGTGCTGTCATCGTAACAGAAGGCGGCTTTGCCGATGGTTTGCAGCCGCTTTGCAAGTTCGGAGCCGGGCATTCTGCTGCTGCCTACGGCGTACAGCTCGATGCGGCGGCTGCAGTGGATCAGCTCTACGATGCGCTCTACGGTCTCCTCCGGGACCATCTCGATGGTTTTATGGATATCCCGGAAAAAGTCGGTCGGGTGAGACTTTCGCGGCGTTTCCTCCGGCTCAAACAGATCCATGCGCAGGGATGCCTTAAAATCAGAATAACCACTGAAACCGAGCTTCTTGCAAAAGCGGACAACAGAAGCCGGTGAGATGAACAACCGGTCCGCAAGTTCCGTCACCTTGAGGTTTGCGATCTCGGTGTGGTTGCGAATGCAGTAAGAAAGGAGCTCGTTATCGTTTTTATTCAGCTGGGGCGTGTGTTCTGCAATGCGGGTGAAAAAGTCCATGATATCCTCCGGCGGGAAGGTTTTGAAAAAAGTTAGCTGGTGTGAAAATATTTTCAGACTCTGAAATTGTTTCAACTTGGGCAAATTGATTCAAAACTTTCAAAATGTATTTAAAAAAATGTTCATATCGATTATATTATAGTCACTCTCCGAAGCGCGCGCAAGGGTAAAATCAGAAACACCATCGAAAAATGAATGTGAGGGTTTAAAAATGGAAGGATTTAAAGTTGTTATTGTCGGCGGCGGCTCCAGCCATACCCCCGGCATTATCCAGAGTTTGATCGCAAATCTTGACCGCTTCCCGCTGAAAAAGCTGGTGCTGTATGATATTGACCCGGACCGTCTGGAGCTGGTCGATACCCTGTGCGGCTCGCTGATCGCAAAGCTGGATCCGGAGTGCGTCTACTTCACCACCACGGACCCGGAAAAGGCCTATACCGATATTGACTTTGCCTTTGCCCAGATCCGTCAGGGCGGCATGGAAATGCGGGAGAAGGACGAGAAGATCTCGCTGGAGTTTGGCGTTGTGGGCCAGGAGACCTGCGGCCCCGGCGGCATGGCATACGGCCTGCGTTCCATCCCCGCCGTGTTCCAGGTGATCGACGATGTGCGCAAGTACGCACCTGAGGCATGGATCATCAATTACTCCAACCCCGCTGCGATCGTGGCCGAGGCCACCCGCCGCAAGTACAACAACTATAAGATCCTGAACATCTGCGATATGCCGGTAGCCATCATGCTGTCCTTCGCAAAGATGCTGGGTCTGGAAAAATACAACGATGTGGACCCGGTCTACTTTGGCCTGAACCACTTTGGCTGGTGGACCCACCTGTACGACAAGAGCGGTGTGGACCGTATGCCGGAGCTGAAGGAAAAGATCATGAAGTTCGGTCTGGCCGCTTCTCATGATAAGCACCACTCCGATCCTTCCTGGCGTCACACATGGGAGAACTTTAAGGAGATCCTCACCGACTTCCCTGAGTACCTGCCCAATACCTACCTGCAGTACTATCTGTATGCCAAGGAAAGTGCCGAGGATATGGATCCCAACTACACGCGTGCCAATATGGTCATGGATGGCCGCGAGAAGGACATGATCGAGCAGGCAAAGCTGATCCGCGAGAGCGGCGGCAAGAAGGAAGCAAATCTGAATCTGTTCAATGCGTTTGGCGATTTTATTGTGGATGTGGCATGCTCCATTGCCTATAACAATGCGGACCGCTATCTGGTCATCGTGGAAAACCAGGGCTGCATTCCGCAGATGCCGTATGATGCCATGGTGGAAGTTCCCTGCTATCTGCGCAAGTGGGGTCCGGAGCCTGTTACCATCGGCAATATCCCCCAGTTCCAGCTGGGCATGATGATGCAGCAGGTCTCTTCGGAAAAGCTGATCGTGGATGCTTATTTTGAACACTCCCACCAGAAGGCACTGGAAGCATTCACCATGAACAAGACGGTTCCCTCTGCCAAGGTGGCACGCAAGATCCTGGATAAGATGATCGAAGCCAATAAGGGCTACTGGCCCGAACTGCACTGAGACCCTCAGGAGGTAAATCATGGAGAAGAGAGAGAAGAAAGTTACCTTTTCACAGTTCCAAAAACTGGGAAAAGTTCTAATGACTCCTGTCATGATCCTGCCCATCGCAGGTATTCTGGTCGGCATTGGCTCTGCGTTCACGACAAAGAACATTGTGGCACTGTGGCCGGTTCTGGGCAATACCTATGTCAAGCTGTTCTTTAATCTGCTCAAGGCCATGGGCAATACCGTCAACTCCTATCTTCCAATCATTTTTGCTGTTTCCGTTGCCATCGGCTATGCGGAAAAGGAAAAGGGCATCGCGGCATTGTCCAGCGTGATCGGTTTTCTCGCCATGAACAATGTGATGAATATCCTGCTGACCAGTCTGGGTATTCTGGACCCTGCGGCGATGAAGACCGGCCAGTCCATGGTCATGGGCATCGCTTCGCTGGATACCGGCGTGTTCGGCGGCATTCTGGTGGGCCTGCTGGTTGCAAAGCTGCATAACAAATACTATAATATTCAGCTGCCGCCGGTGCTGGGCATCTTCTCAGGCACAAAATTCGTGCCGATGATCTCGCTGCTGGCCTGCTCTGCGCTGGGTCTGGTAATGTCTGTGGTGTGGCCCTTCGTTCAGACCGGTCTGGGCTTCATGGGCGAGATCATTTATGACACCGGCATGGCAGGCAGTGTGATCTATGGTCTGGCAGAGCGTGCGCTGCTGCCGTTTGGCCTGCATCACTTTATCTACACTCCGTTCTTCTTCACAAACCTTGGCGGTTCCATGGTCATTGATGGCACGCTGTATGAAGGTGCAGTGAACATTTACAACGCCATGCTGGCTTCTCCAGATGCCATGTTTGACGTGAACATTACCCGCTTTATCATGAACGGCAAGGTTATTTTTGCCATGTTCGGTCTGCCCGGTGCGGCTCTGGCCATGTACCAGTGCGCAAAGCCGGAGCGTAAGCCTCAGGTCAAGGCGCTGCTGATCGCCGCCATCATTCCCTCCATCTTCACTGGCATCACCGAGCCCATTGAGTACAGCTTCCTGTTTGCAGCTCCGCTGCTGTTCGTGGTGCACGCTGGCTACGCCGGTCTGGCCTACCTGCTGACTTACATCTTCAAGGTGAACATCCCGGGCCCCAGCTCCTTCGGCGGCCCTTTCCTGAGCACGATCTTCAACGGCATCATGCAGGCTGATAAAGGCTCTAACTGGATCTGGGTGTTTATCATTGGCATCCCCTTCTTCTTCCTGTACTATTTTACCTTCCGCTTCATGATCACCAAGTTCAACTACAAGACTCCCGGCCGCGAGGATGAAGGTCAGGAAGTCAAGAAGCTGGATAAGAAAATGAGCGACGAGATGCTGACGACCATCATTGAAGGTCTGGGTGGTGCAGACAATATCCAGCATGTGGATGCCTGCTTTACTCGACTGCGCGTCAAGGTCAAAGACAAGGCTCTCGTTATGCCGGATACGGACTGGAAGCAGAAGACTGGCGCAAACGGTGTCGTTCAGGTCGCAGATGGCGTGCAGATCATCTACGGTGCCAAGGCCGATATCTACAAAAACAACCTCAAGAGCGCTCTGAATATGGACTGATCTTTCAGTGCCGGTCAGGGCTTCCCGAATAAACAGCAAGGGGCTGTTGCACAAGGATAAGATCCAGTGCAACAGCCCCTTTTTATCGTGGGAGATTTGAAAAAGCGATCAGCTGCGGTCCATTTTGACCACGAACAGGTAGCTCAGAACAAAGGATAAGCCAAAGGCAATGACCCAGCCGATGGCAGCGTAGACGAAGTAAGGTCCGATATAAGCGGGAATGCTGAAAATGCTGGAGGTGATGTAGCCGTACAGGCGCACACCAAAGGCACCGATGAAGGCACTGCCCACGCAGCTGCCGATGGTGGCGGCAAGGAAACCCTTCTTGTACTTTGTCAGCACGCCAAACAGAGCAGGCTCGGTGATGCCCAGAATGCCGGACAGAACAGAGGACAGAACGATGGAACGTTCCTTTTGGGTCTTTTCTTTGAAATAGCAGCCTGCGGCGGCACCCACAATGGACAGATTTGCAATGAACATCATGGGCATGAGCATGTCGTAGCCCTTGGTGGCAAAGTTCTCCAGAGCAATGGGAGTCATGGCGTGGTGCATACCCACCAGAATGGAAGCGGGGCGGATCAGACCCATGACGAAACCGGCAAAGATGGGAGAGATGCCGAACAGCACATCCAGCATCCATGCCAGACCTTTACCGATATAGATGCCCACGGGGCCGATGACAGTCAGAGCGAAAAAGCCGGAGATGAACAGGGTGATGGTGGGAGTGATAACGGTGCGGGCGGCTTCGGGAACGATATTATCGACCCACTTGTAGATATAGCTCAGGGCAAATACGCCAAAGATGATGGGAATGACCGAACCGGAATAGTTGAATACCGGAATGGGCAGGACGCCTGCAAACAGAAAGCTGCTGATCTCGCCTGCCTTAGCAGCATCCACCATGGTGGGGTACATCAGAGTGGCGGCAATGGCAATGGCCAGATACTGGTTGGTTTTGAATTTTTTTGCGGCCGATGCGGCAATGAAGAACGGCAGGAAGGTAAACACACCGCTTGCCAGCATATCAATGATCTTGTAGGTGTCGGTGGCGTTGGATACAACGCCCAGAGCGACAAGACCGCCCATCAGGCCCTTGATCATACCGGCACCGGCAATGGCGGGCACGATGGGTCCGAATACGCCGGACACCATATCCATGAACCAGGAAATAAAGTCCTTCTTTTTTTCCGGCTGGGCAGGAGCTGCGACATCCTCCTTCAGATCCAGCATCTGCAAGGCAATGTCATAATATTTATGGACGCTGGTGCCAAGCACGATCTGCAGCTGGCCTTTGGCAAACTGTACGCCAATGACACCATCCAGCGCCTTGATGGCATCCTCCTGGATCTTGCTGGTATCTTTGAGCTCAAAGCGCAGACGGGTCATGCAATGCCAAGTGTTCACAACATTGTCTTTGCCGCCGACATACTCGATGATCTTTGCGACGACTTCGGTCTTTTCCATAAGGGAGAGCCTCCTTTTTCGGTTTCCTTTTTTCCTCGATTGTGTTCCAAAGCGAAAATCCAGCACGTGCGTTGTGACGCTAATATACCACGGCAAAATTTCCTTGTAAAACGTACCATTTCTCTAAAATAATTTCAAAAAATAACGCGTATAAATCATAAATTTGTTTTAGTTTCAAAAATTGGACTGTTTTATTTTGCGGTTTTCGCCAAATAAAAAGCAGGAATTGATTTGCCGCCAAAGGTATGATTGAATAGTTCTGCAAGCAAAAATGCAAACCCTTTTCAATCTGCTATAAAGAGGTGTGCTTCTTATGAAACCTACGATCATTACAGATATCAAATGTTTTGTCACGAACCCGGAACGTCATAATCTGGTGGCGGTCAAGGTGCTCACGAATAAGGGCGTTTATGGTGTGGGCTGCGCAACCTTCCAGCAGCGGCCGCTGGCGGTGAAATGCGCGGTGGAGGATTATCTCAAGCCCATCCTTATCGGACGCGATGCCAACGATATTGAAGACCTGTGGAACCTGATGATGGTCAATTCCTACTGGCGCAACGGCCCGGTCATCAACAATGCGGTGGCCGGGATCGATATGGCTCTGTGGGATATCAAGGGCAAGCTGGCGGATATGCCGCTGTACCAGCTGCTGGGCGGCAAAGCACGCACCGCCATCCCGGCCTATACCCACGCCGTGGCGGATGATCTGGAAGGATTATACCGCGAGGTGGACCGCATCTACAAGGAGGGCTACCGTCATATCCGCTGCCAGCTGGGCTTTTACGGCGGGATCCCGGACGAGCTGAACACCCCGGAAGACCCCATGCCCGGCACCTATTTTAATCAGGACGACTACATGCGCAACACCGTGTATATGTTCCGCAAGCTGCGGGAAAAGTACGGCAGCGCCTTCCACATCCTGCACGATGTGCATGAGCGGCTGACCCCAAACCAGGCGATCCGGTTTGCCAAGGAGCTGGAGCCGTACGATCCCTATTTCCTCGAAGATCTGCTTCCGCCGGATCAGAACGAGTGGCTGGCCCAGCTGCGCAGCCAGTGTGCGGCCCCCATTGCTACCGGTGAGCTGTTCAATAACCCCATGGAATGGAAAGAACTGGTCGTGAACCGCCGCGTGGACTACCTGCGCTGTCATGTTTCCCAGCTGGGCGGCATCACCCCGGCGGTCAAGCTGGCTCATTTCTGCGAGCCTTTCGGTGTGCGCATCGCATGGCATACTCCTTCGGATATCACGCCCATTGGCGTGGCGGTCAACACGCACCTGAACATCCATCTGCACAACGCCGCAATTCAGGAAAACATTGAGCTGAAGGATAAGATCAAGACCGTGTTCCCGGGCTACAACGAGGCGAAGGGAGGCTACTTCTATCCGATCGAGCGCCCGGGCATTGGCGTGGACATCGACGAAGAGGAGATCGTCAAGTATCCGGTGCGCTACCGCCCGCATGAGTGGACGCAGAGCCGCATCCCGGACGGCACTCTGGTAACGCCGTGATCCGTCCGGCTTTGCACTTTTGCGTGCGGTGTGGTATCCTTGAAAAAACTGCAAGGGAGGACACCGCCTGTGAGCGCCAAAAAGACGGAATTCATTGTGACAGATCTGATCAGCAAGATCTTTCAGCGTAAGACCATGACAGACAAACTTCCCAGTCAGCGGGAGCTGGCCGAGATCTACCATGTGTCCCGCTTTACCATTCAGAAAGTGCTGGGCAGGCTGCAGTCCATCGGCCTGATCTACACGACGCAGGGCGGCGGCACCTACATCAACAAAAAGGCCCTTGGCCATCCCATGGTCTACAACTCCCTTACCGAAGTGCCCTATGAGGAACTGTACTCAAAACTGCTGTATCTCAAACAGATCGAACCGACTGCGGAGCTGCGCCGGGTGTTCAATTTGAATGCAGGGCAAAAGCTATGGGAGTTCCGGCGCATCCGTATCGTGCGGTATGAGATCAATCAGGTGGAGACCGGCTGGATGCCCTGCGCCCTGTTCCCGCAATTGAGCCGCGAGGTGTTGGAGGATTCCATTCAGGATCATGCAATGCAGCTCAAATACCGCATTGCATATTTCATCACCAACTACCATGCAGCGGTGCTGGATGCGGAACATGCGGAACTGCTGCACTGCAAAAAAGGCCTGCCCGTCATGGACATTACGTCCCGCGGGGTGCTGAGAGATGGGCAGATTTTTGTTTACAGCCGCATTGAAGCATTGCAGTATGAGTGCACGTATGTCTCGCCCTTCAATAAGGACGTGTTCCTTTCCCGGCGGAAAAAGATTACGGAAGATGTGTAAAAAGAACGCCTGTCAGGCTCAATGGCCCGGCAGGCGTTCTTGCATGGGATCATACGTGAGCCGCACCGCGGTCGAGGATCTTGTCGAACCGGGCGAAGAAGGTGATGGTGGTGATGGTGGCGGCCAGAATGTCGCTGACCGGCTCGGCCAGAAACACGCCGAACACCGCGTCCGGCAGAACGTGCGGCAGAATGAAGATGAGCGGGATCAGCAGAATGATCTTGCGCAGGCAGGCCAGCAGCAGGCTCACCTTGGCCTGCCCCAGCGCCATAAAGCTCTGCTGGCATCCGATCTGGAAGCCCATGGCAAAAATGCCGGCC
>OLGZ01001783.1_pt1 | contig 11346 bp, 10 predicted proteins | sample 1605981 | NCBI WGS metagenome assembly OLGZ01 (sample SAMN03283291) | human gut metagenome | biome: human-associated habitat; material: feces | host: Homo sapiens | place: Peru | collected 2012 | reverse complement strand
CCTCCACACACTTACCGCAGCGCACGCAGTTCTTCTTGTTGATCATGTACACGCCGGTCTTGGGGTTCTGGGTGATGGCATCGTGCTCGCAGGCCTTCATGCACTTGCCGCACTGGATGCAGACATTGGGCTTTGCTCCGCCGTCCTTGCCGGAGACGATACGGATGCAGCTGTAGTCCTCGTTGAACTCCTTGTAGAACGCAGTGGAGCAGGCGCTGACACAGGCCAGACACGCCATGCAGGGCGCGTCCTTCTTCACGGTTAACTTTTTCAAGACAAACTCCCCTTTTTGTTTTTTGTTACGCTCCTATATTATACAGGCAATCGGCAAAAATAGCAACAACAAAATCTTTAAATCTTTTTTCACTTTTTTCTGCTTAAACCTGTTTGCGCTGGGAATAATACCGCTGAATCCAATTGATTCGGAGGAGAAGAAAATGAAAAAGCGATTCCCATTCACTCTGCTTCTGGTTTTGGTACTCTGCCTGTTTACCGCCTGTCGGGGCGGCAATTCCGGCATGACCACCGTGCCCACTACCGCGGCCACCACGGCTGCAACCCAAACAACCGCGCCCACCACCATGCCCACAACGCAGCCCGAGACAACTATAGACAATGGCAACGGCCCCCTGGACACGCAGCCCCAGGACGGCGAGGCCCAGAAAACCACGGGCGAAACCTTGGAGACCAACGGAACCAACCAGGCACAGCGTTAATGCAAAGGAGGGACGCTCCAAAATCGGGCGTCCCTCTGCTTATTTCCCCGTGGAACCGAAGCCGCCGGTGCCCCGATCGGTTTCGTCCAGGGTGTCGGCCTCAAAATAGACGGGCTGAATCACCGGCGTCACAACCAGCTGGGCGATGCGATCCCCGTTGGCAACCCTGCGGCTCTCCGCGCCATGGTTGTGCAGGGCGATCATAAATTCCCCCCGGTAGTCGCTGTCGATGACGCCAACCTTATTGGCAGGGGCCAGATCCTGCTTGCAGGCCAGGCCGCTGCGGGCATATACCAGCCCTACATAGCCTCTCGGCAGGGCCATGGCAAGCCCTGTGGGGATGAACACCGTCTGCCCCGGGGCAATGGTGACGCTTTCCTCCAGGCAGGCATACAAATCTGCCCCTGCCGCCTCCTTGGAGCCGAACTTCGGCATAACCGCGCCGGGGCGCAGCTTCTTCACTGCTACTTTTTCCATTCCTTCAGGCCCTTTCCTTCCGCCTGCCAGTCTTCCCACAGCACGATCTTTCCGGAAGCCAGGGAAGCGGGCATATCAATCAATCTCTGATTCTCCGACCCACGGAACCGCAGGGCCAGATTTTTCTTTTCTTCCACAAAGGGGCCGTCCACCAGCACATCCAGGTAGCTCAGGAATTCCTGGGTCACTGCCCAGTCTCCCAGGGTGTGGGAGGTGATTTTTTCATACAGATATCCGGAAAAGGCCCAAATGCTCTTCTGGGGATAGGCCTTTTTCACCTGCCGCAGCAGCTCCACAATTGGCCCCTGATTCTCCGGCTCGAAGGGTTCACCGCCCAGCAGAGTCAGGCCCTTGATGTAGCCCGGCTTCATCATGTCCAGAATGGTCCGGATGGTCTGCTGGGTAAAGGGCTCGCCGTAGTCAAAATCCCAGGCCACCTCATTGAAGCAGCCCTTGCAGTGGTGGGTGCAGCCGGATACAAACAGGCTGATGCGCACGCCGGGGCCGTTGGCAATATCACAATTTTTGATGGTTGCGTAATTCATTCTTGTTTTTTCTCCTTTGCGGCGCTGTCGGCACCGGAATCCGGGAATTGCGCCCGGTATTCGTCCCACAGCTCCGTATGATTCCGTCTGCGCAGACCCCGGCGGACCAGACGGCGAACAGTATCATAGATCACGGCGAACAGGGGCACACAGATGATCATGCCCACAATGCCCCACAGGCCGCCGAAGAGGATGATGGAAAACATGACCCAGAAGCCGGAAAGACCCGTCCGGTTGCCCAGAATCTTGGGGCCGATGACGTTGCCATCCAGCTGCTGCAAAACGATTACCCAAATCAAAAACCACAGTGCCTTGATGGGGCTGTCGATCAGAATCAAAAGGGTTGCCGGCACTGCGCCGATGACCGGGCCGAAGAAGGGGATCACATTGGTTACGCCCACGATCACCGAAACAAGCAGGGCGCTGGGAATCTTCAAAACGGTGCAGCCGATATAGCACAGCACACCCACAATGGCAGAATCGATGATCTTTCCGTCAATGAAGCCGCCGAACATCCGGTCGATGAATTCCACCTCTTCCAGGATTCGGTTGGCCCACCGGTCCGGGAACATGCTGCGGACAATGAGCCGGGCCTGCTTGCCGAAGCGCTTCCTGCCATGGAGCACATACACGGCAACAATGAGGCCAATGAGGATATTGTACACAAATTTCAGCACCTGCCAAACGCTGGTGCCCACATTGGTCACCAGGCTGGAAACCTGGGGGATCACATTGGCCTGCACCCATTTGTCAATATCCGTAAAGTAGCTTCTGTAGTTTTTCTCAACGAACTGCACCACCCGCTCGTCCTTACCGAAGGTCTCCGTGGCCCAATTCACCAGCTGCTCCATCTTGGTAGGCAGTGCATTCCAGAGCGTGACAATGCTCTCCACCAGCTGAGGAACCACCATGGTGATCAGAGCATACACAACCAGAATGCCCACCAGCAGGGAGAAGACCACCGCAAAGGCGTTGGCAAACCGACGCATTTTTTTCGGCAGCCGCAGCTGGAAAAAGGCCTCCAGGGAATTGCACATGGGCCGCAGCAAATAGGCAATGATGCCGCCATAGATAAAGGGGGCCAGAATGGTACTCAGCTGGCTGATCACATTCCCGATACCCTGGAGCCGGTACAGGAAAAAGAAAAACAGCACACTGAGGCTGATGGCACCGAACCCCGCCATCATGGCATAAAAATACCGTTGTTTCTTTGGGTCTTTCATGGACTTCAACTCGTTTCTGATTCGTTTAGAATCAGTATACCAGTACCTAGCAAGTTAATAATGAATAAACTATGAACATTTCAAAAGCATTTTCCGGGAATTGTTTACAAATTCTTCGCACCCGATCCCGGGAAAGGCCTTGCCATCCAACTTCTTTTGGGGTAAAATAGAAAAAAGATTTGGTAAGGAGTGGTTTTATGCCCTATTATTACGGCTTTGACTGGACCTATCTCGTCCTGGTCCTGCCCTGCGTGATTCTCTCGCTGTGGGCCAGTGCCAATGTGAACAGCACTTTCAAGCGCTATTCCCAGCAGTATTCCCGCCGGGGGCTCACCGGAGCCCAGGCCGCAGCCCAGGTGCTCTCTGCCAACGGCGTCTCCGGTGTGCGGATCGAACGCATCAGCGGCAATCTGACAGACCATTATGACCCCAGAACCAACGTCATCCGCCTCTCCGATGACGTCTACGGCAGCACCTCCACCGCCGCCATCGGCGTTGCCTGCCATGAAGCGGGGCACGCCGTGCAGTACGCCCAGGACTACACCCCCATCCGCATCCGCGCCGCCGTCATCCCCGCAACAAGCCTAGGCTCCAAGCTGGCCATGCCCCTGATCCTCATCGGCCTGCTGATCTCCTCCTTCGGGGACCTGTCCTATGCGCTGGTCTATTTGGGCATTGCCTGCTTCGGCCTTTCCCTGGTTTTCCAGCTGGTGACCCTGCCTGTGGAATTCAACGCCAGCCACCGGGCCATGGTGGCCATTGAACAAACCGGGCTCTTAACCGAGGACGAGCAGAACGGCGCAAGGAAAACCCTCCGGGCCGCCGCCCTGACCTACGTCGCCGCCACGGCCACGGCCCTGGCCCAGCTGCTGCGGCTGATCCTCCTCTTTGGCGACAGAGGAAACCGCAGAAGAGATTAAAAACGCTTTGTCTCCCGGATCAACGCCGGGAGACATTTCTTTGCAATTCTATTGACATTCCCCGGAAATCTTCGTATAATGCTCCAAGTGTCTGAAAAAATAAGAGAAAGCGTGAATTTTGTGGAAGAACTCATCAATATGTATATGGAAATGGGCGTTTCTCCCGGGGTCTATGCCTATGGAGAAAAGGCGCTGGAGCGTCTCAAAGAGCGTTTTGCGGCCATTGACGCCATTGCGGAATACAACCAAGCAAAGGTTCTGAACGCCATGCGGAAGAATCGGGTTTCCGCTGCCTGCTTCACAACCACCACCGGCTACGGCTACGACGACCTAGGCCGGGATACCCTGGAAAAGGTCTATGCGGACGTATTCCATACGGAGGCCGCCCTGGTCCGGCCCCAGATCACCTGCGGCACCCACGCCCTGACCGTAGCCCTCAGCGCCAACCTGCTGCCGGGAGATGAGCTGCTGTCCCCTGTGGGGATGCCCTACGACACATTGCAGGAGGTCATCGGAATCCGGGAAAGCCCCTGCTCTTTGAAGGAGTACGGCGTATCCTACCACCAGGTGGACCTGCTGGCTGACGGCACCTTTGACTATGAGGGGATCCGGAAGGCCGTGAACGAAAAGACCAAGCTGGTGACCATCCAGCGCTCCAAGGGCTACGCCACCCGGCCCACCTTCTCCGTGGCCCAGATCGGCGAACTCATCGCCTTCTGCAAGCAGTGCAAGCCGGATGTAACCGTCATGGTGGACAACTGCTACGGCGAATTCGTAGAGACCATGGAGCCGTCTGACGTGGGCGCGGACATGATCGTCGGTTCTCTCATCAAAAACCCCGGCGGCGGCCTGGCCCCCATCGGCGGCTATATCTGCGGCACTGCCAAGTGCGTCTCCCGCTGCGCCTACCGGCTCTCCGCCCCCGGCCTGGGACAGGAGGTGGGCGCAAATTTGGGCCTCATGAAGGACCTGTTCCAGGGCTTCTTCCTGGCCCCCACGGTAACCGCCGGTGCGGAAAAGGGCGCCGTCTTTGCGGCGAACCTGTATGAGCCTCTGGGCTTCAAATGCGTCCCCAACGCCACGGAATCCCGCCACGACATCATCCAGGCTGTAGAGCTGGGCAGCGAGAAGGCCATGATCGCTTTCTGCAAGGGCATCCAGGAGGCGGCCCCGGTGGATGCCTTCGCCACCCCCCTGCCCTGGGATATGCCGGGCTATGACGATCAGGTGATCATGGCGGCAGGTGCCTTCGTTCAGGGCTCCTCCATTGAGCTCTCCGCCGACGGCCCCATCCGGGAGCCCTACGCCGTATACTTCCAGGGCGGCCTGACCTGGTATCACGCCAAGCTGGGCATTCTCATGAGCCTGCAGGAAATGGTCAACGCCGGGCTTGTAACACTGTAATGTGAAAACCGTATGGCACGAAAAACGCCATACGGTTTTTTACTATTGAATTCCGTTCCAAAACAGGAGAAACGCCAGCAGCAGGCCCACCGTCCAGCCTGTCTTTCTGGACAGCAGCTCCCAATTGGAGGGCTCCACACTTTCCGCATTCTGAACACGCATGGACATTCGCAGATAGAACAGATCGTCCGCAAAGAAAACGGTTGCCGCAACCAGGGCGCAAACGGAAGCCCCCTCCAGCCAGCCGCTCCAGGAGCCATTGTGCTTCATTTCCGGCCCGGTGGCCAGATACAAAATCTCCTCTACGCTTGGCTCCATCGCATCCACGGGATTTCCGTTCGCATCCAGCGAAAAACCGTTTGGGGTCGTGGCATAAGTTCGGCTGCTGATGTCATGTACATTTCCATCTGCATCGTACATCCAGCGCTGGCCGCCTATATCCTCAACACTGCCGCGGAACCACAGTTGATCTCCTTTGTAAAGGGCAACGCCTCTCACCTGAGTGCGCATATTTGAGGGCAGTGCGGCAGGGTCTTCCCGAAGGATATAGGGGCCAAAGGTTTTGTCCCCTGCCTGGCAGGTAATTGTCCCGTCCGATGTTACCGTAAAGGATGCCTTTTGGCCATTTACACGTCCTGAATAAACCGTTTGGTTTTCCTGGACCTGCGGCACAAGGATTTCCCCCCGATACTGGAAGCCCATTCTGGAAATGGTCAGCGGATACGCGACGGAAAAGGCCAGCAGCATCACAAGCATGACGATCAGAAGAATTCTGGGGTATACATCCAGCTCACGAAATGTTTTCATAGCACTCCCTCCGCCTTCTTTTCAAATCCCTTTTCGAAAATGCCGCCCTGGAAAACAATAGCTTGTCCCTTCTGATCTTTATAGAAGGAAATCTGCTGTGTGGCCGTCAGTTGGAAGCCAAGGCGACTCAAAAGGGCCACGGAAGGGGTATTTTCCAGAGCGGTTCCCACTGTAAGCTTTGAGACTCCCAGCCCTTTGAGATAGTCCATCACGGTCAAAAGGCTTTCGAGCGCATAGCCTTTTCCCTGAAAGTCCGAACGGAAGCAGTAGCCAAGCTCATAGCCATCCGGGCGAATGTTGGCAGAGATGTAACCGATCACCTGAGCTTCCAGGCATACGGAAAAGAACAGATGGTCAGGGCCGGTTTGGACAGCCCTGGCCCAGCGTGCAATCCGAGGCCGGACATCTGCTTCCTCCGTACTGTGCGGACAATCGAAGCAGGCATAGGGTGACTTCGAAAAATCGAGCCAAATTGCCTGCATCGCCTTCCAGTCCGAGGCTTCCACCGAACGGACTGTCAAGCGGTCTGTCTGCAAAAGCATAGCACTTCCTCCATTGTGAAAAAGCCCGGCACAGCGCCGGGCTTTCTACGATCTTCAAGTCATTATTTGGCTACAAAGCCAACCTTCTTATAGACCTTCCGCAGGGTCTTTTCGGCAACGTAGCTGGCCTTTTCGGCGCCGGCCTTGTAAACCTGCTCCAGATAGGCCTTATCCTTCATGATGCGGCTTGCTTCCTCCCGGATGGGGCGCAGGGTCTCCACCACGGCCTCGCCCACGGCGGGCTTGAAAGCGCCGTAGCCCTGGCCGGCGAATTCGGCTTCGATGGTCTCGAAGCTCTTGCCGGTGCAGGCGGAGTAAATGGTCATCAGGTTCGACACGCCGGGCTTGTTCTCCTTGTCGTAGCGGACGCAGTTCTCGGTATCGGAATCCGTAATGGCCCGCTTGAACTGCCGCATGATGGTCTCAGGGGTGTCCATGAGGATAATCCGGCCGGTGTCCTCATTTTCGGACTTGCTCATCTTGGCGGCGGGGTTCGTCAGGCTCATGATTCGTGCGCCGACCTTGGGCACAAAGGGCTCCGGCATTTTGAACACGTCGCCGTAAACACCGTTAAACCGGCGGGCAATGGTGTGGCACAGCTCCACGTGCTGCTTCTGGTCCTCGCCAACGGGCACCAGGTCCGGCTGGTAGAGCAGGATGTCCGCCGCCATCAGGCTGGGATAGGAAAACAGGCCGCCATTGATATTGTCCGCATTCTTAGCAGACTTGTCCTTGAACTGGGTCATGCGGCTGAGCTCGCCGAACATGGAATAGCACTGCAGCACCCAGCCCAGCTCTGCGTGCTGGTGTACATGGCTCTGGATGAACAGGGTGTTCTTCTCGGGGTCAAGGCCGCAGGCGATGTACTGGGCCAGCTGCTCCAGGGTGCGGCGGCGCAGATCTGCGGGGTTCTGCCGGACGGTGATGGCGTGCAGATCGGCCATGAAGTAGAAGCAATCGTAATCGTCTGCCCGCTCGGCCCAGTTCTTCACAGCGCCCAGGTAGCTGCCCAGGGTCAGGTCTCCGGAGGGCTTGATGCCGGAGAGCATTCTTTTCTTCTCCTGTATTATTTCACTCATAACAAACGCTTCCTTTTTCAATTTTTTTCATTTTATCACATGAACGGTCGTTGTGCAAGGAGATTCTCAGAATAAAAAACGGTGCAGACCCATTCATGGCCTACACCGATCATTCCTTTTCCTCTTTTGAGAATTCTCCTCAAAAATCCGGGCATGACAATGTAAGCTCGTCCCAAGACCGCCAAGCCCAGACGCGCCATGCCGCAAAAGAAACAAAAGTCTGCAACATTGCCAAACCTCCATGGATTTTTACACATAGTAGCACCATCTTTTTGAAAAGTCAAGCGCTTTTGAATTGATTTCTGCTCTCCGGTATGGTATACTCTATGCTAGATTTTTATGACAAAGAGGTAGATTTTATGGATTATCAAGCACTGGCTGATCTTCTGTTTCCCGATGTGACCGCCACCCCCGAGGAGCTGGAGGTGCGATTCCCCCAGCGGAACCTGCCGGAAGGGGCCGTCGTGACCCGCATGGCCCCCTCTCCCACAGGCTTCGTCCACCTGGGCAACCTGGTGCAGGGCATGATCTCCGAGCGGATGGCCCACCGGTCGGGCGGCGTACTGTTTCTTCGCGTGGAGGACACCGATGCCAAGCGGGAGGTTCCCGGGGCTGTGGAGGTTCTGATTGAATCTCTGAAGCACTACAACATTCACTTTGACGAGGGCGCTACCATCGACGGCGACAACGGCAGCTACGGCCCCTACCGGCAGCGCCAGCGGGCGGATATTTACCATGTGTATGCCAAGAAGCTGGTCTCCGAGGGCAAGGCCTACCCCTGCTTCTGCACGGAAGAGGAGCTGACCGCCATGCGGGAAAAGCAGGAGGCCAACAAGGAAACCACCGGCTACTATGGCCCTTACGCCATCTGGCGGGACCGGAGCATGGAGGAAATCCAGGCCCAGCTGGCCGCCGGCAATCCCTGGGTGCTCCGCTTCCGCTCCACGGGCTCCATTGAGCACCAATTCAAATTTGACGACCTGGTAAAGGGCAAGCTGACCATTACGGAGAACAACGTGGACCACGTGCTGCTGAAATCCGACGGCATTCCCACCTATCACTTCGCCCACGCCGTGGATGACCACCTGATGCGCACTACCCATGTAGTCCGGGGCGATGAGTGGCTGTCCACCCTGCCCTTCCACATCCAGCTGTTCCAGGCCCTGGGCTTCAAGCTGCCGAAATACGTCCACATTGGACCGCTGATGAAAATGGACGGTAATTCCAAGCGGAAGCTCTCCAAGCGGAAAGACCCCGAGCTGGCTCTGACCTACTACAAGGCGGAGGGCTTCTCTACACAGGCCATGCGGGAATACCTGATGACCGTCCTCAACTCCAACTTTGAGGACTGGCGGCGGGCCAACCCCGATGCGGATATCGACACCTTCCCCTTCAGCCCCAAGAAGCTGAACCCCGCAGGCTCTCTGTTTGACTATGCCAAGCTGATCGACGTCAGCAAGAACGTCATCTCCCGCATGAGCGCCGAGGAGGTCTATACCCAGCTGATCGAGTGGGCCAAGGAGTTCCAGCCGGACTTTGCCGAAAAGCTGGAAGCAGACCCCGCCTATGCCAAGGCGATTCTCGCCATCGGCCGCGGCGGCAAAAAGCCCAGAAAGGACCTGGCAACCTGGAAGGATGCCAAAGACTACATGGGCTTCTTCTACGATGAATACCTGGAAAAGCCCGTCTTCGATGAGAAGTTCAGCAAGGCCGTCATTGCAGACGTGCTGAACCGGTTCCTGGAGAGCTTCGACATGACGGATGACTCCACCGTCTGGTTCAACAAGGTCAAGGCCATCACCGAGGCCATCGGCTTCACCACCGATATGAAGGCCTATAAGCTTGACCCCGCAGCCTACCCCGGCACCGTAGCCGATGTGTCCACCTTCCTGCGTCTGGCCGTCACCGGCAAGACCAATTCCCCGGACCTGTACACCGTCATGCAGCTACTGGGCAAGGAGCGGACGGAGCGCCGCATCCGCAGCGCCCTGGCCCAGCTTGGCTAAAAGAAAACCTTTTCGTAAATTTTCCCAGCAGGGGCTGTGACGGATTGACTTTTCCCGTCAAATTGACTATAATGTAGGTATCAAAAAACGCATTGGAGGCGATGTTATGGAAAAGAAAATCATTACCATTAGCCGTGAGTTTGGTGCCGGTGGACGTACCATTGGCCATTTGGTCGCGGATAAACTGGGGATTCCTTTCTATGACGGCAAACTCGTTGAAGATATTGCAAAAGAATCCGGCTTCGCGCCGAAGTTCGTGGAAGAGCATTCCGAGCACTCCCCCAGCGGCAGCGTATTCTCTTACGCTTTCGCGCCCCAGGGCGTTCCCGGGATCATGAACGGCCTGTCCACGGCGGACTATCTGTGGAACGCCCAGTGCAACATCATTCTGGAGCTGGCTGAGAAAGGCCCCTGTGTCATCGTTGGCCGGAACGCAGACTACATCCTGAAGGACCGCCCCGATGCACTGCACGTCTATGTCAGCGCGGACCTGGATTTCCGGGAAAAGCACATTGTGGAGCTCTACGGCGAAACCGACAAGACCCCCGAGCAGCGGCTGAACGAAAAGGATAAGCGCCGCCGGGTGAACTACCAGCACTACACCGGCCGCACCTGGGGTCAAGCCCAGAACTACGACCTGTGCCTGCGCTCCAGCACCCTGGGCTTTGACCAGTGCGCGGAGATCATCATCAACGCAGTAGAGAAGTCCAAGGAAAAGTAATTGAATGTCTGCGCAAAGGCAGGACGGAACCCCCAGCGGGTCCGCCCTGCCTTTGCTGTATGCCGGAACTGTCGGAAAACAGCGGCTGTCCTGTCCCCTCTTTGATTCTTTTATGTTTATAATAAGTTCTATATTTATTATGTGCTTTTTTCACATATATTTACATATGAAATTGTATTGTATAACGAATGTTTCTATTCGCCCTTGTATCTTTCCGCGATCCATGGTATTATAGCCCCATAGGAAAGGCTGCGGAAGCGCCAAAGGTCTTCCGCGCCGTAAAGGAGGAACCCGTATGAAACACAGAAGGATATTCACCCGTCTTGCGGCAGCGCTGCTTGTGGCGGCGTTTTTGCCCACCGCCGTGCTGGCAGACAACTGGTGCTTAGAGGACGGGGATATTACCGTCAGCGCCACGGAAAGCGGCCAGACCGTCAGCCAGGGCGACGTAACAAAGGAGGATTCCGCGCCGGTCATCGGAAACCGGGATGCGGAAGCTTCGACGGACAACACCGTAACCATCGTGGCCGACAAAAACGCCACCGCCAACGTCACCCTGAAGGATGCCAATATCGACGTCAGCGCCGAAAAGGAAGCCGCGGTAAAGACCGAGGGCGAGGGCGATGTCACCCTGACCATTGAGGGCGAGAATACGGTCAAAAGCGGCAATAATCACGCCGGTGTGGAAAAAACCAACGACGGGAATCTGACCATTACAACAGACGGAAGCAGCCAAGGCAGCCTGTCAGCAGAGGGCGGCTTCGTAGGCAGCGGAATCGGCGGTGCATGGAGCAGTGTCAGCAACATCACCATCGAAGGCGATGTCCAGCTCAAGGCGACCGGCGGCGAGACCGCAGCCGGCATTGGCAGCGCAGCCGATAGCTGCAGCAACATCACCATACGGGG
>OLGZ01001781.1_pt1 | contig 11363 bp, 4 predicted proteins | sample 1605981 | NCBI WGS metagenome assembly OLGZ01 (sample SAMN03283291) | human gut metagenome | biome: human-associated habitat; material: feces | host: Homo sapiens | place: Peru | collected 2012 | reverse complement strand
CTGTCAAGAATCTGACAGCCGTAAACGGTGCAGTCGTTACACTGTATGCTCAATGGTCAACAAATTCGTATACTGTTGCCTTTGTCGGTAACGGCAATACAGGCGGAAACACTTCGAGTATGACGATGAAGTTTGATGAAACAAAAGCACTTAACAAAAACGGATATGTCAAAACCGGATACAGCTTTACAAAGTGGAATACAAAATCAAACGGAACGGGTATAACATATTCAAATCAACAGTCCGTAAAAAATCTTACAAATGTAAACGGCGGCATATTTTTCCTGTATGCACAGTGGACTCCAAATAATTATGTTATCAAGTTTAACGGTAACGGAGCTACAAGCGGATCAACTGCTTCAATGAATATGACTTATGATGTTGCAAAAAATCTTACGCCAAACGGTTTTGCAAGAACAGGACATATCTTTAACGGTTGGAACAGATTTGCAAGCGGTATAGGAACAAGCTATTCAGACAAGCAAAGTGTTAAAAATCTTTCATCAACGAACGGAGCAACCGTAAATCTCTACGCAAAATGGAAACCTATAACATACACGATCAAGTTTGACGGCAACGGTGCAACAGACGGTTCAACGGCTTCAATGTCAATGACGTATAATGTTTCAAAGAAGCTGACGGCAAACGGATTTACAAGAACGTCATATAAATTTATCGGTTGGAATACCAAATCCGACGGTACGGGAACAAATTATACGGATAAACAGTCGGTAAAGAACCTGAGTACGACAAACGGAGCAACCGTCACGCTTTATGCCAAGTGGCAGTACGACCCTATACTTGCCGTAAAGGAATGTGATGTTTACAGCGGCGCAAAGAATAACAAAGCCACGCTGTTCGGAATTTCAACAGGAAATGTCTTTGACGATTACGAGTATAAAACAAACTATCCGACAATCGGCAGTACGGTTTGGTACAATGTTTTCTTCCCGTCAGAGGCTGAGAATATAAAGGTAAAGCAGTATGTCAAATATAACGGCGGTTCGTGGAATACAAGAACGGTAACTCTCAGCGGTTCAAATTTTTCCTCTCAGTGGTTCCCAGTTCAGTTCACGGGAAAGTATAAGACTGTTAAGGCGGATACGGCGTATTACGAAATACAGGCAAAAACCGATTGGGTTGATTCGACAGGTAAGGTGCTTAAAAGCGGATCTGTCAAGACATTCTATATCCCGATTAAACCTGTTGTATACAGAAGTCAGGTAAGCGCATCGGGATATGAGGGCAACACCGTTGCATATAACGGCTTATCGGGTTCGGGAGGAAAATTGTATTCCGGTCAGCATATACGAACAGCATATAAATACACGGCTGATAACACTTGGTCTGCGGCGGAGTATTTAAGAGGAGCAATGTATTACCACAACGGTTCAAAATGGGTGAATGCCTACAATTCAAACGGAGGCTTCGACGCCGTAAAGAATAAAACAGGTATTGAAAAATCGGCACCTATAACTCTCAACAGTTCGATAGAAAGCTATACCGTACCGAAAACAACTCAGAATAAGCTGAGATTTAATCTTCAGACTTGGTGGGCGAGCGATAAGGATCACACATTTGAAGAAACTTGGTACGACCTGCCTGTTGTGCAGTCAGACGTTGCAACTTCAAAAATTATTCTCATTGATTCACAAACAAAGGTCAACCTTGATCCGAACAATCTTGAAGCAGGTCAGTCGGTTCTTGTAAGATACACATACAAGAATAATACCGATGCAAAGGTATATGTTGAGGGCTTCAGGGACGACAAAAAACAAATAAGCGGAGTTTATGCAATACCCGCAAAGTCATCAATCACGGTTGACGGATACACTTTTACCGTTCCGAATAAGAGAAATATAAGCATATGGGGCGGAGTTTATCTTGAAGGAATGGGAATTTACAATACGAGCTATGAAACAAACGGAAACAATAATGCGATGACTTTAAAATGTAAGGTCAAGCACCCGTTAACGCTCATTCCGATTACTCCGAATGCCGATTACAGAGAAACTACCGATGTTGTAACGAGCTTTTGGCTTAACAATTCATATTCGGACAGCTACAGCCCGAGCGAGAATATATCTGTTAAGTTTAATGTGTATAAGGGCTCAACCGTTATAAAGACGGTAACAAAAACGCAGGCAGTTGTTCCGGGAAATTCAAGCAATCTTTTGTATTTCAAGTGGAAGGTACCATCGGGACTTAACAATGCTGATGTTAAGATTACCGGCGAAATAATTGACGGCGGCATTTCATATAACAGGGTATCAAAAGAGTATTCGACCATACCTAAGATTACTTCCGTTACCCCGGATACACGGTTTGAAAAGAAAGCACCGATAGGATTTTCGCTGAAATCACCGCCGACAGAAACATCTCAGTCGGCAGCTTGGTGGGAATGGACATATTCCTCGGGTAAATTCACGAAGGAAAACTACGGCATTGAGTATTCAAACGGAAGTGCCGCCATTACACCCGAAACCGGAAGTACCTCTGCGAAAATCAATTCGGTTTGGCATATGAAATCGGGTTACGGTATTTCTCTTTCTGTCTCAAATTATGTATCTGTTTTTTCGGGATACACCGCTCCGTCGGGTTCGGCATACACGAGTTCACAGTTTGCCGCTGCAAAATTCCCGGAGTTTGAATACTCTGATGCGAGAGGTAAATACAAAACGCTGACGCTTTCGGGTAACAGTTGGAATTTCCCTGCAAACGGCTCATACGGAAATGTTCATTTTACCCCAATTTGGTATCCGAACGGAGATTATACCGTGAGCGTTACACTCAGTGATTTGTGGACGCCTGCGGGTATGATAACCAAAACGGTAAACACAAATACAATCAAAATAATTGATTCTGCTTATGATGATTGGCATGTAGGCAGATAAACAACATAGAGGACGGCTTTAAACAGTCGTCCTCTTTTCGGAGGACTACAATATGGTATGTAATTACAATAACGTTATAGCGATGAAGCACGGAATCAATACAGCCCTTGTTATGGGTTATATAAACTTCTGCCTCAATGATCCGACGCTTGTGGTTGATGATCAACCTTGGATAAGAATCACAAACAAGATGTTTATTGCCGTATTTCCTTTTATGGGAGAAAAAGCAGTCAGAAACGCTGTAAATAAACTGAGAAAAGCTAATATTATATCGGTTAAACAGTTCAAAAGAGTACATTTCGATCACGCTAACTTTTACTCATTAACCGACTACGGAAGATCAATTATGTGGGAAAATGACGAAGTGAGGTGAAGAATGGTGAATGATGTCGGCAAAGTTGAAAAGTCAGGAAAAACTAATTGAATGCGTTAAATGCAGATACAGACACGGAAATGTCTGTAATATATGCTGGAAACAGGTGTATGAAAAATTCAGAGAAAAGGAGGAAAAAGCAAATGGCGAAACCGATGAACGAAACACAGAAGCGAGTCAGGGTGATTGAAAAACTCATTTCTTTAGGCATTACGGACGAAGAAAAGGTAAAGAAACTTACTCCTAACGGATTGCTGAAATCCGATAATATTAGCTTTGAGGAAGTGCTGCTCATTTATGAATTGCAGGAATCGGTAAAGAAAAACAGAGTGTTCTCATTCCTTGCAAAGAAAGATGATTGAGAGGTGATAACCGATGGCAAGTAAATTGCAGATTATCACAGAGATGTTTAACAGGGAAATATTAAAAGTTGCGGGAAGTTATGAGGATTGGACATCATTCTTGAGGTGTGCTTCCAATAATTTCAAATATGATTTTGCCGATCAGGTTTTAATATATGCTCAGAGACCCGATGCGACTGCGTGTGCCGAAATAGAAGTGTGGAACAAGAGAATGAACCGATGGGTAAACAGGGGCGCAACAGGTATAGCACTCCTTGATTATTCCGGTAACAGTCAGAAACTCCGATATGTATTCGATGTTTCCGATACCAATTCATATTACGGTTATGAAGTTCCCCGTTGGAAAGTTAAAGAGCGATATCACGACGAAATAGCGCAGGCGCTGATAAATTCATTCGGCGAGGTTTCCGAGGGTGAACTCGAAAGTGTAATTGATGATACTGCGAGGAATATGGCGGAAGAAAATGTTATTGACTATATCGCCGCATTGAAAGAAAGTGCAGACGGTAGCTTCTTGGAAGATCTTGACGATGATAACATAAAGGTTGTTTTCAGCAATATACTCGCCGGCAGTATCGGATATATGATGATGACAAGGTGCGGATTTAATGCCGACGATTTCTATGATTTTGAGGATTTTAAGCATATTTTCAATTTCAATACCCCTTCGACGGTTATTTCAATGGGTGTTGCTGTAAGTGATATTGCGGAAATGGGACTTCGTGAAATCGAAATCACCGTAAAGAATATTCAGAAAAATGAGCAAAAGCGAAATCGCACGTTTGTCAAAGCAAAAGAAACCGAGTATGATGAGGTTGCAAAAGAAAAAACACATACCGAAAGGAGCAATGAAAATGGCACAGATGAATTACAGACAAGTGGGGGATTACAGGATTCCGAACCTGACTTTACCGACAGAGGAGAACATTACTCTTGGAAAGTACGGTATGATGAGAAAGAAGTTTCTGGCGGAGCACAGGAAAGTTTACTTCACTCAGCTGATAGCGAGGGGAGAGCTTATGAGGACTCTCAGGGAAACGGAACAGCAGGCACAGAAAATGGCGGAACATCTGACAGAACAGATGATGAAGCCGCAGAAAGTGACGGAATCACTCAAGGAGAGCAACCCGATGAAATGGGTTCAGATGATGAACAACATTCGTTCTACGGTGGAGGAAACAGTCCTTCGGGAACTGATTTACAGTTAAGCGGGCACAACTTTGACGCTCGTTGGAACGGTATTGAATATTTCTACCAAGACAAACAGAAAAACGAGCTGATAAGAACATACCTCAGCTTGCATACAGATGAAATCGCTGCGTTCTATGAAAGTCATTCTGACAGTAAAGAACGCAGTGATTTTATTATGTCTTTCTTTAATTCAGCACCGTATGAAATGATACTTTCAAATGGCGTTAAAGTGGGTTTTGAGGCGTATTCCGATGCAATCAGACTATGGCGTGATGACGGAACGGAACTTCGTGAAGCTTGGGAGAGATGGTTTCAGATTGAATGTTCGGTTTACGGCATGATACTGCTTGAGGAATGGACAGAGCCGCAGGCATTGCTTCTGCCGAGTGTAGATAATCAGCTTGATTTTCTCGGCACGAAGGTAAAGGACGGCGTTTTGCCTTTGCCGCAGGCTGCTATTGATTATGTACTTGGTGCAGGAAGCGGCTTCAGCGAGGGTAAAATGCGTGTTTACCGTCAGTTTACCGAAAGTCTTTCAAAGGAAGATAACATTCGTTTCTTAAAAAATGAGTACGGAACGGGTGGAGGCAGCGATGCAATTCCCGGTACAGGCTATTGGGAAAGCCACGACGCAAAAGGTATCGAAATATCAGATCATTACTGTGTTCCCGAAAGACGAACACTGCTTAAATGGAACTACGTTGAAAAACGGATATCCGAACTGATTAAAATTGACAGATATCTTAATGCAAAAGAAAAGGAAATGTATCCGCAGTGGCTTGATAAGATGCTTCTTGAAGAAGCTGAAAGGGTGGAATTGAAAACCAACAGGGAAATCCTGTCGTTAGAACCTAAAGAATACAGATATGAATACCATCTTGGAGATACGGTATATTTAGGAGCGGACGAATATACTATTATATCTTTTGATGAAGAAAAAGTGATTCTAAATGACACAAAGTTCCCATTGTTTAATAAGGAGATATATAGAGCGGAGTTTGATCGAAAGGTTAAAGAAAATTCGATGAACAGCCATCTTAGAGTTGAAATAAGACCTGTTCAAGAAGAAGCAAAAGAGACAACCAATAAGCTGTTATATCAGGATTACGCAGAGATAAAAGAAAAAAATCCCGATAATATCCTGCTTTATCAGGTTGGAGATTTTTTTGAAGCTATAAATGATGATGCGGTGACCGTTTCACAAGCACTTGATCTTACGCTGACGTCCAGAAGAATAGATAATAATGAGAAAATCCCGATGTGCGGATTTCCACAGCACAGACTTGAAACATATATCAATATGTTAAACGATCGTGGATTTGATGTTTCAGTCAGTTCTCTTGAAAACGGGGAAAGAAAAACTGTGTCGGTTATTTCACAAAACAAGGAAGATCCCGTAGAGAGCAAGCCCGTAGGAAAAATTGATTATCTGAATTCGGACGGAACGGTTCGTGAAAGCATTGAATATACAAGCGAATACCGATTTGTGAACGATATTAAGGAAGAAAACTTTTTCGGCGAACCTATGTCGGTTCATGTGTATTCGGATAAGGACGGCAATTCGATATCAACCGATTTTATAAAAAATCTTGCAAATGATTTAAAAGGATTTGAAGTAATACCGAGTCCGTATCTTGAGGAAGAACCGATAAACGACGTGCTTATCGGCAGGGAAGTAATTATTGACGGCGACAGCTATATAGTCGAAAGTTTTTCTCAAAAGTCGGGTGACGTTTCAATGAGAGATACTTCCTCAATTTATCCGATAAACAGGGTAGAAAAAATCGGTTTTGTTCGTGAACATCTTGCTCCGATAACGAAAAAAGAAATTAAGGAAGCCCCTGTATTTTCTCCGCCGACTTGGGAAGAAACAAAGGAGAATACTTCAACTGTTTTTCAGACTGTTCCGGAAAGCGAAAAACATTATTTTTCAATTACGGACGATAACTTGGGCATAGGAGGCCCGAAAGAGAAGTTCCGAAACAATATGGCGGCTGTAAATCTTTTGCATGAGCTTGAATTCGATAACCGTCTTGCAACACCCGAAGAACAGGAGATATTGTCAAAATATGTCGGCTTTGGAGGACTTGCAGACGCTTTTGATGAAAGCAAAGAAGCCTGGTCGGATGAGTATAAAGAACTTATTGTAACACTCTCTCCCGATGAATATGATGCGGCAAGAGAAAGCACATTGACGGCTTTTTACACTCCTCCCGTTGTTATCCGTGCAATGTATGATGCACTTCAAAATATGGGGTTCAGTGACGGTAACATCCTTGAACCCTCGTGCGGAACGGGTCATTTTATCGGTATGTTTCCGCAAAGTATGCAAAACAGCAAGTTCTACGGCGTGGAGCTGGACAGTATTTCCGGGCGGATTGCACAACAGCTCTATCAGAAATCCAACATTGCCGTTCAGGGATATGAAAAAGCATCACTCCCTGACAGCTTTTTTGATGTTGCGATCGGCAATGTCCCGTTCGGTCAGTTTAAGGTTGTTGATAAGAAATATGACAAGAATAATTGGCTGATTCACGATTATTTCTTCGGCAAGACCCTTGATAAAGTACGTCCCGGCGGTATCATTGCCTTTATAACCTCGTCGGGTACGATGGATAAAAAGAACCCTGCCGTCAGAAAGTATATCGCACAAAGAGCGGAACTCGTCGGTGCCGTTCGTTTGCCGAATAACACTTTTAAAGCCAATGCGGGAACGGAAGTTACCTCCGATATAATCTTCTTGCAAAAGAGAGATACGCTTGTCAACGATGAACCAGATTGGGTCTTTCTTGACCGTGATGAGAACGGTAACGAAATGAACAAGTATTTTGTCGATAACCCTGAAATGGTTCTCGGCGAAACGGTTATGGAAAGCTCTCAGTTCAGTCAGTCATTAACCTGTAAACCTTATGAGGACAGAAGTCTTTCAGATCTTTTATCCGAAGCAATACAGAATATTCATGCGGATTTTTCCGAACTTGATGTTTCCGAAATAGACGAGATTGAGGACCATTCAATTCCTGCTGACCCTGATGTTAAAAATTTCAGCTTTACGGTTGCAGACGGAAAAATATATTACCGTCAAAACAGCAGAATGAATCCCGTTGATGTTTCGGCAACCGCTGAGAACAGAATTAAGGGAATGATTAAAATCCGTGATTGTGTAAGAGAGCTTATACGGTTACAGACAGATGATTTTTCCGACAGCAGCATTAAGTCGGAACAGGATAAACTTAATTATATATATGACTCGTTTACAAAGAAATACGGACTTCTCAATTCAAGGGCAAACAGGCTTGTATTTTCCGATGACAGTTCATATTGCCTTTTGTGCTCGCTTGAAATAATCGGTGAAAACGGTGAATTGAAGCGTAAAGCGGATATGTTCACCAAAAGGACAATTAAGCCCCACGTCAAAGTAACCGCCGTATCAACGGCAAGTGAGGCGTTGGCGGTGTCTATCGGAGAAAAGGCAAGAGTAGATATGCCGTTTATGTGTGAACTGACAGGAAAGTCCGAACAGGAAATCTTTGAAGAACTTAAGGGCGTTATATTCTTAAATCCCGAATACACTTCCGAATACGGTCACGAAGAAAAGTATCTTACCTCCGATGAATATTTATCTGGCAATGTAAGGCAGAAACTTGAATTGGCAAAAAGAACGGCGAAACTTTATCCCGAGGACTATAACATAAATGTTGAGATGCTTGAAAAGGTTCAGCCGCAGGATTTGTCTGCGAGTGAAATATCGGTTCGTTTGGGAGCTATATGGCTTCTGCCAGATGATGTTCAGAACTTTATATTTGAGCTGCTGCAAACACCGCGTTATGCTCAATGGAATATCAAGGTTCATTATTCGGAATATACTGCCGAGTGGAATATCGAAAACAAGAATTATGATAAATCCAATGTTATGGCGAACAGCACATACGGAACAGAAAGAGTAAATGCTTACAAGATTATCGAGGAAACTCTTAACCTAAAAGATGTTCGTATTTTTGATTATGTTGAAGATGTAAACGGGAACAAGAAGCCTGTTCTTAACAAAAAAGAAACTGCAATCGCTCAGGGTAAGCAGGAGATGATAAAGCAGGCTTTTCAGGATTGGATATGGAAAGATCCCGAACGCAGGGAACGCCTTGTCAGAAAGTATAACGACTTGTTCAATTCTATGAGGGCGAGAGAGTATGACGGCAGTCATATTACTTTCAGCGGAATGAACCCCGAAATATCTTTGCGGCTGCATCAGATAAATGCCGTTGCACGAATTATGTACGGCGGAAACTCTCTTCTTGCACACGTTGTTGGCGCAGGCAAGACCTTCGAAATTGTTGCGGCAGCGCAGGAGAGTAAAAGGCTCGGTCTTTGCAGTAAATCTCTGATTGTTGTTCCGAATCATCTTACGGAGCAATGGGCTTCCGAGTATTTACAGCTTTATCCGTCAGCTAATATTCTTGTTGCCACGAAGAAAGATTTTGAAACCAAGAACCGAAAAAAGTTCTGTGCAAGAATTGCAACAGGGGACTATGACGCAGTAATTATCGGACATTCACAGTTTGAAAAAATACCTGTCAGCATCGAACGACAGCAATATATGCTGCAAAAACAGATTGATGAAATAACCGATGGAATAACTCAGGTCAAAGCTAACCGCGGAGAAAGATTTACGATAAAACAGCTTGAAAAAACTAAAAAATCCTTGCAGGTCAAACTCGATAAACTCAATGACCAAAGCAGAAAAGATGATGTTGTAACCTTTGAAGAATTGGGTGTTGACAGGCTTTTTGTGGACGAGGCGCACAATTTTAAGAACCTCTTTTTATATACAAAAATGAGAAATGTCGGAGGTATAGCTCAGACGGAAGCGCAGAAGTCATCGGACTTATTTATGAAGTGTAGGTATCTTGATGAGGTTACGGGAAGCAAGGGCGTTATCTTTGCCACAGGTACTCCGGTATCCAATTCAATGGTTGAACTTTACACTATGCAAAGGTATTTGCAATACGAAACTTTGACTGAAAGAAACCTACAGCATTTTGATGCGTGGGCGTCAACTTTCGGAGAAACCGTTACGGCAATTGAGCTTGCGCCGGAGGGCTATACTTTAGTAGGACGATAAATAATGCGTTCCTAAATTGAAAATAGGTTATCAAAGTCGGTTGCAGAATTTCAAAAAATATTTTTTTGATTCTTTGAAAAACAGTTCCGCTTTGTATCCCTATTTTCTCCTATTGGTAGAGGGAGTAATACTTTTAATACCAAAACAGATTACATAAAGAAAGGAGGATAAGAGAATGTCAAGGACTTCAAAGATTACAGCACTCTATGAGCGTTTATCAAGAGATGATGACCTTAATGGTGAGTCAAATTCAATAACCAACCAAAAGCAATACTTGGAAGATTACGCCCGAAGAAATGGCTTTACGAATATCCGTCATTTTACTGACGATGGTTTTTCGGGTGTGAATTTCAATCGTCCAAGTTTTCAAGAGTTGATTAAAGAAGTAGAAGCAGGAAATGTCGCAACGATTATTGTTAAGGATATGAGCCGATTAGGACGAAACTATCTGCAAGTCGGTTTTTATACGGAAGTTCTGTTTCCACAGAAAGATGTCCGTTTTCTTGCAATAAACAACAGTATCGACAGCAACAATGCTTCTGATAATGACTTTGCCCCGTTTTTGAATATTATGAACGAGTGGTACGCCAAAGACACAAGCAATAAAATCAAGGCTGTGTTTGATGCCCGTATGAAAGACGGAAAGCGTTGCAGCGGTTCAATTCCTTATGGATATAACCGATTAGCAACCGACAAACAAACGCTTGTCGTTGACCCTGTGGCTTCTGAGGTGGTAAAGCGTATCTTTTTGCTTGCCAACGAGGGCAAAAGTCCGAGAGCAATCGCTGAATTGCTTACCGAAGAAAAGGTTTTAATTCCGGCGGCACACGCAAAGGAATATCACCCCGAACAGTATAATGGAACGAAGTTTTCAGACCCATATACTTGGGGAATGTCAACCATAAGAACGATTTTGAGCAGACAGGAATATCTCGGTCATACCGTTTTGCGTAAGTCGGTCAGCACAAATTTCAAACTGCACAAAAGGAAGAATACCGATGAAGATGAACAGTATGTATTTTATAATACGCACGAGCCTATCATCTCGCAGGAACTTTGGGACAGCGTTCAGAAGCGAAAGAAACGAGTGAACAGAGCTGCGGCAAGAGGTACACATACCAACCGATTAAGCGGTTATCTGTACTGTGCGGATTGTGGCAGAAGAATGACCCTGCAAACGCATTACAGCAAAAAAGACCGTTCGGTGCAGTATTCTTACCGTTGCGGCGGGTATGCAAGCAGAGTAAACGCTTGTACTGCCCATTCGATTAGTGCTGATAGTGTTGAAGCCTTGATATTATCGGCTGTCAAACGATTATCAAGATTTGTCCTGAATGACGAAGAAGCCTTTGCAAAGGAGCTTCAAGCGTTATGGAATGAGAAGCAGACAGAAAAGCCAAAGCACAATAAATCGGAATTGCACC
>OLGZ01001778.1_pt1 | contig 11372 bp, 11 predicted proteins | sample 1605981 | NCBI WGS metagenome assembly OLGZ01 (sample SAMN03283291) | human gut metagenome | biome: human-associated habitat; material: feces | host: Homo sapiens | place: Peru | collected 2012 | reverse complement strand
ATCCCGTTTTAGTAGCTGTGACAGTATATGTATCACCAATGCCACTTAGTAGAAATTGCTTGGCATTACCACTAACTGGATCAACCTCTGTACCATCTACATCAGTCACAGTGATAAGAGCGTCCTTTGGTGTTACATCAACAGTAAGTAGGAATCCCTCTTGTAGAGTAACAGCACCCTTAACTACCTTAAAAAAGCGCCCATCAAGACCAACACCACAATTACCACGACCCATAATAGGCGCACCAATTTCTTCGCCTTCCGAACCATATAGAGTGATATAACCAGCGCCGCCAACTTTAACCACGGTAAATAATGCTCCATCCCAGAGCTGACCGCAAGTAGATACTGCTTTACTTCTGTCAACGCTTGTTGCATTTGCATCACAAATCACCCCGTTAATAATCTTGAGCGTATTTTTATCTAGCTTAATGCCACCACAAAAATTAGACATACATAATCATTCCTTTCATCTATATGTGCCCTCTCCAATAGAGGTAATATATACTGTCATAGCAGATGCGGCGCTATTTGTTAATGTCACGCCACTACCACTACTAATTCTTTCACATTTCCAATTATTCAAATTAACTAGACCATTTATTGTTTCACCTGAAGGATAAACCGATACGAATACTAGACCGCCGTGCATATCATCTGATACAGTAAGCAAATATGCGCCGTTTGATAGCGGCACATTTATACTAGAACTTGCTCCAACTGTAACGCTTGATTTTCTGATAACATCGCTTATAGATGAATCTAAGTAGCCCTTATTCACAATGTCAACATTCTGTGTGGGAGTACCCAATACTGAGCCAGTTCCATTGATTGTTAATGAGCCACCAACCATTAAGTCGCCAGATATGTTGCCACCTGTCTGAGCCACTTTTGTATCTACATACTGCTTATTAGCCAAGTGATTATTCTCTGTAGGTGCAGTTTGGTCAATAAGATGTCCTTTAGCAGTATATCTAACCAAACATAAGGGCATACCGCCATCAGATACTAGACATACGTCTGGCTTAGAGCCATTTTGCACATATGCCTTGATTTGGCCTTGATTAGCTGTTTGTAGTGGTACTCTTGTGGCTACTTGGTCATCCACATATTTCTTGTTGGCTATACAACCATCTGAAGCTGGTGCATCTGATAGAATAGGCTCAGTCAAATGTCTAAGATTAACAGCATGGTTAGGAGCAGTAGGGTTCCCAACCAAAACAGGAACATATTCATTTTGGCTCGTTGGTTTAACGAATGCGGCTTCATTAGATGTAGTTCCAGTTAAACGAACGCCGCTTGTCCCAGCCTTTTCAACAACTGAGCCAAGATATAGATTAGCTTGACCGTCTACATAAATTTTTTGAACATTGGTAATAGCATTACTACCCATGTTTATATTGCCAGTCATTGTGCCGCCCTTTAACTCTAATAAGCTCGTTTGCTCTTTTGCCCATGCTCCACCGTTATTAGGGTTATATCTGAGAACAGTCATAATGTTGCCCTCTATCCTACCAAATGAAGCATCTGCCGCAGAAGCCGCTATGAGCATATACGTATCACCATTCAATGTTGCTGTAACAGTGCGATTGGCAATAACAGCTTGTGTAATTTCTCCAATTTCAGTTGTGGTTTTAATTCCAGCTGTAGCGTCTTGTGTAAACCGAACCTCAAGATTACGACTATCTACATATTTCTTATTCGTTGCATGGTTATCTTCTGTTGGCTCACCAGCTAGGGTTAATTCCCCCTCCATATGCCCGCCGGATAACAATAAATATATAGATAAATCAGCTTCTTTGTCGTAATCAGTCCAAGTATCACTTGCTCCACTATGTGTATATTGAATCGCCCTACTAACAATCCGCTGACCGCCAGTCTGTACTTCAACATGTCCGAATAGAAATACAGCGTCTCCATTTGTTGCAAATTGTACACTCATTAGTGACATCTGAGCGCTATCATAGCGAATAACAATATTTTGTGCTTCATCATATGCAGTCTTAATCTGTACAAACGTCTTATCTGCTACATATGTTCCGTCATCATTTTGCTTAGTCAGCTGTATTACAAAATTCTTAGATGCTATTGATTGCCACTTAGTAACAGAGCCGTCATTGCTCAGAAAATGCCCCATTGTCTCACTTGTCATAGGCGGCAACCCGGTATCAATAGGTGCGGTATCTGACGGTTGCAATATCCATTCACGGCTTGTTTCATTATATCTAAAAAATTTAGCTGTATCTATTTCGTAATATTCGTCGCCATTGTTTGCTGATATTGTTGATTTATCATCTTTCTCTAATCCACAATATTGAGCATATCTATATTTGTCATAATATGCAGGTCTAGTCAATGTAATCATTGGCTTTATTCCTTTCCTTCAATCCACCTATTATTTTCCTTGTCGTATCTATAAACACGCCCCGTGTCTATTTCTTTATAAATTGCCCCATTCTCTACATTATTTGGCTTAGTATCAATAGAGCGCCCTATAAATTCGGGCGCTCTAGGATTATTATAATTTGCTGGACGATATAATGTAATCATTTAGTCCTTTCTTTTGTCAATAATTTGTTTAATATACCTTGTTCATACTGCTCTGCCGCGTCCTCTGAATCTACAATACCCTGTCTATACATCTTTATATGCATTGCCTCATGAGCAGCCAAGGATGCGAGCGTTGCGCCATAGTACTGATCGCCGACGAGGTAGCAGACCGGATCATCTTCCGGATATACATACCCAAGCGCATCCCCGTACACGGCTTCTTCCGGAGGCACATAAGCAATGCCGCCCGAAAGATTGGTTCGCATGAGCACGTAGTCCTCATATGCCTTGAGGTACAACTCACAGAGGGCTGTACTCATCAACATGGTGAATCTTGGGCTGTTTCCGCCGTCGATGTAGGTTTCCGCGTCGCCGGTTCCGGTACAACACCAGACCTCGCCGTTATGGACGAATCCAATGCCGCCAAGATGCTGCACGAGGAATCGCGGAGAGCAGTACGTCACGCCGTTGACGATCATGAGCGCATCCGACATTGCCCGGACTCTGGACGGCTTGTAGCGCTGGACTGCGCCGTATGGCCTCAGCATCCGGGCCGCGTCACTGTCAATGACGATGGATCGTTCTACACTATCCCAGTCAACAGCGAATGGAAGGTATTCCGCCGCTTGTCGCAACGGATACCAACCTTCAGGCACGCCCTGTGGCACGGGAAACTCCTGCTCCTCGGACTGGAACTCGTCCGTAGTCAGCGCTGGCTCAAACAGATGGAGCGTGGCCGCATTGACTGAGACGGTCAGACAAAACACCAAGAGGATGTAGAGCATCAGGCAATAAACCTTACGCATCCGCGACCTCTTATTTTTCCAGATTATCCATGATAGTCATAGCATCAAGATAACTGACCTCTCCGTCGCCGTTGACATCTGCCCGCTTCAGCGCGTCCTCGTCTAGCGGTGCGGTCCCTGCCAAATGATCCATGATAGCCGTGGCATCATTCTTATCTACCTGGCCGTCCCCGTTCACATCCCCAACTGCGAGAGGATACTCCACGGCCAGCGCACTGACCAACTCAGCGGGAATCTCCAGCTTCAGCTTCATACCGTTTTTCAGTTCCATATTTAATTTGTACATAATAATCTCCTTTCAAAAATCATGTCGTTGTAGTAGTGGTCAGCGGCAGCTCTCCCGCCGTGATTGTGATAGGCGCGTTAATCGCACCGGTTTGATAATCCAGTACATTCAGCTTTGCAGTCTCTACTTTCAATACAGCAGTACCGGCAGAATCTGTGGCGATCTCGGAACGGAAAAACACAGCAACGAGGTAATCCCCCTGCATAGACGCAAGCGCATCAAAACCTACACACTGATAGGTCTTGTGATCGTAGATCAGCAGGGCGTTGCCGTAGTCAGCGAGCGCCATTAGAACCAGATAGGTTGCCTCTTCTGTGCAGGCCGCGTCTATATAAGCCTTGATCTTGCCGTTAGCATCCGCCTTGCCGTAGACCTTTATCCCTGGCAGAGCGGCGATCCTGGTCCTCCAAGCATCCATCGCGTCGGTAGGGATATTGCTCCCGTCCGCTTTGGCCAGCAACGCCGCCCCCCACGCCGTAGGCTTACCGGCTGCATCTACGGCATTGATGATGGGAGACTGCCCCGTGCTGGCACCAGTGATGCCGAGTGAGAGGTCGGAGGTCGATTTGTCCTCCATGACATACTTGTAACCGTCACCGACCTGTTTTGAAACCGGAATTTTACCTACATTCTCAGCAGAGGGTGTAGGAAGTGTATCGTCGACGGTCTCAGTCTCGGTGATGTTACCATAGGTATCAGCTGCTTTGACTTTGATGAGCTGACCAACAGTACCAGTTGCAGGAGCCGGAAGAACAGTCATTTCGGTCTTCGTCACAACGGTATCGTTTGCATCTGTCGAGCTGAGTGGCCCCGTAAAGGTTAGTTCATACAACTTACCGCCATCGTATCGAGCGCATTTTACAGTTGTTACATAATTTGGCGATGTTCCGCTGGTACCAGAACTTACAACTTGGTAGATTTCATACGGTGTTGTGTTGTTGCCGTTGATGCGAACCTGTAAAACCGCATTAAAAACTCCACTGGTAGCGGCGGCGGAGATATATTGTACCGGAACTGTCGTTTTTAGCTGACCGTTGGTGTTGTTCACAGCAACATCTAATACCTTTGCGGCATAGACGGAGCTTCTCTGAATAAAACCGGTATTAACATTGACACACAGGACTTCAAGAGTTGGCGTGTTTTTCAACACTACGGTCTCTGCCTCAGGTTTCGTAACACACACAAAGACATGCTTTGTGCTGGTCGAATCAGCACTGTATGTGTACGTTCTGGTTTCCTGATACCGATATACCAGCTCCGGATTTGCATCCTGTCCGGTCGCTCGAATGGCGAATACGACGTTCCCGGCCGTGATGGCGGCATTCAGCTCATCGAGCGTGATGTCCATCGCCATCGGGTTTCTTCCCGTCACATGGAAGATCGTGACCCTCGGGTCTGCAAGGTCTTTCATCTCGTAGCCATAGGTGTTGGTATCTTTATCGACCGCTGCCGCAACAGGAACCTTGCCGACATTATCGGCGGTAGGTATAGGAACATCCACAACACCGATATTATCTCTCGCCTGTTGCTTCTGAGCATCGGTGAGTGACTGAGCCTCGTCATACCGCACAGCTCCGTCAAGTGCGTCGGTTTCGGTGTATGTCCACGTTTCGGCAAGAGGAGTCTCGCCGTCCCAACCCTTGGGCATAGTAACCGAGCCAGTCAGCGTTTTTGTAGCATCAGCCGACTTGAATACGAAATCAATCTTAATGGAGGAAGTGGCCGAATCTCGAGTCATTACGATATTGGAGTAGTAATATCGACTCGGAAATATTTGACCATTCTCACCAAATAAGACCGTCAGAGTTGACAAAGAAGATATTGCAAGTTTATCCTCGCTGATAAACTTAACGATATAAGTTAATGGATCATCGAAACGCGCTATCGGGCCAACCAATTTTGAAATATAATCATCATTGTTTTTTATAACTGTGATAGTTTGTGTCGGGGCAATTACACTTCTATAGTCATCAGTGAATGTTCCTGTAGTGCCATCTGGAGCTACAATTATGTCTAGGACGGAAACGTAAATAGCTCCAATATTGTTGGCTTGAACATCTGGTATAATAATATCAAATCTGAATTCGACATTATTGGCATCGGTTTGATCTATTGCAATCGCAGTTATTCCATTTGCTACGCCTTGCACAACCTTACCATCTGTAAGTGCCTGTTCGATCTCCGTATAGCTCTTATCGGCAGACCATGTATTGCCGTCTTGAGTGAAGCGGACTACGAAGATGTCGGAACTATCATTCAAGTACGAATCTATAACACTTCCTGTAAATCTCCACGCAAATTCACCCGTCTTACCGGTTTTTGTTGAAAATACGCAATTCATGTATGGAACGCCGCTGCCATAAACAGAGCCTTCGCTTATAATTTGAATTGGGAAGTCAGCTGATGCAATTCCGAGTTTTTCCATCAGATAATTGCTGGATTTGAGAATCCAACCACGTGAAACAGTTTCGTAGTAAAACGCCTTTTGACCATTTTGCGTGGGACCATCAGCTTGCGACCACTCAAATGTATTAACCAAAATCATATACATGGGCGTTACAATCGCTCCTTCTGGAGTAATTGCTGTGTCGCTGTAACCGTAATGGTAGTCCTCTTGCAATTCATTGCCAACTCTGACAACACCAGCTGTGTTGATTTTTGCAATAGGAATAAAATCGGACGGCCAAATGACCGGAGTCGCATCATACATTCTTACTGATTTCGTACCATCCTTGTATTCAAGAATGTAAGAATACTGTTCGTTGCCATTAGCGACAGGCCCAGTATATCTCAAGTAGAATCCTACGGTTTCAAGATTGCCCTTCTCACAAAAATAAGAAAAGGCTTTCCAAAAAGTTTTCGTTCCATCCGTGTCATTAACATTGACACAGACAACCGGATTGTCGTTCTTATAAGCAACAGGGATTTGAAAATTGTTGAATGGATATACAGCATTTAAAAACTGCTCTCCCTGCTCATAATACCCGCCGTTGCGGTTCCGGATATAGTTCGGCGATTCCGGGTCGTTCTCCTGATAGTCGGGGATTGGGTTCCGTTGTTCGCGCCATTCCGCTTTTTTGCCATCGTTGTAGAGCGCCATGTCCTTTGTGGATTCGCTGATCTCGGGTAAACCATCAATTATCTTAATATCACTCTTTTTATATGCGTGTGTATTAACATCCCAAATCATCCAATATCCATCATCACTAGGATATGGGGGATTATTATTCATTTCAGTCACATTGGCTTCAATTTGATAAAATTCACTAGGAACAGGATCATAAGTAGACGCTGGTTCTATGCTGTATTTTACCCAAGCATCAAACGTATCGCTATGATATACCTTATCCCCATTTATACCCCTAATTTGCATGGTATATTTACCAGCAAACGACAACATATCAGACGTAAGAATGGCAGTACATACATTGCCTGTTCTAGTTAGGTTAATAATATTATATAGCTGTTCACCACTACAACATTTTTCAGGATATTTTACATCTAATTTATACGTCCAAGATTCGTCAGTGTCTACAGTGATATTGATAACATCTACATTATTATTTTTCTCAAACGCAAGAAATTTTGTATCTTGCGATATTTTCTTGCCGGTTAATGTTATATTCACCTCTACCAACTCCTTTCATTTATTTAAATTATGCGTTCGCAGCAGTCCACGTTCCGTTTACAACCTTGAGTATTTTACCATCATCTTCCATGTTGACAAGTGGCAGCATTTGATAAGTTTTATTCGTTGCGTAAGTTGGAGTTGTTCCTTGTGTAATTGTAAATGTATATATAGTATCTTCATCGATTGAATAAAAGGTTACGCTAGAAGCGTCGATGTCATAATTAAAATGCGCAATAGGCATGATACGTTCAAACCTGCCAGCGTTATCAATCATTAGCCCATATACTATTTTAGAATCTTCAATCGCCTGTAGAATATCATCATACGATGTTTCTGAAAAATATTGACCCTGCCCACCATACTGTATCGGAACAATAAGTTGTTCTACGCCTCCGCTACCACTTCCGGGCAACGTATATAATGCCCCGTTTGCGTCAACACCTACATGCTGCGTCATAGCAGACGTTTTGGTAATTGGCTTAACGCCACCTAATGTCGTTGCAGATGCCACTGGCAATGTATATTCTCCGGGTATATTTGGTTTATCAGTTAAGTCATTATACGAACCACTAAAGTTACTAGTGCCAGCACCGATATTTGACCGAGCTTGAGTCTTTTGACTAGTTGTCAAAGATTGGCTCGTATACCTCACAGCATTGGTGATAACTGCTCCGGTCTGCCCGTCGACAGATGTGACAGCGCCGCCCCCTTGCACAGCCGCTTGAACAAACGCAGTAGTAGCAATCTGTGTCGTATTCGTTCCTTTGGTTGCAGTTGGAGCTGTTGGCGTTCCGGTAAAAGATGGGCTTGAAGTATTTGCCTTATTCGTTAATTCATTTCTTGCTGTGGTATCTTCTACGTCGTATGTAGTACCAGATACGGTTATCTGATTAATATTAGCCATCTATATCATCACTCCCTTCATTCTTTTTAGCAAAGACGCGCTTAAAGGCTAGTAATAGCAATTCGCCTCCAAATGCTGCTCCTGCAAAAACAAGCACATCACTGAGGTCGTAGCCGCTTGTCTCACCCCATTTAATAACAGCATATGTTTTAAGGGCAACCGCCCATACTGCAATTAAGGTAATTGCCTTAATGCAGTACAGGACGATTGTTTTGCTCATCTGCCCCTTAGTCCATCTTCGCTTAAAACTAAGCTTAGTCATGGTTTATCATCCCTTAGTTGTGCCATATAGCTGGTCATGTAGATGTAGTACACTTGCTTCAATTAGATTCTCAATCGTGTCAGCATCTAGTTTGATGCCCTTTTCATATAGATATTTGAGCACATATTCCTTTTTCTCTTGAGCTTGGTCACTATGATATAGTTGCTCTGCCGCAGATACGGCAATATCTACAATGCTCTGCCACTTCTTTAGCTGTGCTTCACTATATTTGCTCTTAATATATGGGACTAGAAATGCTGATACAAGCGCCGTAATAAGCGTGATTACCGCTTTGATAATATCTGTATAATCCATGATTATCTCCTTTATTTCTTATGATTAAGAATTGCAATATTGCCCTTATTGCTTACTTCTAGGTCTAGCGCCTTTACAATGTCACGAATTTTAATATAATTCGTGCCATCCTTCAAAATGCGCTCAACTTCAATGTCTTTGCCATCCACAATCATCTTTGCCTTAGTTACCACTTCATCAACCCCCTCTAGCAATTCCTTAAATTCTGCCCATTTATCTTCATCAATAAGCGGCTTCGGACACAACTTCCTGCTTACGTCATAGTGCCGAATAGCCATCTTTGCATTTGGCAACTTTTTAATAAGCATCTGATAGAGCCGCGCCGCATTTTGCATAGTCGCTTCTGGAATATAATACTTGCCACTTGCGTCTGTATGGCTCACCATCTCAATAGATACTGTATTATAGTTATTGTACACCTTTCCATATTTGCCGCTCTGCCCATCGCCTACTGCCCATGCAACTGTATCTAGTGGTACACATTCATAAGCAATATTTTTTTCATCAACAACATAATGTGCCGATGCCGCTCTGCCATCTGAGCCACGAGCAAAATAACGCGCATTGCCAAGAGCTGTAGCGGTTGAGCCAGTATTGGCTGTATAGTGGAACACAATAGCCTTAATTGCTGATAGTGGCCGCTTGCCACCTATTCTTGTTGCTCTAATTGATGTATTGATTGTTAATTTAGCCATGATTTTCACCTCTATACCTTTTACACGCCATATCCGCTAATCCATGTATAGGAATTAACAATGGGGTTCTGAACGGTCGAGTCAGCAACAAAAGTTCCCGTAATAATTGCGTTAGAAGATTTAATTGGAACGTTATTTAAAAGTAGCGTCCCGTCCGTCCCCTTAATTGAATTAACTGCACTAGAATAATATACAGTCGATGTATTATTTGCATCATTTATTACGCTAATAGATATAAAAGAGTTGGCAGGCCAATAATCAAATACAATGCGTATATTACTGCTAACATACATTGATGGGTCACTGACAATATTAACAAAATTCGATCCCGTAAACCATTCTTCTTTATAATATATAAATTGTAATTCATATATAAAAACTATTCCCAAAAACAAAATATAAAAAATTATTTTATTTATTTTTTGATTAAATAAATTTTTAATAAATATTAATATAAAACTAATAGTAATACATGATAAAATTGGACCTATTATATTGATGTCATAAAAAGTAAATATATGATATATTATTTTTATTATGACAAATTAACTACTTAATTTTTTATAATATATTATAATATAATAGGTGATCACGTTGAGAAATAATCATTTTTTATGGTGGATTATGTCATTTATATTTGCACTTTTACTTTTTTATCAAATTATATTAACATTTTTTATACTAACCAGATTTAATATATTCCTAATTCTATTTTTTATGGCAATTTGTTTTTTTTCCTTTTTCAAATGCTTATGGTAACTTACGATAATTGTTAATGAAATTACTAGTTTTAATTAACTTATCAATTTCTTTTTTAATATATACACAACTTTCATAAATACTTATTTTATTTTCAAGTTTAGGAGGCATACTTATTAATACATAAAATAAAAGTAATTCATCATTTTTTAAAGGATATTCTTTTTCATATAAATTAAATATGTCAATAAAGTCAAAATCCAAAGTATTTTTTACATATAATTTATACAAATCAAAAATAGGAATATCTATTTTTGATTTACCCCAACTAATTAAATAATCATTTTTATTTTTTAAATAATGGTCTAATGTTAAATTATTATGAATAACGCATACACGCATTTTATTAGATTTTTCTACTACTAAATTATACCACTTCTCTATTTTATTTTGACAATAAGCAATACTATCAAATATTAGTGTAATATTTGAAGCAAGTAAATACTCAGATGGACTCATAAATACTTTGGATTCAATTATTGTAATTAAATCAGTATAATATTCATATAAATATTCACAATTATTTTTTATATCTTCAAATAATTTTTTATATTCAGCTTCATCAACTTCCTTATAATACGTTGTTTTACTATGCAAAAGAGAAATTAATTTTATTAAATCATTCATTTTTTGTTCTTTAGGTATTTGTTCCTCTGGTATATATTCAACAATATCATAAATATCATTTGAATCATATATTTTAGGATAATAATTAAAATTTCTACTATTTAAATAATTAAATATATCCTTGTTATAATCATGTTTTCTTACTACATATTTTTCACTTTCATCTTCTACTAATATACTACTTCCCATTTTTTGATAACTTCGTACCTTAATGTTATTTTTTTTTAATATTTCTTTTATTTCTCTCATTTGTTAGGAATTATAATCTTATCCCCTATTTTCAAATCAGAAATATCATTATAACTAGTTAATATTTCTAAATCAACACCATATTTAGATAAAATACTATCTACAGTATCGCCATCCCTTACTATATATATATTATAAGAAATATAATCTGAATCATCTTCTATATTATTAAATAAAGAATTAATATTATTATTTAATTTTCTATTTTCTAATTCTTTATCAACCATCTTTGGCACGTTAGATAAAACATCTTTATCTATCTTTGTATTTTCTACTTCTCTTTCCTTT
>OLGZ01001772.1_pt1 | contig 11404 bp, 20 predicted proteins | sample 1605981 | NCBI WGS metagenome assembly OLGZ01 (sample SAMN03283291) | human gut metagenome | biome: human-associated habitat; material: feces | host: Homo sapiens | place: Peru | collected 2012 | reverse complement strand
AGACCCGGCTTCCATGGCCGCACACACCGCTTCGCCGCCCTCTGCCCAGAATGCGTAGAGCTGCGCCTGCAGCAGCAGCGTATCCTGAAAAAGTGTCCGCGCTGCACCGGTCATGGTAGCGGCAGCGGCTTCACACTGACGGAGATACGGCGCATAGCTTTGGCAAGCCTCCCGGAATTTCTCTCTGCACCATACTGCCTGCCCGCTCAGGGTCGGGCGGTCGCACAGCCATTGCAGATCTTCGGCAGGCTGGGTACGGTCACGGAGAAACTGTGAGATGAGCATCCGGGGAACGTGGTTATAGAACTGGTCACCTGCGTGATCATCCGGGTGCTCCCCATACAAAACCGCATGGTCGGCATATCCGGCAAGGCATTTTGCCACCGCTAGCCCGCTGGGCTTGCCGTAGTAGGTTTGTGCGTAGGCGATGCGGTGACCCTCCGGATCGGCGGCGCCGGTCTGCCAGAGCTGGGCGATGTAGTCCAGCAGATAGGCGTGGGGCTTGACATTGGAGCAGTTGATGAGCCAGTAGTCATCCACACCACAGCGGAGCGCATGGGTCAGCTCCTCACAAACAAGCTCGGTGCTGTTGGGCAGCATGGTGATATGGCTTGCCGCCTGCAGATCATAAAACGAAGCGTGATAGTACAGCCCATGCGCTCCGGTGTCCCCCTGCGGCGGCAGGGCCCTCACACGCGGATTGCTGTTTCCCTGACGGCGGCTGACCATCTTGCCGTAGCCGTTGTCCGCCCAGATTTTTATTACGTCCTCCGGCAGGTCAAGACAGCCCTGTTGATACAGCTCCATGGTCTCCCCATACAGATTGGTACAGCAGACGGCGTTCGGGTCGCTGCGCTTGACCAGGTCGTACTGCTCCCGGATCAGCGAGGAGATCAGTGCACCCCGCTTTTCCGGGGTGTCGTACTGCGGGTCGTCCTCCCAGAAGGGCTTATCCCCCTGCCCCCGGAAGCCGATGTTCCAGATGGTGGGTGTGGCTTTCTGCCGGTCGATGGCTTCCTGCCAGAGCGCACGGAACCTTTCCGGGTACAGACTGAATTTTGCCTCCAGCTCCGGGTATGCCTGTATTCTTTCTCGACCGCCGGTTCTTTCTCGATCAACTCTACTACGGCCAGCATTGCTTCTTGATATGCGAGAAATTCCTTGCCTTCATATTCGCAGCCTTTTCCCGTCGTGTCGATCTGCTCCAATAAATGCTGCTTACTTATCATTTCGGCCATGTTTCTTCTCCTGCCATCACCCTTCTTGCACAAAACTGGTTATAGCAGTCCTTGCACGAATACCGCTTCCAGACAATTCCGTCCGTGTTTTCTTCTCCACAATAGACCATTGGCCTACCGCAATTCTGGCATATCGGCCACTTTGGAGCAGGGCGCGGAACCACATTTGCTGCCGGTTCCTTTTCCAGAACAGACACAACGCCGTCATAGATTTGCGATATTCTGATTTCCGGCGCGTGACCGGTTGAAAACGGATTGCTCGCCGCTTCCGCGACTTCTCTTCTTTTCTCGCATTTTAGCCGTTCGATCAGCTTCGTTGCGTTGATGTATTTATCTTGCATTTTTCTTCCTCCGTTCAGAAACAGTCTATGTCGTCCAGCAAGTTACCGATCAACCAGTTTCCCGCCTTTACAGCAGCGTTCAGCCAGTAAATCACCCATTGCGTAACGCCAACGGTCGTTCTGTACAGAATCGACTTTTCGCTTTGCTCCTTTAGCTCCTTTTTTTCCTCGATTCTAGTCGTGCTCAAATACCTGTAACTCTCTTTGAGATTCCGGTTATCCTCCCGTAATTCAAAATTTTCAGCCGCTATTCTGTTCACGGCTTCTTCAAGAACTTTATTTCTCTCGGCCAAAAATTCAGCATCTTCGGCGGTATACGGCGGACACATAACTCTGACGTAAAATTCTGGTCTACCTCTCATTCTGTGTCCTCCTTGTCGTTTAATTTGAACCCCAGAAAATCAGCAACGCCATAATTTCCACCACCGCAGAAATGACATTCGTAGAGCGTCGGTTCCATTACCTCTTCCGGCTTTTTCTGGCTGACAGCCCGATACATTATGCCCATTACAAACTGCTGGTTTCCTTTCTCTCCGCCGGTGGAGCACTCCACATACTCTTTTCCGCACAGGCGGCACTTGTACATAGCGTCAAGCCTTTTCATCGTCTGCTTCGTCCTCCGCTTCATCCGTCAGGTTATCGAATGTCTGTTCATGCTCTTCCTGTTCGCCAGTATGCGTTTCTGCCAGCATAGCTACCAGCTCTTGCAGTGTTGCTTCCGCATACTCGTTCAGCGAGTATGACGTTACGGCTGCTCGTACTCTCATACCGTTTTTTACCACAAAGTACGTTCTTCCGTTGCCGAGCTTTCTTTGATAGAATCGAATGAAGCCATTGTTCTTGATCTCATCTTCAACCGGCGCAAGCTGCGACCAGCAGATAAGGCCAGCCATCTTTTTATCTTCCGTCGCCAGCGGGATAAGCGTTTCTCCCATGTAGTAGATGCCGACGGCCATTTTCTTTACTTCTACTTCGTTCTTGACGTTATCGTCCAGATTGAACCCCTCAAGATCGCTTTTGTATGCGCAATCAAAATCGTTGTAGACCACCTTTTCGATCATGGTATCTTCGCTGATTCCCAGCAGCGCACCCATTTGGCTGCGGTTCAGCGGGAGTGGGAAGCCCGTTGCACAGTAGATAGCCGACGCTGTTCCGATGTAAAAATCGTCACTCGCGACATTGTGAAAGACATTGCACACAAGCTGCCGCTTCACCATCTTTGTAACTCCCGAAAGTTTCATATTCAAACCACCTTTCTGATAACTGCAAACGGCGCATATCCGGGGAACTGTTCGTCTGCGGATTTCTCCGCCGCTTCACCGGCTTCACGTTCCGTTTCCGCTTCAAATTCCTGTCCGATGATGATGCACGGCGCAGTCACGCCAGCACCATTCCAACCGGCAACGCTGATATAGTACCTATTCACCGACCCCGCACCTCCGTTACGCTGTCCACTTGGATTTTCTGGTACTGCGGGTAGTACAGGGCCGCTTCTTCTTTTGCCTTGTCCGCCGCTTCAAGTGCTTTCGGTGCTTCTATGCGGTACGGCAGATAGGCCGGTGTTTCCTGCCTATGGCGGTTTGCGTTGCTTCTTGCTCTGCTGCACCGCAGCATGACTAAGTATTTCGGCATTGTCCTTTCCTCCTGTTGTTTTCGGGCATTTCCGGGCTTGAACCGGTAGGGGCCTGTCCCCATGCTCATAGAATGGAGCCGCCGCGCCGGGCGGCTCCGGTAGGAGAAAATCAGTTGATCCCGTTGATGATGGGAATACTGCCATCACCGCCAACGTATGTAGGCAGTTCGCCATTCCAGAGGGAATCGACGTTTGTGATCCGGTAGTACTCCAGCAAATTGCTATTCAGGCTGTCATTGAGGGCGCGGTTTGCTTCCGCTTTCTTTTCGGCAACGTACAGCTCCGCGTCCGCCGCAACCTTGGATTTCTCCGCTTCGGCGTTGGCCGCAATCAGATCAGCGTCCGCCGTGGCCTGTGCTTCAACACGGCGTTTCTCCGCATCGGTTTCCGCCTTTTCCTTTTCCTGCTGGGCCTTTACTTTGGCTTCAACGGCATCCGTAAAGGTATCGGTGAAGTCGAAGTTGGTGACGCTGATATACTGCAAGTCAATGTTGTACTCTGCCAGTACTTCCCGCAGCTTCGTGTCCATCTGTGATGCAACGGCATCCCGGTTCGAGATAAGACTGCTTGCATCGTAGTGGGCGACCACGGCCTTGACCGTTTCCTGCACACGGGGAGTAATCAGAGTGTCCTCGTACTTCTTGCCGACCGACTTGTAAATCGTCATGGCATTCTGCTGGTTGATCCGGTAGCCAACGGCAACGCTCGTGGCGACTTCCTGAATGTCAGAACTGAACGCCGATAAATCCATGTTCATTTCCTGAACACGATTATCCATCTTGACGATAGACTGCCACGGTGACTTGAACACAACACCAGCGTCCTTTGTGCCATCTTCGACTTTGCCGAACGTGGTCACAATGCCTGTGTAGCCGGTGGGAACGTAGGACACACAGGACACACCGATCAGGATAACGGCGACCACGCCGGGAATAAATGCTGCGGCCTTGCCCTCTTCGGACAGGAGCAGGACGGCCAGCGCAACCAGCGCGGCTACCACTCCGATGATGAAAAAGATCATATTTCCTCGCTTTCGCTCATGTGCTTATGTACGGGCGAAAGCTGTGGTGGGGTCCGATCTGGGTAGGTTTGGTTTCCAGTGGTTTATAAAAAGCTCACCTGCCCCTCAATGTTTTTCTTCTTCGGTTCTCTCGGTCTATACTTTTTGTTCTCGTCCAGAACGTCCACCGGGTTGAACTCAAAGTGCTTGCACTTGTTCGGATTTCTTATCTGCTTGCCCTCTCGCATTTCGTCTTTTGCTTCGCAGTAAATCAAATCGTCGTCATTCAGAACCGCCAGAGAACAATACCGGCAATACTGTGTCACTCTTTGCCCTCCGTAAAAATATCAGTGTACTTCGTGTACACCTTGCCATTATGGAAGTAGAGGTTATAATCGCACTGGGTAATGTACCACCAGAGCTTCTTGTGATACTCCGTCAGCAAATCGTGGAGGTGGTAGGTTTCCTTGTAGTTTTCATTTACCCGCTGGCGGAAAGAAAGTTCGTCAATCTCTTTGCTGCCCGCCACATAACCGGCGATGAAAAGCACATCCTGTTCGGTCATATTGTCGTCAACTACAAATACCACGCGGACTATCTCACCGAACTTTCTTTTAACGTGGAGCAGATCGTCGAATTTATGGACGTGGTACACCACCCGTTCAAACCAATTAAGCGGGAAGTCTTGCACTTCCGGGCTATCCGGGAGATAGCTCGTGTGCATTTCCAACTTGACGTTTCGCCGTTCCGCCGTGTGGAAAAGACCCTCGTAGAATGACCAATGATCTTTCCAATGAAACAGCGGATCGCCACCACCGGACACCGAAACCCACTCCGGCCTTTCCTTGCAGAGCACCTTGTTGAGCGGTTCCTGTGTGCTGAAATTGTCCGTTTCGCTCATTTTCAGCCCATTGTTTCTTACGATGCACTCCGGGCAGGTGTAATGACAGCCAAAGTTCGTAATGATGCTGACATACTTTCCGGGGTTTGCGTTGACGCTACGCATCGGCATAACTGCTTTTTCATTTTTCATCTTGTTCACCTATTTCATTGCCCCATGCGTCCCATCCGGGCGACCGCTGGCGGGCAAAAAGTTCTATCCTCGGCACGTCGCCCAGCAGTTCTACAATCCGCCGTCTTGTTTCTTCTGGCTTCTTGCTATGTTCCTCTACCGGGGACTCTATAACTTGATGTACTGCATGGCTCTTGATCTGCGCCGCTGGCTTGAATCCGGGCGTTACTCCCAGCAGACAAATCTCGGCGTTCGCTCGTGTATACGCTCCCATGCCCCAAAAGTTTGTGTTGCTCTTCCGGTTCTTCTTGATCCACACAAAGGCACAGGTCTTGTACTCGAAACCCCATGCTTCCATGACGCGCAGGGCATCAGCTATCTGTGGGAATGTCGCCCACATGAAGCACACCGCCCCCCCGCAAGTTTTTTAACCGGCAGGGTGCATATATCATCCGTCGTCATGGTGTTATAATGCTGCGCGGCATTGCCCCGGCTCTTTGGGCCGGTTCCACACTGGCGATATGACCACGGAGGATCAGCATAGATCACGGCGTATTTTTTATCTGGCAAATTCATTTGTTTTTCCTCTGGTAGCAGGTAGCACTCCGCAGGATGCAGGTCGTGTCCGCGATCACCGCTTTGTCGTCCCAGTATTCATCTGCGCCAACTTTGCGGGAATCGCTGCCCCACGCTTCGATCCACTCCGGCAAGCTCTGATTCACGGTATCAAAGTTCAGGCCCCACTCTTTGCAGGCTGCAATAGCTGCGTCCAGTTCCTTGCCCGCCCTGCAAGTCCACAGGATCAGGCCAGCACCCGCCTCCTGTTCTTTCTTGGCTTCCTCGATAACGTGCCAGTTTGGTTCCCCGATCTCTGGGTATTTGCTCTGACAAATGCACCCGTCAAAATCAATGGCTATCGCCCTGCGCATTTCGTCCACCCTTTCTTTTTCTGTTCAGTTCAGCAAGGTACTGTTTCCGAACATGGATTGCGATGTGCTGCGGCAAGTAATTGCGGTAAATCTGCGCACAGCCCTGAAACTTGTAGGCGTTGTGCGCGATTATCAGAACTCTTATCCCCAGCATCCTTTCTTTTTCCCGCGCTTCCATCATTCCTAAGATCATTTTTGCAAAATCTTCATCTTTCATTTTCTGTCTTTCTATCCCCATTGTTCGGACATTGCATTTGCAACACCCGTAAATGTTTTTGCTCTGTTCTTGGCCCGGTCAGTCGTAAACACCCCTTTGTGTTGTTGTCCATGCTTTTTGCTGTAAGAGCCAGACGGACACCATGTTGCAACCGGTGTCACAATGTCTGTTGGAAACAGCGGTGGCAAATTTTTTAGCCAAAGGCAGGTCTTTTTACTGTACGGGTGTCCATACTCATACGGCTGTATCGTTTGTGTGTACTGCGGCAGGCAGAAAACGCGACTTGGGATCGGATTTTCTATGCAAATCCGTGGAACATCCGCCCACCAGAAGCGCATAAAAAGATCGCGGCCCTCAATTCCTTTCATGACACGATCTGCTTGAAGCACATGACCTTTCCAAAGGTGTCTTGCCCCTGCGTTGCTCAGATATGTACAAGGCGGGTGCGCAATGAGCAAATCCCACGCATCAATATAATGTCCCTTGTCGTTCATTGTGACGATTTGCCCCCCCGCAGAGCGGTTACAGCATCGCCCAGAATGTGCCACTCCGGGTGTCCGCCGGACGGCTCTTGAATATCGCACGAATACGCTTCATGCCCCCTGCGCCGAAAAGCCTTGCACACTTCTTGACTTTCCTCGCAGGCTATGAGAACTTTCATCGCTCACCCTCCAAGTTTCGGATCAGGGCATTCCCACTTGTAGTCCTTAAATTGGATCAGCCGATACGTTGCGATCTCGCCCTCTACGATCTCGATTTCCTTGTTGAACTCCATGCCCATTTCATAGCCGTACACTCTAAAATCCAAGTTGTACTTTTGGGACATTTCAATATAGGGTTGCTCTTCGATATTCCATGCAGCTTTCATGTTCACAATGAGGATCGACTTCTTGCCCTCTTCGCAGAAGTCCACATACTCGCCTTTTTCTATGAAGTTTCTTCTCGTCCCCTCGATATGAGCACTCTTGTCTACATACAGGTACATTTCTTCGCTGTCGGGGTCGTGCTCAAATCGAACAGCACCCTCTACAAGCTCCGTGTGTGCGCCGTCGCCCAGCCAGTTCGTAGTGTAGCAATGCAGACATTCCTCCACCCACCGCTTAATATCTTCTGGTTTTCCGCGGATTTTCAGTTTTCCCTCTACCCAGTTCGGCATAATTCATTCTCCTTTCAAAATCCACACCCGATGCTCACCGTACCCGCTCCACGACAGCGCGTTCTCATGGGTATCAACAGCAACATCAAGGTGCGTTCCCTGCACTCCCGCGCCCTTGTCCTGCACAATGCGGATGCCCACATTCTCAATGTACAGAACCGTTCCATACGGAAAGATTGACTGATCTGCCGCCACGGTCACACCCGCCTGTATCGGCTGGCCGCTGGCTGTGATTCTATGGCCCTCCCCGCAGATATGCGGGTATTGCTCTGTGCAATAGGCCGTGCAGAAAAACACTCCTGCATCTTCCAGCTCAACTTTCCCATCGGCCAGAGCATCGAGACGAAGCTGCATAGAATCTATAACCTCTTCGTCCTCTACTGCCCGTTCGATCCAGTGCTGCGCCCGGCTTGCGTAAATGTCCCGCTGCGTTTCAAGGTCAGCGATCCGGCTCTTCAGCACACCAGCCTTTGCGCAGTTGATAATTTCAGCAGCACAGACCAGAACCAGAATCGCTTTATTTCTTCTTGTCACTATTCCACCTCTTTGGATTTGACCGCCAGCCACCACAGCGCGGCGTGAAGTGCATACTTCGGGCAAGCCTGAACCGTTACCATGCCTGCCACAATCGGAATCGCTTCTTCGATTTCCTCTTTCTTCGGCATCGACGCAAGATCAAACCTTGCCCGTGCCACCTTTTCCAGAACCCTGATTGCATCAACGTACAGCACGTTCTTGACCTCCTATTTGATTTTTTCTATCCTCGTCACGGTTATCTTTTCATACTCGTGACGGTGGAACTTTTGGATTTTTCGGCGGGCGTTGTACTCGGCTTCGCTCTCGCCCCAGCCGTTGACGCGGATCGTGTGTACATCCGTTTCGTCAGTGGTGCAGCAGACGACAACCACTTTGTATCTCTGCATCGGCTTTCTCCGTTCATATTTCTTGTGCGGATGGTCGGGATCGAACCGACCTTTCGGCTCAGAGTAACAGGGGAGCCGTTCTTCTCCATTGTGCATCCGCATAATAGACACCCGCCGCCCTGCCGAACTCTAAGAAAGACAGGGCGTCGGGGCGGGCCGATCTACCAAATCAGCCCTACCACCTTTGGCTTGGGTGGATCGGACAAGGCATTTCTGCGCTCATGCCGCGGGCATACCTTTCAACCTCCGTCGTTGTCATGCAGGTATGGCTTGACGCTTCGCGCCTGCCGGTGCAGTCCGGCTTCCATGATTTCAAGCAAATCAGGTGCGGACGGGGTTCGGCCCCGCTTGCGGTGGTCGGTCGCGCATCCAACCGCCCCGCACCACATATAAAAAAGCCGCCCCGCTGACGCGGCGCAGGGCGGCTTGTTTACCTCGAAAGATGTTTTGTATCAGCAGCACCCTTGTTGGTTTTCTCGTAATGCTCACAGTTCAGGTTGTACCCATCACACGGCGCACACTTCGCAGCCGTGATCCTGAACGTGTGGCGACACTGTTCGCTCTTGCGAACTTCCTTTATGGTGGGGCTTCTGTTATGTATCTTCATGTTCTTTACTGCTTTCCAAAAATAGACTTGAGGATTTCTTTCATCGCACTCTCGTCCCGAACGGCATTGAAGCCGCCGCTCATATCGAATGCGTCCGTGCCTTTCTCGAACTCCGCCTTACGCCGCATCGCCATAATGCGAATGGTGACCACGATTTCCCTCTCCATCGCATCTACCGCTTCTGCGTCGTTAAGGCTTTTGAAAATTCCGTCAGCACCTTGCGCCACCAGAAAGCCCAGCTTGTACGGGCTACCTTTCGCCTTTACCAGCGAGCGTCCTTTTCCCTCGTCCACCACCGACAATTCAGCCGGTTCGTAAAAGCACTTTTCCATGTCGTTCATAACTTTGTCCTTTCTTTGCTTGATGAATGTTCGGAAGTAGCGGTGCGTCCCAGAGTCAGCACTGGGCGGCGGGGAGGTGTAAATTCCCCGCTTGCACTGGCCGCACCATAGAAAGGAGCGGTGTCGTACAGCGCAATGCTTCCGCCCCCATACCCGTGCGGGTCGCCCTACCGCGTTCTTTTCATCTCCGGTAGACAAGATACATCCTTTGCCGCTTTCATCTGCTCACGCCGTTTCTGGCGTTCCTCAAACTTGCGGCGTTCCTCTTCTTCCTCTTTGCGGCGGCGTTCGGTTTCTTCGTACCGCCACCGGCCATAGGATTTACCCGCTGCATCCGCCTGTCGAACATCCAGCATCAGCCGATCCGGGGTAATGCGAGTTTTGCGCTGCGCACGTTCCGCCGGGGTGGTCTGGCTCTTTGCATTGCAGATCGGACACAGTTTGATGAACGGTGACTCCGCAATGAATGTTTCCTTACAGGTCGTGCAGGTCTTAAATATCGGCATTTGCGGTGTCCTCCCGCTTCTTATGATGGATGCTGCGGCGGGCATCGCAGATTCTTTTCTGTGCCAGCTCTGCGCTGTACTCGCAGTTCCCGTTCTTGTCCACCCGCCCGGTGTCACCGCGGCGAAGTTCGTTATAAATGGTGGAGCGGTGAACCCTCAGAGTTTCCGCGATACTCTCCACGCTGATCCTATCGAGGTAATATTTTTCCAGCTTCCGACGATCCTCAATCGTCAAATGTCTGCCGCCCAAAGCTCTCTCATCCCCCTTGTTGCCTAAAAATGCGCAAAAAAATAAACCCGGAAGAAACCGTGTCGATTTCTTTCGAGTTTATTTTAACTATTCAGCATTTATTTTTTCTTCTTTTTCCAAACCACGAACCCTGCGCAGGCGGCTGCTGCGATCACCACCACCGGCCATGCACCGGCAAGGGCAACGATGACCCGCTGCAGGCCATCCACAAAGTTCTGCCAGCCAGCGGAAAGGGCGCTGACAAAGCGGCTGCCGAAGCCTTCGCTGGGCGGCGAATAGGTGTTCACCTCACTCAGGCTCACGTACACGGTGCACTCTTCCACCTGATCGTTGTACCAGTCCATCTGGCTCTGCCAGCTCTCGATCTGGCTCTGCACGTCGGTCAGGCTGGACTCGATCTCAAGCAGGTCGGAGAGGTTGTCGGCCTGCTGCTGCAGCTGCTGCAGGCGGGTTCGCTGGTTCTTGAGATTCTCAAGCCGGGTCTCCACGTCCATGTACTGGGCGGTCACATCGTCGGCCTGCTGATTTTTGTAGGTCACGTTGCCTGCTTCGGCCACGGCGGCAAGAAAGTTCTCATAGTTCTGCTGCGGCACCCGGTAGGTCAGACTGACGCTGCGGCTGTTACCGGCATCCGAGTATTCACTGCTGGATTCCAGATAGCCGCCCGCTTCCGCAAGGGCAGCATCCAGCGCAGCGCGGGCTGCGTCATAGTCCTTGCTTTCCAGACTCAGGTTCGCAGTGTAGATGATCTTTGCGCTGCTTGTGCCGCGCTGGCCCTGCGCTGCGGCGGCATCGTCGGCGGAGAAGGTAGAAACACCGTCGTCCGCGCTGTTTTCCAGCGCCATGGTGTCCAGACTGTAGTTCGCGGCCATGGGGCTGTCCACCACGGCATGCTGGGCGGCACCCGCCGCCATGCTGGCTGCGGAATACTCCACCGGGGCGCTGCTCTTCGCGCCAAGGCCGATCTGGCCGGTGGCAAAGGCACCATAGCCCACCACGCACACGGCAAAGCCGGCTGCCAGTGCGCCCACCCGCTTTGCGGGGAAGCGGATCAGTTTCTTCTTCGGCTGCACCGGGGCGGACCGGGCCGGTGCGGCGGCTTTCATCATGGGCTGGTTCTTTTCTTCTTCGGTCAGCTGGTCGGTCATGGCCAGCAGCCTTGCCTTCAGATCGTCCGGGGCGCAGAGGTCGTCCGTCTCCATCTTGTACTCATACCACCTCATCTTCGATCTCCTCCTTCAGCATCGTATG
>OLGZ01001769.1_pt1 | contig 11416 bp, 13 predicted proteins | sample 1605981 | NCBI WGS metagenome assembly OLGZ01 (sample SAMN03283291) | human gut metagenome | biome: human-associated habitat; material: feces | host: Homo sapiens | place: Peru | collected 2012 | reverse complement strand
AGGACTTTTTTCATGCTTGAATTTAAAGTAATTGAAAATTTAAAACCTAATAAAGGTTTAACCGACATTTTAAAAGAATTTAAATATAAGGTTAAATTAGGACAAACAAAAACTATCTTGCACACCAACCTACAAGTAGTAATACCTACTGAATACCAGATTACATATCCTACTACTCTTACAATACTTGAATACAAAGTTAATGAAATATCAAATAAGCCTTTTTATATTAAAGAATAAATATTTCTATCAAATTATCTTTACATTTTATATTTTTAAAGCAAAGTTTCTTTGCTTTTGAAAAGACTACTAAATATTATTTTTCTAACTAACTACTAATTTGTAATTTGAATTACTTTATCTTTTTTCTTTTTATTAAGTTAATGCCTATTACTATAAGTATTATCGATGGTAACAAAAACTCAATACTTCTAATTATTACATTTAAATAAAATGGAGCTGAATTCATATACCAATGTAAATAATCAATATCCAATACAACTAAATATAATAATATTAATAATAATGCTACGAATAATAAAATTAACCCTATAATTTTTTGGACTTCTAACTTTTCTTTTTTTATTAGTTTTCTAACAATATAAGTTATAGAAATTGATAGATATTCAAATATAGCAAATATAGATATTAAATATAAAGATGTTAATAATGTTGGCACATTACCAAAATGATAAATACTAAATATTTCTGCAAATATAAATGTTAAAGCTAATATAATAATACTCAATATTATAATTTTTTTCTTATTCATAATTAATCCTCCATTTCAACAAATAACTTTTTTTCATTATCATATATCAAATTTTTTCATTTCTTTAAGTTTTTTTTCAATAATTTAATTAAAATTTATATCTAACATATATAACCGCATCTTTAAAATAATATCTATTAAATTCAAAATTAACAAAATATCAGATATATTTATTTATAAAACTATACAGTCAATTACATGATTAAGCAGTAAAATTTTATTCATATACTATTTTTTATGAATCAATACATCAATATAATCATTATCTAATTCAAAGTCTTTGTTAATTTTATAAATTTCTTGATCATCAATATATTTTTTACTATAAATAGTAGTAATTTTATTTTTAAAATCATTATCTAGTAATTCTTCTATTTCTATTTTTTCTAATATTTTATCAATTCTTACTAAATAATTATAATTTAAATCATCTACTGGAATGGCATATTCATTTATTTTTGTTATAGTTAAATCACTAAAATAATTATAGTATAATCCAGTTGAAATATTATTATTTAATATAATATATGGTATATCGTAAAAGGCAATATACATATCTTTATTTATACAGCCTTTTAAATGGAACATATCAAAATAATTTTTAAAAAAATGTAAATATTTTGTTTTAGGTAGATAACTATATGTATTTTTATTACTATTTTGCATTAACTTTCCTATATTTGATAGTGAACATTCAGTAATTATTTTCATATATTCATCATTTTTACATAACCTATATACTATCATAATATCACCTTAACTTACTTAAACACATAAAATCCAAATATAAATCCGCATAAAGCCCCAATTAAATGTCCGGTATGTGATATGTTATCCTTTTTAAATATTCCTGAAATAATTTCGTTTATAACGTAGAAAATACATATTAAAATTAGTGTTATTGGTACTTTTCCCGTTGTTATATTAACGAATGAAGAAAGAACTATAAGCATAAATACAATTCCACTTGCACCAAGAATTTTTTTGTTTGTAAAAATCATGTTAATTATTCCTGTTATAATAGCAGTTACTAAAATCATAATGGTTAAATTCTTACTACCATACTTTTCTTCTATCATAGGACCAATTAGAAGAATATATAAAAAATTATTCATAAAATGGTTCCAATCAGCATGGCCAAATATATGAGTTACTAATCTTACGTAAGTAAGCGGTTTTAGTAAACTACTTCTGTAAGACGAAAATAAAACATTATTGCTCTTACCCTTGGTTATATAATTTAGTATAAGTGCTATTAAAGATATAAAGAAAAAGGTTAATATAACAACCGAGTTATAACCTAAATGATTAATAAGTTCCATAATTATCATCCTCTTTTTAATTATATCATAACAAACTATTTATAACAAAAAAATTATGGCCTATAAATACCATAATTTCTCTCCGTTTTTTCTTACCTCTTTAATGATACCACCACCTAAGCATATATCACCATCATAAAATACACATGCTTGGCCTGGAGTTACCGACTTAACACCTTGTGGATACTTAACTAATATTTCATCATCATTTAACCACTCTAGACTAACTTCAACATCTTTTTGTCTATATCTAAATTTTGCTGTACATTTTTCTTCCTTTTTTCCATAAGTCCAATTTATTTGGTCTACAACGCAAGATGTTGTAATTAAATATTCATCGTTACCTGATTCTATGTACAAAATATTTTTATTTAAATCTTTACCAACTACAAACATCCTATCTTTTGTCCCACCAATATCAAGACCTCTTCTTTGACCTATTGTATAATGCATAAGTCCTATATGATTTCCTACTTTTTTACCAGTTTTTATATCAACTATATCCCCAGGCTGATTTGGTAAGTAATTCTTTAAGAAGTTAGAAAAATTTCTTTCTCCAATAAAACATATTCCGGTTGAATCTTTTTTCTTAGCTGTTACCAAGTCATATTCTTCTGCTATTTTTCTAACGTCAGGCTTTATCATATCTCCTATCGGAAATAAGACGTTTTTAAGTTGCTCTTTAGATACTTGTGATAAAAAGTATGATTGGTCTTTATTGTCATCTTTAGCGCGCATTAATTGTCCATCTTTTACTCTGCAGTAGTGTCCTGTTGCAATATAGTCTGCTCCTAGTTTTTCTGCTTCTTTAGCAAACTGATCAAACTTAATATACTTATTGCACATAATATCTGGATTAGGCGTTCTTCCCTTTTTTAATTCATCTAAAAAGTAAGTAAATACATAATCCCAATACTCTTTTATAAAATCTTTACGATAAAGTGGAATTCCAAGTTTGTCACATACTTTCTTAGCATCGTTATAATCAACTTCTTGGGGACATATTCCCTCGTCAGTTGTTGGTGCACCTTCTACTTCACCATCTGCAAAAGAATCCCAGTTGCGCATAAAAAGTCCAATTACTTCGTAACCCTGTTTTTGAAGCATGATTGCGGCGACTGATGAATCGACACCGCCACTCATTCCTATTACTACCTTTTTCTTCATAAATACCACTTCCTCTTTTTCTTATCTTATATTATAGCATAATTATATAAAATATAAAAAGCAAGATTATTAATCATAATCTTACTTTAATATAATACCTTTTATATCGCTATCTAACTGATTAATGAAATTAGATGCGTTTTTATCTGATCCAACCTCACCATAATGAACAGGGACCGCATACTTAGGCTTTATCTCATTTACTAATTTAGATGCTTCACTATCAGACATTGTATAAGTACCACCTACTGGAACAAATATAACATCACATTTTACCTTTTTAAGTTCATCTGTTACGTCACTATCACCTACCGTAAAATATGAAGTTCCATCAATTATAACGTTATATCCAACCCAGTTATATGATTTTTTGTGATAAGACTTACTTATGTTGTATGAAGGAATTGCATCAAATGTTAAGTCTCCTATTTCGTGTGTTTCATTAGGATATGTAACAAGTATGTTACTATCACTTACGCCAAGTGCCTTAATATCACTTTCAATATCACTTGTCACAACAAACTTAGTATTATCATTCATAACCTTCTTTATATCTTCTTTAGAAAAATGATCATAATGTGAATGTGTTATGAATATATAGTTTGCATCATTTTTAGAATCCGTAATTTTATACGGATCAAAATAAATGACTTCATTATTTTTTTCTATTCTTATAGAAGATTGATAATTAAGTGTTACTCCATCCATCATTTCATCATCCTTTTTATCTTGTTTTTCTTCCACTTTTTTTGTTCTATTTACACTTGTTGTTTTTGTATCATTATTTTCTTCTATATCTTTATCTATAATAACTTCATAAAAGCCTGCTACCAAAGCTGCTATCAAAAATATTATTACAGCAACTATAATAGATGTTTTCTTTTCCATTATTTTTTTCCCTTCTCAGACTTATATCTTTTCCTACATGTTTCAATTAATTCTAAAGCATCTTCTTTATTGTGATATTTTCCTACCTTTACTTCTATCTTTTGAAGAGTTTTATAATTTTCAAAAAAGTTTTTTATCTCATCTAATATAAATGGAGATAAGTCTTCTAATCTGTTAATTTCGTTATACCTTGGGTCAACATCAACAACTGATATTAACTTATAATCCTCAAATCCATTATCAATAGCTTCTAAATATCCAATTACTCTTGCAGGAACTACGCAGCCTGGATATGTTGGTTCTGTTCCAATTACTAATATATCAAGTGGATCTCCATCAAGTGCCAATGTATCCTCTAAAAAACCATATTCTGCTGGATAACCCATTGCTGAATATAAAACTCTATCTAATTTTATTTTTTTAGTATCGTGGTCTACTTCATACTTATTACGAGACCTAAAAGGTATTTCTATTATTGCTTCTACTACATCATTTTTCATTAATATTTCCTCCTGTTAATAAAATAATTATATCACGAATATAAAAGGATTAGAAGTTTTAATTTTAATCATCCATATCATTATGTCCAGTACAAGTAATATTATCATCACAATTGCAATATTTATACCCCTGGCAATTCTTTTCTTTTTGTTTTTCAATCATTTTATTTTTTACATCAGAACTAATTCTTATTGTAACATTAATATCATTTAATAAATAATAATTATAAATTTTTCTTTCCTTAAGTCCATCTATAACTAAATTATATATTTTCTTTATCTCAAACTTATCATTTTCATACTTCTTTATGTTTAAATTATCATCTATCTTATAATTATAATCATAATATGAAAATTTAGCTTCTATTTTATCTTTTAATGTATCATCTATTTCATAACTACAATTGGTATAATACAAATTCTTACAAGTTAATAATGGATTATTAGAGTATATTTCTTCTTTTTGTTTTTCCACAAGCTTAATATTATTTGGTAATCCATCTACAATTGTGGTATTAACAACTTCATTAAATGAAAGTGCTACCGATAAGATAAATAGAATTACTGATGATATTATAGTTATTAATAATGCTTTCATATTTAATTTTTTATCAAATATAAATCTAAATGATAAGTCAAGAAATAAATAATTAAGAACAAGATATGTTACTAAACAAAGAAACATTCCAGTATATGGCACTTTTTGAATTAACAAGATAAACCCTATCACAAGTAAAGCTAAAGCAGTTAAAAAACTAAATACTGCAGGAATAACAACAAATATTAAACTTACCTTAAGTACCATTATTAATATTTTTGTAAACGAAACTCCATTTGCATTTTTATTTTCACTTACTTTTTTCTTAGAACTTTTTTTATCTTCTTTTTTCAGCTCATTTTGAGAGTTTATACATTCACCTTCCATATATCTTTTCTTAATAAAATTAAAGATTCCAACTAAAGATAAAATTAGGTATATTATCTCAATCATATATTTCCATACTATTTTAAAAACATCTCCAAAAGGTGCTATAAGTTTTCCAAATAACATATCACCTGCTTTTTCAATTATCATTACTGGAAACCTTAAGATTGCGATAAAAAATAGCAAAAAAATAAATTCAAACATAAATTTTATTATGTCCTTACTAGAACGTTTTGATAAGTTTTTTCCAAAATTCTTAACAAATGAGACTACGCCATCCAAAAAATCCGCAATAACATTTTTTTCTTTTATCTCATTTTCATAATCACCATTTATTTTATAAGCAGATAAAATTTCTTTTATTAAGCAATCAAAATCACCAAAATCTTCTATTGCTTCTTTTTCAGTTTTTCCAGAAGATACTTTTTCATTTATATATCCCTCATATTCTTCTACGATGTCTTCTATTTCATCTTTATTCAACACCTTAAGTCGTTTTTTAAGTTCATTTAAAAATGTTTGCTTATCCATTATTTTCACTCTCCTTTACAAAATCACTTACACTTTTACTAAATTTATTCCATTCTAGAAGAAGTGTATCTTTTCTTTCCTTTCCTAATACGGTTAAATGATAGTATTTTCTTGGTGGTCCTTCTTTAGACTCTTTTAAATAAGTTTCAAAATAATTTTCATTCGTAAGTCTTTTTAAAATTGGATATATAGTTCCTTCATTAACATCGACCACCTTTGATACCTCCTCTACCATTTCATAACCATATTTGTCTTTATTTTCAACAATCAGCAAAACTAAAAGTTCGAGTACCCCCTTTTTAAATTGAGTATTAATAATGATCACCCCACAATTACATAATAACACCTAGTACTATGCATTGTCAAGTACCATTTTTTAAAAAACAAATTTAATAAATTTTGTTTTTTAAACATCAACTTCATTTTTTAAGGTAAATCAGTTTTAGTATTTTATCATATAAAATTCTTTTTTCTTCTTCCTTATTATCAGCATCAACAAATACTTCACATGCTGCAGAACTCATATTTCCTCCACCATTACCATTACCTAATTCATGCATTAAATAAGCTATATCCACATTACCTCTATTACTTCTAGCACTCACATAATATGATCCCTTTTCATTTTTACCACACACAATTGATGCCTCACAAACATATTTAAGTAAATCATCAGCTAACCTTGCAACATCAACTTTTGTATATGTTTCATCATTACCTATTGAAATACCATATCTTAAAGTTTTCCATATAGTCTTACTTTTTAATCTATTTAGTTTCATATCTTCTTCCCATTCATGAGAAAAATATGATTCAACCTCATTTTCTTCTTCTTCAGTTAATTTTTCAGATAGTTCATGCATACATTCATAAGTACTTGGAAATAAATTTTTATTTTTCTTATCAGTGTCTAAATATATTCCAACTAATAAAAATTTATAATAATCACTAACACTTGGATTAACATGATATTTTTTTAATAACCAGTATAATAATTCACTACAACTTGAGGAATCTTCCGTAATTAATTTTATCTTACTATTAATTGTATCTTCATCAGGTTTATGATGATCAATTATTACAACGTTTTTAAAATCTTTATAATTATTCTTAAATGGAGTTCTAAAAGTTTTATTAACATCAACTACAATTAAAAGAGAGTTTTCAAGTTTGTTATTATTATAGTCATCCATATTAATAAGAACAAATTTGTCCTTTATTTTATCAAACATATCATGTTCTCTTTGCTTTAAATTTTTAAAATCTTCTTCATCAATTACTAAATAAGGTGATTTTTTTAACTTTTTACATATTAATCCCATTGCTCCCATTGACGCTATCGCATCAAAGTCAGGATCTTTATGTGATGTTATATAAACTGCATTACATTCTTCTATAGCATCAGTTAATTGAGACTTAAAATCATTTATCTTACTATTTAAAATCTTACTTTGATTTTTATTGTCTTTCATACTATGAAACTCATCTCCTATAAGATAGTATGATAATTGTTTTTAAAAATTTTGTCAATATTAATCAATTAATGATAGTGACACTTTTTCTTTATCTTTATCAATCAATATTACGTAACAATCTACTATGTCGCCTACGCTTAACACATCAGATGGATGTTTAATGTAATCTTTAGAAATTTTAGAGATGTGAACTAAACCATCGTTATGAAGCCCAATATCAACAAAAGCCCCAAAATCAACAACGTTTCTTACGGTTCCTTGAAGTTTCATACCTACGCTTAAGTCATCAATGGATAAAACATCACTCTTTAAAATAGGTTGTGCATAATCATCCCTTGGATCCCTGTTTGGCCTTTGAAGACTTGATATAACATCACTTAAAGTATATACATCAGTGCTTAGCATACTAGCATACTTTTCTATATCTAATGAAGAAAGTTTATCTGATAAATTTCTTGTTCCAACGTCTTTTACATCAAAGCCTAAACTTTTTAATAATGAAAGTGTAATATCATAACTTTCTGGGTGAATGCTTGTTGCATCAAGTATGTTTTCTCCTTCAGGTATTCTTAAAAAACCAATTGCTTGTTCATATACTTTGTCACTTAAAAGTTTCTTTTTCTTAATTTCTTCCCTAGATGAAATCTTTCCGTTTGCCTTTCTGTACGAAAGTATTTTATCAATGTTATTTTTCTTAATTCCAGATACATATTTCAATAAAGATGATGATGCGGTATTAATGTTTACACCCACACTATTAACAGCTTTTGATACAACAAAGTCTAAACTTTCAGATAGCTTTTTACCTGCCACATCATGCTGATATAATCCAACTCCAATACCTTCTGGAGGTACTTTAACAAGCTCTGATAATGGGTCTTGAAGACGTCTACCAATTGATACGGCACTTCTTTTTTCAACCGCTAAATCTGGAAACTCTTCTATCGCAATAGGAGATGCACTATAAATCGATGCGCCTGCTTCTGATACGATTACGTACTTACAAGGAACGTTGTATTCTCTAATTAAGTCTGCGCAGAATTTCTCGGATTCGCGTGATGCCGTTCCGTTTCCAATTGCTATTACATCAACATTATATTTTTTAATTAATGACAAAATCTCAAGTTTACATTTTTTAATGTTCTCTTCACTAATGTTTTTTAAGAAAGGCTTTATTACGCAAGAGTCTAAATAATCACCTGTTTTTGAGATAACTGCAATTTTGCAGCCGTTAACAAATCCCGGGTCAAAAGCAAGAACTACCATTTCCTTCATCGGAGGAGTAAGTAATAATGCTTCTAGATTCTTTCCGAAGTTATCAATCGCAGCATCCGTTCCCTTTTCGGTCAAATCACTTCTAATTTCTCTTTGGACGGATGGAAAAATAAGCCTTTTATAACTATCTTCTATCGCCTCTTTTATATACGAAGCACAAAAACTCTTTTCGTTTTTTATATTCTTCTTTTCTAAATATTCTATTATTTTTTCTTCATTAACATCTATTTTAACAGTTATTACGTTTTCTTTTTCAGCTCTATTAATTGCAAGTATTCTGTGTGGTTTTATTTTACTTACGGCTTCACTATAGTCATAATACATCTCGTATGTTTTGTTTTCATCTTTAGCATTTTTCTTAATTTTTGTAACTAATGTACCATATTTATACATGTTTGATCTTATGTATTTTCTGAAACTTGCATTGTCACTTATCCATTCTGCTATTATGTATTTAGCACCTTCTAATGCACTTGTTTCATCTTTTACGTTTTCATTAATAAATTTTTCGGACAATTTTTTAATGTCACCATTTAAAGGACAAGACATAATCATTTTAGCTAGTGGCTCAAGTCCGTTTTTAATTGCATCTGTTGCTTTGGTTTTCTTCTTTTCTTTGTACGGTCTATAAAGGTCTTCTACTTCAACTAGTTTTGTTGCATTTGTTATTTGTGCTTTTAATTCGTCAGTTAAAAGGCCTTTTTCATCAATTAGTCTTATTACATCTTCTTTTCTTTTAAGTAAGTTTACTTGATACTCATAAGCATCCCCTATTACTTTAATTTGTTCTTCGGTAAGACCACCTGTTTTTTCTTTTCTATATCTTGCAATAAAAGGAATAGTATTTCCCTCTTCGAGCATTTTAAGTGTAGAACTTATCTGATTTTCACTAACATTTAATTCTGTACTTATGTTTTTAATAATAGCACTATTCATAATACACCTCCATTATCAAGCTTTATTATTATAACATTTATATTTTAAAAAGAAAATAGAGTGAAATAAATCACTCTACTTATTATTAATATAATCCCCATTTTGCAAATTCTTCAAATCCACCTATTTGTTTAATATATTCTTTAGCCTCTTTAACTATTTCTTCATAAGGTATACCATCTACCATTTCATCTCCTATAGCACAGCTTATACTAACTACTTTATTTAACTTTTGGGCTTTTTTAAATGCGTAGATATTTATAGAAACATCAGCTTTGGATAAATCTTTACCATGAAGACCTCCTCCTGTTATACTATCTGCCATATCAGATCCAAGCTTTCTATTTACTGCACCAACATCAACGTTTATTCCACCACTCCAATAGCCAAGTGGATTAATAATAGCACCAGGATACATTTTTTTCAAATCGGAAGTTTTGGCATTACTTTGGCATATGATCAATTTATCTTTATCTAATATATATTTTCCATCATAAGGGTATTTTTTAAATATATTTCTTGCAATTTTTGATAATTTCTTTTGCTCATGTGTTAATGGAACTCCTTTAAAAATTCCGTTGTCACCACATCTTATTTTTCCTTCTTGATTGTTTTTTAGATGAATATCTTGTTTTACTAATTTTAAATTCAAGTTAACACTAAGTCCTGTTATTCTTTTTATAATATCACTTATTTCATCATATGAAAATTTTTCTGATGTTTCTAATATTACACTGCAAGTATTATGACCAATAAGTACTTCTGCTGCAATCCTACAATTATCATTTTTTTTGTATGCTAAATCAACAATGGCACCTGCAATTCTGTCAGCAATTTTGTCTGGATGACAAGGGTTTACTTTTTCTATCATTTTTGTTTCTCCTCCTTTTTATCTTATAAAAAAACATCCAAGATAACTTCATCTTGAATGCTTTTAAAGTTATCTTATCGTTCTAGCTTTACCACCTAATTTAATAGGTTGGTGTGAAATCATAGGGCTAGTCCCTCAATCACTCTTTATAAGATTTAATTACATTATAATACAAATTTTATTAAAAATAAACATTATTATAATTTTTTTCTCTTTAAAAATATTTTTACTACATAAAATAAGAAAATAGCCATTATAATTATGTATATCCAAATTAATACAGTGTTAAAAATCCCTGTTGCATAGTGGTTTATAACAGATGGGATTGAAGCTGGAATGTATGTGTTTATAAATGTCTTTATCTCTTTTATTGGAATAAATCCATTTATTAGATTTAGAATTCTAAATAGAATATCTATCATTCCAAATCCAAACATATAAGTTTGAAATCTCTTTGAGTATATTATCACAAACACTAATAAAACAATTAGCACAACTAAATCTATATAAGCCATAATTTTCTCCTTTACTTTATATAAAAATGATAACATATTTTTAAAAAAGTTACAATTTATTTTTTCAGTTGAAAAGTAACATGAAATCTTAAATTTTAAAAAAGATGCAATAGTGGGTCTAGGATACACAAATTAAAAAAACAAACCTCAAGCGAAGTTTGCTTATCTTCTAAATGGTGGACTGTTAGGGATTCGAACCCTAGACCCACTGATTAAGAGTCAGTTGCTCTACCAACTGA
>OLGZ01001766.1_pt1 | contig 11436 bp, 10 predicted proteins | sample 1605981 | NCBI WGS metagenome assembly OLGZ01 (sample SAMN03283291) | human gut metagenome | biome: human-associated habitat; material: feces | host: Homo sapiens | place: Peru | collected 2012 | reverse complement strand
TGAAGTGGGGGAAAACTTGGAGATAATGTCAAAGAGTTACCTATCACTATAATCCGTTGGTGGCAACACCGTATGGGTTCAAATCCCATGACCCGCACCATTGGGTTAACGCTCCCAGTAAAAGCGCATCATTATGAAAGGATTGAGTCCAATGTACTAAATGCAATCTTGTTGATTCTGCGAAAGTCTTGGGAGCAATTTACGGCTTGTAGTATTCTCGGAAGCAATCGTTTTCAATGTCAAACCCTTAATATGCACGCATTTCAGCAGTTAGCACAGTTATTCATTTGTGTTTTAATATGAAAGCCGGTAACGGCTGAGTGCTAAATCCCCCACTTGAAGTGGTGGGATACAGCACAAATATATTTGCCGCAGCCGAGCTTAGCGGCACACAATATTTTTGCGATAGGAAAAATATTGGGAATTAAGGTCGTCATAAAATATATACGGTACCGTTGGACAGCCGGGATTTTAAGTCTGTGGAGACGACGTAAGACTCAGCACACATTATGCAGAGCGGTTGTCTATGAAGCAGAAACCTCCGCCATGGTTTTCTTGGGGTCTCCACAGACCCTTAAGGAAACCCCCGCTTGAAGCGGGGGAGGATGTCATAGGATTTGATTCTAATGCGCAAGCATTAAACGCTACAGCGGTCGGCGTCCTTAAGATTAAAGACCGCTATATTCGGCGCCATCATCTAATTGGTCAGGATATGAGATTTTCATTCTCAGTACGTGAGTTCGAACCTCGCTGGCGTCACCATCAGCAGCTATGCTGAAATTCTCTGCGCTGACAGAGTTGTCGAGGGCTGGAGCAACGACAAGTAAAAAAATAAAGTCCCCAGAATGATTTTCGGTATCAGGAAAACCGACGTGTAGAGTAATATCTATGAGAGCGAAAGTGTTTGAAGGTCGTCTCGCTATCAGCAATTTAGCGTGCGGTAAGGACAAGAAGTGTAAATTCGTTGAAACTTGAAAAACCTTCTTTTGCTTGTGGAATAGCGGAAATTTCCGCTGTTCAAGTCCCTTGTAAACGACAGAACTTTGTCTGGGACTGTAAATGGTTTGTTTTGTTGGACGCGAACACCTGCCACTAAAAAGTAGTGGGTGCCGAAAGAATAGGTTTGTGCATTGAGCCTCTTTCCAACTATGACTTGAAGTCAAAAAAAATGCACATATGTCAACATAGTTTAAAGGAAAAACAATTTCTGTCGAGAGAAATATCGGTTCGATTCCGATTGTTGACTCGTAGTTGACATCCTACGATGATGTTATTTTTAAATGCTGGCACCGGGTATTTAAGAATTATTGAGAGCAGTGACAAAGGGAATTCGTCCGTCACGGACCGTCTAAAGTTCCCATAGAGAGGTGATAAGACTATTCCTCTTAAAGATGAAAGATTAAATAACTGTTGAAGAAAAGACACATCAGATAAGCTTTATGTTACGCTGGTACGTGTACCGGTAAACATTAGGGGTTCTTTTGAGGAAGTACAACAAGAGTTAGCCTCTGAGTCTGATATTATTCTGAGTCTAATTGATTATTTTTCTTTGCAATTAGAACTAACGTTCTCAGGATACGTTTATCAAATGATAGACGAAAGAAACAATTAAATAGGTGAAGCTTTTTACATAGCTTTTAAATGTCCAGTAAGGTCAATTTGAACAGAATATATTGTTTGCACAATGTTATTAGTTTCAAAGAAAGAGGAAACAGCCATTTAAAAATTAGAAAGCAAAGTAAAATTGCTTTCGCAAGGACTGCGTTACGACGCCGTCCTTTCCCTCTGCAAATATAGTTTAAAGGCAGAACTTCGGCTTCCCAAGCCGACGGTACGGGTTCGATTCCCGCTATTTGCTCCATATTACAAAAAGCCAAAAATTATTTTTAAATTGAAGGAGAACAAATATGAATCTTAAAGAATCATTTCGCTATCAGAGTTTTATTGACAATCTTATGAATTCCGCAGCTTACAGTATTCAGGCGAGAGAGCATAGTCTTAAAACAGTTAAGACGCACAATCGCAATGCTGCCAATCCTGAAGCTGAAAACATTACCGAAGATGTTGTTTGTCCGGACATCTTCTATCCGAATGATGAAGTTGTTGATTTTATGAAGTTCCTTGTAATTGAGAAGGAGCGTCTTTCAACGGCTATTGGTAATGCAAAGAAGTCTATTGACTTTGACCTTGATGCAGCTATTGAAACGAACAAGCAGAGACAGCGTATGGCTTCTGCGATTAAGACAATGCTTCGTTATACACCGTCGAACAAGACCGAAATAGGCAAGGACTATAAGTTTAATGCCGAGGGAAATCAGACTGCGTATTTCTATAATGTTGATGTTTCCACTACTGAAGCGTTCGACAGAGCAGAGTCTAAGGCTACGATGAAGTCAATAATTGCTGAGGCTGACGAGATATCAACTAAGATTGATTCGGCTATGATTAACACGGTTGTTGACTATACACCGCCGTATGACGTTAACGATTCATTTGATGACGTTATGGCGGAATACACAGGGAAGTAATTAAGCGGAGAGCTTCGGCTCTCTGCTTGGCAGAAGACTTGTTTGATTGAGACATTGCGGGTTGTACACGTTAGTTACTTTCGTTGTTTGTTTTAAAACAATTTTGGCAGCTCTTTTTTTGTAGATTGCAAATTCTGCGGGACCTGCAATTTGAAGGCGGTTCCTGCAGGATTTAACTTTAAAAGGGAATTAGTCTTGGTTGTTTGAAACATTTGACAAAACAAATTGCGTTTCAAATACGCGACTATGGACCGAGTGTCCATTATAATATATTTAAAAAGTAAGTAATAAGAAGACTCAACATGCACTTTGTCAATCAATAAACACCACTCGTAAATTCGTTAATTCTATACTCATTATCTCATTAAGCATAAAACGTTGCATCAGACACTAACATTCACAAGCTCAAAATGACTGATAGTATAGTTTTTCATACTCAAATTAACATTTAACAATTCAATGTTTAAATTTGCGGGTTTTCTGTCAAGCAGTGGGTCGAAATTGTTTTAATATGAAAGCCGTAACGGCTGAGTGCTAAATCCCCCGCTTGAAGCGGGGGAGGATGTCATTGGGAGGGATATATTATGCCGGCATTAGCTATACCAATAGGAGCTCCGTTTGAGGTTGCACCAGATAAGGTGGCAGAATTTCTCGAATTTTCTCGCAAAATGAATAGCCGAGAGATTACGGAATCAAGACTTAAAAACTGTAAAAATGACGATGTTGAGTGGAATAAATTAAATATAAAAAAGTATAGACAAAACGATGTGTCTGTGGTAAAATAGTGATAAATAGAATGGGAAAAGTATTTCAAATTTCCCATAATGAAATATTTGTCTTATTGGAGCAGTATATAGATGCTTAAAAATACAGAAAATAAAGAAAAGGATTTAGAGCGACTTCGTAAGTTTAGGCTTATGGATGATGACTTTATGTCAAAAGTTTTCGACAATAACATTGAAGCTACACAATTACTGCTTAATATTATATTACAACGCAATGATATTAAAGTCTTTTCAGTGCAAGCCCAACGGGAATTTAAACCAATTAGCGGGCATTCTGTAAGATTTGATATATTTGCACAAGATAATACAGGGAAACCATATGATATTGAAATTCAACGAGCAGACAAAGGAGCTTCTCCTCAAAGAGCTCGTTACAATAGTGCAGTTTTGGATACAACTATTTTGCCTAAAGGCAAAGAATATTCAGAACTGTTAGAAACATACATTATTTTTATAACAGAACACGATGTTTTACAAAAAGGGCTTGCTTTATATCATATTGAACGCAAAATTATTGAAACAAACGAACTGCTCAATGATGGAGCTCACATAATATTCGTTAATGGACAATATAATAACTCGTCTGATGATATTGGCAAACTAATGCATGATTTTAGGTGTACTAACGGCAATGATATGAAATACAAAATACTTGCCGAACGAGTAAATTATTTTAAAAATACCGAAGGAGGTAGTAACGCTATGTGTAAAATGATGGAAGACATGAGAAAAGAAGCATCTCAAGAAAAAGCTATAGAAACAGCTGTAAATATGCTTAAAGACAATCTTTCTTTAGAAAAGACAGCTCAGTATAGCGGACTTTCTCTTGACGAAGTTAAAAAACTAAAAGATGAAAACAATCTTTAAAGAACACAAAAATAGACGCTTTCCTAATTCGGAAGGCGTCTTTCTTTGTTTATAATTTTTGCACATTATGATATGTACCAAAGTTGCTTACCCATTCGCAGGCTTCTCCGTCAGAACCATCGTAGAAAATATCTATTACATTGCCCTGAACTGCACTGCCTGTATCACATGCTAAAAGAGTTAATCCTTCAATCTGAATTGTACTTCCGAGAGGTATAACATCCGGGTCAACAGCACAAGTGCTTAAATGCCGAGAACGCACTCCTGTAGCAGTTTGATAGCCCCATGCTCCGCCATCTGAACCGGGAGTATAAACGGTAATTTTAAAATTACCAAGATTTTTTCCACTCGCAGATGTTACAATGGCCTTTTTAGTAATAGGATTATTTTTAACAGTAGGTTTGGGGTTAGCTTTTACTTTAGCTGTCGTACTTTCATTTACATCTGTTGTTGAACTGCTTGCTTCTGGACGCTTTGTGACAGGCTCTGTGGCTTGTTCTGTGGTCGTTTGAACCGTAGTGCTAATTGCTGTCGTATGTTCTGTTATCGGTTCTGACGCAGGCTCTGAGGCTGCCTCCGTGAGCACTGTAGTGTTTGCTTCTTTTGTAGATTTTTCATCATTATAACCTGCTGTACAAGACAAGCTACAAAGAGCTATCGCAAGTGTCATAATGACGATTGAAAATTTTTTAATCAATTTAATCAAACCTTTCGTATTTTTTTCTACACTTTAAATATGTTAGATGAGATTGAAAAAGTTACAAAAGGTTACAAATGTTACGAAATAATAAAGCAAAGGTCCCATATCAAAATGATACGGGACCAAAACTAAATTAGAGGAGAAAAGCTAACAAATTATTGAGATTTTTTAAAGGATGGATATTGAAATATCAATAGTGTTAGTTAAAATATTTGTTATCAATACGCCTGACTCAGGAATATTGTATGTATGCGCAGTGTTATTTTCGAGAATAACAACTGTTGCGCCCGGAGTATAATTTACAGTGATTTCTACAGTAAACTTATTGCCATTTGTCTGTATCAAGCGAGCGGTGGCATCTACAGAATTTTCGTTGTTCAGGTCAAGATAATCTCCAACCTTGAGGATATTATCATCTTCTACCTGCTGAGCCGGAGGAACAGGGGTGGGTTCAGGCTTGGGAACAGGCTTTGTGGTTCCGCTAATTCCGAAAAGAGAATTGAAGAAAATAACGATTGCTGCAAAAAACGATTTAAACATAATAAATACCTCCATAATTTAAACATCCATAAGTAAACAGTTAACATAAAGCCAATAAAAATAAATAGACTAATCGTCTGAATTGCTTTGTAACCGTTTTCATTTATGGAAACAGAATCAGGCAATTATTTGAAAGATTCTCCTCATATCTTCCTCATATTACCTAATTTAATCACTATAAATATGTAAGAAAAGTGTTTTGTTAATTTTTATTTTTAATTAAAAAAGAAAAAACCATCCAATAAGGATGGTTTTTCTTAACAGATATTTACTTAGATGTAACTTTGTCCGTACCAACAGTTATTTTCCACTGTTTGTCAAGAGTCTGAACCTCATAAAAATGCTCAACGGTTTTAATGTCTTCATTTTTAATCATTGAACCATCTTTAGAGAAAAAAACTCCTTTAAGTTCATCTCCTTCAAACATCTCATTCGGTATTTCCATTTCTTTACCGGAATGTAGTGTTACAATTTCAAAAGCCTCAACAACATCAAATTCAGTTCCTTTTTTAAACGAATATCCATTGCCGAGCCAATCATGTGTAACAATTGTTTGATTGAGTATAACTCTCATTAAGTTCCTCCTTTCCGAAACTCGATAAAATCAAGAAACCTTCAAGTTTGAATCAGAATCAAAATAATATTCACCGGGCTTCATATTAAATTCTCTTCTCATCGAAACTAAATTATGTGTAGTCACAATTACAAGACCATCTTCTTTCAGATTAGTAACATAAAATATGTTGTTATCTTGAAAACCGATAGGATATCCTTTCTTTGCAAGGACATCGTAATCGCCATCTGCATATAAAAGACAAAGAGCTTCTTGTATTTTCTTGTTATTTTTTATAAAGTTTGATAATTCAGAAATGGGATTCTTTGAGAGCGAACTGTCACAATTTTCGCGATTATACCAGCGATTAAGAGCATGGAGTGTAATTCTAACCTCAATTTCAAATTCGAGATTCTCTTCTTTGTTTTCCATAATAAATTTTACCATAAATAATCCTCCTCGGCAACCTTTAATTGCCATATTCAATTTTCAATCTGTTAAAACTCTTAAGTTCCAACGGATATCACTTTAAATATGTTAGAAATTTGAAAAATAAGCAGAAAAAGAGGAAGTGCGATAAGCACTCCCTCAATAATTAGTATTTAGTTTAAACAACATACGGATTTGGCTTACAAAGAATAGTAATGAGGTCTATCAATACGCCGATACCAAAAAGTCCGACTGTAAAAATATATAAAATACCCATTCCAATTTTTCCTTCGTAAAACTTATGCGCACCAAAACAACCAAGGAAGAAACAAAGAAGAAAAGATGTCCACTTGTTACATACTTTCCTGCCAGCGCTATTCACATTGGTATTTTCGTTATTTATAATTACCTGCGGCTGGGGCGGGGGATTAGCCCCGCCTACATCTTCTACCTGACGTCCGCAGGCTGTACATACAACTGCATCTGTCGGGATTGAAGCTCCGCAATATTTACAGTATTTTATGTTTGCTGAATCCATTTAAAACTCCTCACAATTAAGCAATAGTATTGCCGATTGTTTCAATAAGGGCTACTTTTGTAAAGAGAGGAACAGATGTGCCTCCGGCCGCAAGAAGATTATTACCATTGCCGACATAAACATATGTATAATAATTATTCCCGTCAACCGACTGGAATGTTGACATAAGATTCCATTCTGTTGTGTTCACATCTTTAATATCAAACATCTGAATTCTGTCATCAGCACTTCCGGCGTATTCATCACCAAAGCTAACATTCTTATTGAAATATTCAGTCCAGATTTCAGTGCTATCTGTTTTGTCTGCATAGCCATCCTGAATAGCATAAGCTGTTACTTCAATCTTTTTCTCGCCGTCAAGAGCATAAGCATCGCCATCATTTTGTACATATGCTTCTGCCTTTGTAAGAGTAGGAACCTTTACAGTCATATAAAGACGACATGGGTTATTGCTTGTATTTTCAACATATGGTTCCTTGACAATATCAACGCCCGGAATTATATTTTCACGAGTAGGCGGCGTTTTGATATTGCTTTCATATTTCTCTGTAACTCCATCACCATCAGCGTCAAAATTTTCAACAAGGTTGATACTGATGTTACCGATTGTAAATACGTTTGTTTTGCTATCCTGTGCAGTTAAGAACGCAAATGCTCCACCGATAAGGATTGCTCCGATGAGCAGGAGAGAGACAATCGTTCTCTTCTTCTGCTTTGTCTTGTTTGTTGTTGTCTTGTTCATTAGTTTGTATCTCCTTTATAATGATTTTTCCGAGATTTTAAACCTCTATATTAAATATGTTAGATAAGATTTCAAAAAGTGGTTTTTAAACAATTTAAGAAGGAGAGAGCCCGTCCCGTTTGAAACGAGCTCTCGGATTCTAAAATGAATTATTGTGTTGTTACTGTACCATCTGTGCAAGTAATTGTGAGTCCGGATGCAAATGAGCCCGGAGGACACTCTACTTTAGCCCAATCGGAAACAGTGCCTTGATATATAATAGTTGACAAGCTATTACAATCTGCAAACGCGTTCCATCCAATACTTGTAACACTATCAGAAATTGTAACATTTGTTAAATCTGTACAGTTTGCAAATGCCCAATAACCTATGCTTGTTACACTGTCTGGAATTGTTATATTTGTTAAGTTGGAGCACCCATAAAATGCATTTTCCCCTATACTTGTTACGTTATCAGGGATTGTTATACTTGTTAATTCGCTACGACCTTTGAACGCGGAAGCGCCTATGCTTGTTACACTATTTGGAATAGTTGTATTCTTGCATCCGGTAATGAGCGTGTTAGTAGCCGTTTCAATAATTGCGTTACAATCATTTCTGCTATCATATTTTTTGTTGTTTCTATCAACAATAATATTTGTTAAATTGTTACATCCATTGAATGCCTCTTTGTCAATATATGTTACTCCACTGCCAATTGTTATATTTGTCAAACTGTTGCACGACATAAATGTATAACCAACAATATTTGTTATTCCATCTGGTATTGTTATATTTGTTAAATCTGTTTGAGCAAAAGCGCATTCTCCAATGCTTGTTATATTGTTTGAAAGGGCAACAGTTGTTAAATTAGTTCCTTGAAATGCCTTTTCATTAATAGTTGTTACACTATCCGGAATTGTTATGTTTACCAAGTTGGAGCAACTGAAGAATGCAGAGTTTCCTATACATGTTACGCCATTCGGAATTGTAACATTGGTTAAGTGGCGGCAATCGTAGAATGCTTTTTCGCCAATACTCGTTACGCCATTCGGTATTATAGTATTTTTACAGCCAACGATAAGAGTATTTGTAGCGGTTTCAATAATTGCATTACAATCATTTCTGCTGTCATATTTTTTATTCAGCGAACTTATAACAATTGATTCGACGCTATCTTTGCGAATTATATTTGTGCCAATTTCTTCAACCGTGCTTGGAATAAATAAAGATGTAACACAATAGTTGTTGCTTAAGGCATTGTCGGATATTTTCTTTAATCCTTCTGGAAGTACAAGGTTTTCTGTTGAATTTTGAGTAGGATAATATAATAATTCAGAAAAATTTCCTGTATATAAGACGCCATCTTTAGATGCATAATTTTTATTGTTTATATCTACAAAGATATTTTTTAGTAGTCCACAATCTGCAAATGCAGAATCTCCTATGCTTGTTACGCTGTCAGGGATTGTTATTTCTCTTAAACCATCGCAACCCTTAAATGCCTCACCGCCTATATTTGTTACGCTATTCGGAATTATTATGTTTGTTAAGCCAGAACAATACATGAACGCAGAATCTTCTATACTCGTTACAGTATTAGGTATTGTTATATTAGTTAAAGCTCTACATCCTGAAAATGCCGAACTCTCAATGCTGGATAGTTTATTGCTTACTATTATGTTTGTTAAATTGTGACACCCCCTAAAAGTACCCTCTTCGATTTTTTCCATACTATCTGAAAGACGAACATTTTTTAAATCACTACAATGCGCAAAAGCGCCACTGCCGATACTTGTTACGCTGTCGGGAATTATTATGTCTGTTAAGTCGGTGCAGTCAGAAAATGCGGAGCTGCCGATACTTGTTACGCTGTCGGGAATTGTTATATTTGTTAAGTTGGTGCAATAGCTAAATGCATAATCCCCTATACTTGTTACGCTATCAGGAATTATTATACTCGTTAATGCGGAACAAATCTGAAATGCAAAACTGCCAATACTTTTTACGCTATCGGGAATTGTTATGCTCGTTAATCCTGTGCAACCGAAAAATGCAAAATCACCTATACTTGTTACACCATTAGAAATACTAATATTTTCTATGGATTTGCAAGAATCAAATGCATTGTCTCCAATTGAAATAAGAGAGTTCGGGAATTTACAAGATTTTAAATTAACACAACTATCGAAAGCTTTATTATTGAGCGTTGTTAAACTTGACGGAAGCGTACCAATATCTTCAAGAACAAATCCGCTTGTTATATTATGGTTGTAGATATCTCCGCAGAATTTGATTTCTTCAATATTAGAACCTGCTATATTAAGTTTCTTTGCAATTTTACCAAGAGCAACGGCTTCAGGAGCTGCATAGTCATTTGTGGACGAATCCCATTGCCACTCGGCAAGCTGTATCTTTTTAACGGGAATTTGTGTTCCACCTGGGAAATTGTCAATGCTACCATGCATTACAACGCCATTTTCAAGAAGTTTTGTGCCGTCAGAATTTTCAAGGACTTTAATGTGAGACGGAACAATAACTTCGGTTGGGTCGCTCGGATAATCACTTCTTGTTTCATCTGCTCCAATAAGAGTTGCATAATAAGACCCGTCATCGTTTTTCTCTATTGCATAACCAAGATATCCGGAAGGACTATATTTAACAACCGGAACTTCCGTAGGTTCTTTAGGAACGTCGGAAACGGTATCTTCGTAGGTTGCTACAAGGTCTGTATCTTGTGTAATTATCATACCTGAATAAGCTGATTTTGTCTTATCATTCATAAAATTCCAATTGAAGGAATAGCCCGTTTCCGCAAGAGTATCATCATAATAGAGATTTCTTACTCTTTCTCCGGGCATATAATACTCCGTTTTTACAAGTCTATAACCGTCATATGTAGAAGCTTCAACACTTAAATCAACTTCACCATTAAGAGTATTTCCAGCTGTTTCCTTTATATAATAATTAAGCTTTGATGGCTGAGCTTCTCCGATATCCTTAAGAAGTCTTACGCCTTCAAAAACGTCTGAAGTTCTATTAAGCTGCTCAGCTCCGTCAGCAGTTGGGTCAAGCAATGTCTTATAAGCAAATACATAATAGTCATAATTTGCCGACTTATAATAACTCTTTTCCTGCCCGCCAACTGTTATGCCGATATTTTCCCAATCGTCATTTGGAATATTGTCATCAACAGATATATTGTCAGGAATAGGCTCATTAAATCTTGTTTTATTAAGAATCTCAAACAAGGGAACTCGCTCAGATAATGTTTTAGCATCCGTTACTTCTGCTCCAAACGTATCAGTTACTTTGTCTGCAAAATATGCATTCCAGACATCTTTATATGTCGTCTTGTTTGCATAGTTTTCCTGAATTGCATACGCCTGAATCGGGATATCGACATTCTGTCCAGTAATAGATGTTTCACCGGTATCTTTGTTTCTGAAAGTATTATCCGAATTTGTTGTCGGAATACCGACAGTAATATAAACCCAAGCTTTATTCTTACCCGTATTTTCAACATAAGGACGCTTGATTACCTTTTGTCCGGGAAGAATTTCACCTTTCAGTGAAACTTGAGTTTCCGAAGCATCATAAACTTCATCATTCTCATCGTTTGTCTTTTCAATACTTCCGTTTTGGTTGGTATCAAATTCTTCTGATAACTTAATCTTAACATTACCGACTGTAAAAACGTTTGTTTTTGAGTCTGTTGCACTCAAAAATGCAAAAGCACCGGTAATAAGTATTGCTACCATTAGAAGAACAGATA
>OLGZ01001764.1_pt1 | contig 11441 bp, 9 predicted proteins | sample 1605981 | NCBI WGS metagenome assembly OLGZ01 (sample SAMN03283291) | human gut metagenome | biome: human-associated habitat; material: feces | host: Homo sapiens | place: Peru | collected 2012 | reverse complement strand
CTATTGTAGTTCATAAATATTATATGTCCACCTTTTTTGCTTACAGATACTGTTATTATCTCTTTTTTATCATTTTTTGCTTTTATACTAAAATCATATGAAGGTATATCTGTATCTCCTGATACCCCGTTTGAATTTATTTCTCCTACTCTATCATTTCCTATAAAATCTGTTGCTATTTTTTTTGCTTCTTCTTCACTTATTTCTTCTCCTGTTAGTCCTTTTTTCTCTACTGATGTCATATGCTCTGAAAACGCGCCATCATATATTAATCCTGAATATTCGTGGAAATTTTCTTCTAAATTGTCAAAGCTATCTTTTGAGATATTGCTTACCTGTGTTAAAAATATGCTACTTCCTTTGTTGGTTAGTTCTCCCCATTTTATTCTTCCATCATTTATGTCTAAAGATAATTGATTTAATGTATTTTCTAATTGCAAACTATAATCGTGTAATTTATCCAAATTATCTAAATCTTCTTGACTTAGTTCTGTATTATTAATAGTTTTTCTTGATAAAGAATAACTATAATCACTTACTTGATTTAAAAATTTTTCTGTATTTTCAATTTCTTGACTTTCTATTGGCAACATTCCTAAATAACTCATTGCCAAATTTGCTTCTCTCCAAACCCATGTAAGAGTTTTTGCACCATGTACAGATTCTTTTGATATCATTACTTTTGCTAAATAAATTTTTACATTTTGTACTCTATCAACAACCTCATATAAAGCTTTATCATTATCATTTTCAACAATATTTGCGTAAGCTGTATTTTTATTATATAAGCTCATTCCTAATATTACTACAATAGCCAATAATATCAATGCAACTATGTTCAACTTATTTTTTAATCTCTCCATTTTTATATCCTTTCATCTATGGTATTTTTACCAATATTAATTTTTTCTTATTTTTTCATTTTTTTCAAAAAATTATACAATTATTTATGTTTTTATGTTAAAATAATTTTTGAAAAATAAAAGTGAGAAGGGAAAAACTATGAAAGTAATTATTTTTTATGCCAAATATGGTGGTGGACATCTATCAGCTGCTCGTTCTATTGAAAACTGTATTAAAACTAATTATAATGGCATTGAAGTTGAATTAATAGATTTTATGGAATATGTTAATAAAGAATTTAATAAAATTACCACAAAAGCTTATGCAGAAATGGCAAAAAAAGTTCCAAAAGCTTATGGAAGTATTTATTGGAAATCTGAAAAAGGCCCACTTGCTCATATAAGTACTACATCAAATAAATTACTATCTATAAGACTTCATAAATTATTGCAAGATAAAGCACCTGATTTAATTATTTGCACACATCCATTTGCAAGTCAAATGTGTGGATATTTAACCAAACATCACAAATTAAACACACAAATTGCAACAATACTAACAGATTTTGCTTCACATGATCAGTGGTTAGTATACAATGAATATATAAACAAACTTTTTGTTGCAAACCAAGAAATGAAAGAAACTTTAATAAGCAAAGGTATACCTTCAAACAAAGTTTTTGTTACTGGAATACCTATATCAGACAGATTTTTAATAAATTATGATAAAAGTTCTATATTTCTAGACTTCAATTTGTCTCCTAATAAAAAAACTGTATTATTTTTTGGAGGAGGGGAATTTGGTTTAGGAAAAAGTTATACTCTAAAAGTTTTCGAAACCTTTGTAAAAAACTCTGCTGATCTTCAAATTATTGCAATTTCTGGGAAAAATCAAAAATTAAAAGAAGCATTTGAAAATATAGTAATCAAATACAATAAAGAAGCAAATGTACATATTTTTGAATATACTAACATGGTTCCAGAATTAATGAGTATTTCAAATTTAGTTGTAACAAAACCTGGTGGTCTTACTACATCAGAAAGCCTTGCATCAGGATTACCAATTGTCGTTATAAATCCTATACCTGGTCAAGAAGAAGAAAATGCAACATATTTAGTAAAACATAATGCTGCTATTTGGTTAAAAAAAGATGATGATATTGAACAAATTGTTACAAATTTACTTACTGATTCTCAAAAATTAGATGAAATGAGTAAAAATGCAAAATCAATTTCAAAACCAAATGCAACAGATGATATTTGTAAAATTTTATTACCAAACACAAAAAAAGACATTTCATAAAGAAATGCCTTTTTTATAATTCTCTTCTTCCCTCTAACGCCTTAGTTAAAGTAATTTCATCTGTGTATTCTAGATCTCCTCCAACTGGAATTCCATGTGCTATTCTTGTAACTTTAATTCCCAGTGGTTTTATAAGTTTTGATAAATACATCGCTGTTGCTTCTCCTTCAACTCTTGGATTAGTTGCTAAAATAACTTCTTTAACTTGTCCATCCATTAGTCTAGCTAATAATTCTTTTATTTTAATATCATCTGGGCCAATTCCATTCATTGGTGAAATAGAACCATGTAATACATGATATACCCCTTTAAATTCATGTGTTCTTTCCATTGCTATAATATCTTTTACATCTTCAACAACACATATTTGAGATTGTTCTCTTTTAGGATTACTACAAATAGGACATGGATCTGTATCAGAAATATTCCAACATTTACTACAATATTTTAGATTTTTTTTAGCATTTATTATTGAATTAACAAACTCATTTGTTTCCTCTTCCGATGCATTTAATATATAAAATGCTAATCTTGCAGCAGTCTTATTTCCTATACTTGGAAGCTTTTCAAAACTTTCTATTAATTTTTCTATTGATGGTGAATACATTGACATTTTAATTTCCTCCTAAATAATTATAGCAGAGTTTTACCTCTGCTCAATTTTACATTAATCCTGGTATGTTGTATTTTCCCATTGATGCAGCTTGTGCATCATCAACTTGTTTAAATGCTTGATTTATACATGTTACTATTAAGTCTTGTAACATTTCAACATCATCTGGATCAACAACCTCTTTTTGTAATTTTAAGTCTATTATTTGTTTTTGACCATTTACTTTTACACTTACTGCATTTCCTCCAGCTGATGCTTCAAATTCTTTTTCTGATAATTCTTGTTGAGATTTTTCTAAATCTGCTTGCATTTTTTTTGCTTCTTTCATTAAGCTATTGATGTTCATTCCACCAAATCCTCCCATACCTCCTGGGAATCCTCCTCTTTTTGACATTTTACATTCCTCCTATTTATATTTTATTCAACTACATCAAATGGAATGTCAAATCCATTTGCAAAACTTGATATTTCTTGTTCTTCATTATTCACTTGTTCTTGTGGCTTTGTGTCTATAAATTGAACATGCATTTCTTTTCCAGATGCTATAGAAACTTGCTTTATTATTTCTTGTTTATTTTCTGGTTTATCTAATACAGCTTTTCCAAATGGTGTAATTCCACCTGGAAACTGAATTCCTATTGTCATATCATTTATTTCAATAGCATTTGTATTTATTAAATTAGTATATAATACTATTTTTCCATTTTGTTTTAAATTATTTACAATAGCTTTCCAATACTGTGCTGGCTTACTACTTTTTCCAATGCCAGCAATACTTGACGTATCAGATGTTTGTATCTGACTCTGTGCTTCTTTTGGCTTATTTACCACTCTATTTACTGAACCGCTTCGTCCTCCACCTGCTCTTAAATAATTTTCTATTTTTTCTAATCTTGCATATATATCTGCATTACCATTTCCAGATACATTTGAAGATGAATTTTCTTGTTTTTCTGAAATTTCTCTATCACACAATTTAATTATTCCTGCTTGAAAAACAATAATTCTTTGTGTTGATTGTTTCATATTATTTTCTAATGTTGACAATTCACTTATTAATTTTATTGCCCTACTTTTTGAAACTTTTGTTGATAATTCTTTTAATTTTTCAAAATCTTCTTCATTGTAAATTGTTAATTTTTGATTTGTTTTTACCATCAATATATCTTTTATATATTTTATTATTTCCCAAAGTAAATTTCCTAAATCTTTTCCTTCATTTAGAACTTTAGTTATGTTTTCCATCGCTTCATCAATATCATAATTTATAATTGCTTCTGAAATATTATAAATATATTCTAATTTTGGTATTCCAACAAGTTCTTTAATTTTATCTTCTGTTATATTATTTTCTCCATCTTGAATACATCTTTCTAATATTGATAATGCATCTCTCATAGCTCCTTCTGATAATGAAGCTATTATATTTAATGCTTGTGGTGTTGCTTCAACATTACTCTCTTTGCAAACAATATCAAGCCTTTTTATTATATCTTCATCAGAAATTCTTTTAAAATCAAATCTTTGACATCTTGAAAGTATTGTTGCAGGAAGTTTTTGAGGTTCGGTTGTAGCTAAAATAAATTTTACATGTTCTGGTGGTTCTTCTAATGTTTTTAATAAAGCATTAAACGCACCTTGTGATAACATGTGAACTTCATCTATGATATATACTCTATATTTGGCTTTTGTAGGTAAAAAATTTACTTCTTCTCTTATTGAACGTATATCTTCAACACTATTGTTTGATGCAGCATCCATTTCGACTATATCTGTTAAAGAGCCATCTAATGCTGCCTTACATATTTCACATTCATTACATGGTTCACCATCTATTGGATTTAAGCAATTTATTGCTCGTGCTAAAACCTTAGCTGATGTTGTTTTTCCTGTTCCTCTTACTCCATTAAATAAATATGCATGCCCTACTCTATTAGCTATAATTTGATTTCTTAGTGTTCTCGTTATGTGCTCTTGACCAACCATTTCTGAAAATGTTTGTGGTCTAAATTTTCTATAAAGAGCTGTGTACCCCATATAATCACATCCTTTATATTTAAAAAATGGTGTGAGTTCCAATCTCTCTATGGAAAACAACGCCCACATAAAAGTATCTACTTATTGCTGCTTCCTCCCGGACCTGACAAGATTCATAGGCTTTTATTGAGTTTGTTTTCCATACAGAGGTCAGTTCTCATACCTTTGTTATTATACAATGCAATTTGATTTTTTTCAAGTAATTTATTAAAGTTTTTCTTTAATTTTCAATTCTTTTAAACACTAAATTTTCAAAGTCTTTAATTTCTGTTCCAACTGTTCCTTTTTCAATTACTTCATTTGTAGGAATATCTATACTAATATTTGTTTGATATGTTCTACCTGTAGTTAATTTTATTATCATATTAAAACTTATAGTCGTCTTTATATCTTCTTCTGTTATATTGGTTAATTTCAATAAATCACTATAATTGACTTCTTCTGCATCATCAGATATATAATTAGCGATATTATTTATTGCATATCTAAATGCAATTATTCCTCCTTGATTTGATATTTTTAATTGTTTTATATTTGATTCAAGTTCTCCAGTATATGTTATTCCAGATATTTCATTTTCTTCTGTATTTTTATACATAACTTTTTCATCTTCAACTGGTTTATATAATTTGGGTTCACCTTTATCATTTTCTTTTTTTATTACAATATTTGATAACTCTACATTATCAATAATTTCTGTTTTTTCATATTTAAAATTCTTTTCTAGATAAATATACATATCATTGTTTTCACAAACATTTAAGTTCCACGTTGTACTGCTTGCATCATTTTCGATTGCATCTACATTTTGTGCAATTATTATTTTGGTTATATGAAATGGCATATTAGTTTCACCTTCCACTTGATACAAAATAATAAATATTCCTGCTGTACACAATATAACAGCTACTATTGTTATAATAATTACAATATGTATTATTTTTTTTATTGAATTAGACATTTTTATTTTTTCTTAACTCCTTAAAAAAATCTTTTAATATTTTTTCACACTCTTCTTGTAATATCCCTTTTTCACTTTCTACAGTATGATTAAATTTATAATCATCAAATAGATTCAAGACAGAACCAACTGCCCCTGTTTTCTTGTCTTCAGCTCCAATGTAAACTTTTTTTATTCTTGAATTTATTATTGCTCCTGCACACATTGAACATGGTTCAAGTGTTACATACATTTCGCAATCAAGTAATCTCCACGCTTTTAGCTTTTTACTTGCTTTTTGAATTGCAATTATTTCAGCATGTTTTGTTGTATCTGTTTTGGATTCTTTTTGATTATATCCTCTTGCTATTATCTTTCCATCCTTAACTATTACAGCTCCAACAGGCACTTCTAACTTTTTATAAGCTTTTTGTGCTTCTTTTAAAGCTTCCTTCATAAATTTTTCTTCCATTGTTACCTCTCAATATTTTTAACATGTTCTTATTTTTACAATCCATATCATTTTTGGTGTTCCCAGGCGGACTCGGCAAGCCGCGTCGGGAAAATGGTTTACCAAGCCATTTTCTTTTCCTCCTTTTCGAGTCCGTTTTAAAACACAATACTTTGGTGTTCCCAGGCGGACTCGAACCACCATCGGTCGCTTAGGAGGCGACTGCTCTATCCTGCTGAGCTATGAGAACATTTCTCTCACATTATAATACATTAAATGTAAAAAAGCAATACAATTTATTTGCTTTGTTTTTCTATAAAGTTTTAATTTTCTCTTTTTTAATGCTTTTATATTGATTAATCGACATAAATGTTTTATAATATTTTAAATATTTAATTCGTGGAGGAATTTATGCAACATATATTAAGTAAAATGAGAAAAGCTATAGAAGATTATAATTTAATAGATGATGGAGATAAAATTGCTGTTTGCTTATCTGGCGGAAAAGATTCTATAACAATGTTAAACGGACTAAAAGCTTTACAAAGATTTTATCCAAAACATTTTGAGTTGATTGCAATAACTGTAAATCCTGGTTTTGAAAATTTCAATAAAGAAATTTTACAAAAAAATTGTGATGAAATTGGCGTTCCTCTCTTTATTGAAGATACTCAAATTAAAGAAATTGTTTTTGATGTAAAAAAAGAAAAAAATCCATGTTCTTTATGTGCTAATTTACGTAGAGGAATTATTAATTCAGTCGCTAAACGAGAAGGATGTAATAAAATTGCTCTTGGGCACAATTTAGATGATGTAATCGAAACTTTTATAATGAATTTAAAATATGCTGGAAATATATCTACATTTGCTCCAAAAAGTTATATGGATAGAAGTGGTATTACAATGATCAGACCTTTAATTTTATTAACAGAAAAAGATACAAATCATTTTGTAAAAAAATATAACAAACAAGTTATGTCAAAAGTTTGTCCTATGGATGAGCATACTAAAAGAGAAGATATTAAAAACGAAATTTTCTCTTGGCAAAAAGAAATTCCAACAATAAAGGCTAATTTATTTGGTGCAATTTCTAGAAATATTGATGGATGGGAAAAAAATATATAGTAAAAGAAGCTGAAAAGAATTTCAGCTTCTTTTTTTAGACTTATTTAAATCTTTTTTCTGCTAATATTCCACCTAACAATATGGTCAATATTGTCAAAATACTTATAATAATTATTATATAATTAAAATCACTTACACCTGTATTAGGAAGAACACTTGGTAAATCCTCTTCTTCATCTTTAATTTCTTTATCCTCATCAGGTTTAATTATTTCATCTTTTTTATCTGAGTCATCTTTATTATTATCATCTTTTTCTGGTTTCTTGTCAGGTTCTTTGTCTGGCTCTTTATCTGGTTCTTTATCTGGCTCATTATCTGGCTCATTTTCAATTTTCTTATTAGCAATTTCAATTACATTTTCGATGTTTATTATTTCTCCATCTTTTTCCATATAATTATCATCATTTATACTAAATTTAGTATATTTTTCTTCTATTTCATATCCATTTGGTGCTTCTTCTTCTCTTAATATATATTCTCCATAAGGCATATTAATCAAAGTAATTTTTCCTTCATCATCTGTTTGTAAAATTTCTTCACCATTTTCACTATCGATAAAATACTCATTGTTTTCGTTTTTTGAAACTTTTATAATATTTTCATCCTGATCTAATAATTTGAATTTTGCATCTTTTAATTTTTCGCCTGAATCTTTATCAACTTTAAAGATTGTTACTTTAGCATCATTTCTTGGTGAATTTGTAAATACAATATCAATATTTTTATTTCTATCATATTTAAATGTTACCATATTTCCATTTGTATGTACATCATCTATACTAATATCAGATGTTTTCATTGACTTTGTTTGTTTTTCTTTTATTGTATATGTTTTACCATTTTCTAATTCACCATATTCCTCGTTATTATCCAAGTATTTTGAATTTAATTCTATTGTTTTTCCTACTTCAACATTTATTGTTTTTATTAAATCCATTCCATCATATATATCAAATTCATAAGTTCCATCACTTTCATCTGTAGTTAATTTTGTCAATTTTATCTTTGAATCAATCTTTACACCTACTTTAGGTGGTTCAGCAGTTAATTGAGAGCCATCAACATAATATCTATATCCAAATGAATTCCATGCAATTTTTGTTGGCTCTGCATCTTGCATTATTTCTCCATCAAATTTTACAGTTAAGCTATAATTTTTTGGTAAAACTGCTCCATTTATAAATGTTATTCTAAATGATCTTGTTGTTTCTTTTGGGCTATCATACCATCTCTTGTTTTCTTTTCCATTCCAATCATTATTAGTGTATTGAATATCATCTGTATAATCTATTCTATATGTATCTTTAGAAATTTCAACCTCATTGTTATTTTCATCTTTCATTATTAATTCAAAGTTTGGGTTATCAGTTAATCTAATTGTAAATTCTGAATTTCTATTTTCATTTAAATTTACTGTTCCAGTGTCTCCAACCTCAGGTAATTTATCTATTATAACTAAATTATCAAAATTCTTTTCTGATTTATTTGATACATTTAAACTATATCTTACAAAATTCTTTCTTGAATTTACAGAAATGTAGTTATATTTACCCTCTGCATAATCTTCTTCTTTTCCATAATAACTATATCCATAATTAGAATCGTTATCTTTTTCTTGTATTCTTTGATATGAAGCTGATATATGCTTATCTGTTCCAAATTGATATTCTGGATTTTTTACATTTACTTGAACTGGATTACAATAACTATCTGCTTTTATTTCAAATTCAATTTTATCTTCAATTGGTGTATATCCACTTGGTGCTATAATTTCTTTTAAGTAATATTTTCCAATTGGTAAATTTGATATATTTATCTTTCCATTTAATGTAGTAAGTCTTGTATGTGTATTTTCACTATTATCTTCAGATAAATAATATTCTCTTGCTATATTTTCTTCATTTTCATTATAAGCTAATTTCATTTCTTCATCTTGTTCATTATATAATTTAAAAACAACAGCATTGCTTTCTATTAATTCTCCATCTATATTTGTTTTTTGAATATTTACATTTCCTCTGTCTTTTCCATTTTGAACTGTATATTGATACTCTTTATTTTCTGCAATATTCATTATTGTTTCTTCACTACTTGCTACATATCCTTCTGGTGCTTCTTCTTCAACAACTACATAAGTCTTCCCAACAGTTAAATTAGAAACAGTAATTGGTTTTCCTGTAGTTATAATATAATCTTTACCATCAAATTGTTCATATTTGATATCGCAACTAGAGTTAGAAGTAGAAATATCTTCTCCTTCTTTTAAAGCACCAGTTCCCTCTACTACATCACAATCATCTGAACTATAAACTTTTAATTTTGCTCCTACAACAGGTTTATTATTTTCATCGACTTTATTAATTGTTAGTGTAGCTGGAGTTACAGTTATTTTCCCTTCTTCCTTAGCACTTTTTTCTACTGTATATGGTTTCTTTACTGATTTACTTAGTGCATTAGGAATTAAAGTTTGTAAATTTGAACCACAGTTATAAATAGCAGCCATAACAAAATTAATATTATTTGTAATACTGAATTTAGCCGATATAGAATATGTAGTTGTTGTCCCACCTGAAGAAGTAGAAACTTCAGTTGCTTTTAAATCGGATTTGTTTACTGTTAATTTCAAATCATACCCCTTACCATTTTTAGTAGATTTAATTGCATTTGAATAATCTTTACCATTAATATATCCTTTTATAGAACTTAAACTACAAGCAACAACAGTACCTGAAGTATTTTTACAAGATACAGTTGCAGTTACATCATATTTTTCTTGTAAATTTGAAGCATCAATATCTGGAATATTAAGAGCACTCAAATAAACATTAACACCACCATTTTTCATACTATAGGTATTATAAGCTGAAATTCCTGCCGAAAGCATTTGTTTATAAGAAGATGAATTAGAAATAGAAGACGGAATAGAAATTTTATTAACAGAATTTCTACCAGCGTATGTATATAAAAATTGATTAATAGCGACTTCTGCCGTAAAATATACATCCCAAGACAAAGAACCATTACTATTAGCAAGTTGTCTAGCTTTATATATTATTGCCCCAACGCCAGCTGAAACATTATCAGGTTTACTACCACCAAATTTTGATAACTTACAAGTAACATTATCTGGTGCCTTATACCAGAAAGAGCCACAAAAAGCCTTTGCAACAGTACCATTTGAAAATTTAGCCCCTTTTGCATATAAATGCATGCCACCTTTTGCTAGTAATTTATATGCACCTTTTTCTCTTACAATATATCCAACCATTGTACTTGGATAGTCAGCTTTTACTTTAGTTGTAAAAAAACAGACAAAAATAAAAACAAATGAACAAATACATAAAAATATTTTTTTAAATTTTTTATGAATTTTATATAATCTTTTGGCATAATAAATAAGCCAATAGTTGGGGAATCTTTTCTTAAATTATAGCTCTCATAAATCATTCCACCCCAACAGTTGTTACTAATAATAGTAAAATTCTTATTTTTCAATTTTTTATTTCTTTTTTTAGCAAATGTCAATCTGAAAAATTTATTTATTTTTAATCTTATTCCTTCTATATTCGGCATAATAATCTCACCTCTTAGTAAACAAGTTAATGTACTCGCGTTTTAATTCATTTGATTCTTTAGTTATATTAAATTTTGAAAATATAAATTTATTGTCTTGCTCAAATGTTCTGCCAACGCCAAAGATATTCATTTGCCATTCATTAATATCCAATTTTATAAACTTTACATTTTCATTTATTTTGACTTCTTTAGTAATACTATCAGAAAAAATGCAAGGTAAACCATTGGCTTGGGCTTCTACTCCTACTACTGGAAGTCCTTCATATATTGAAGGCAATACAAACACATCAAAAACATTGTAAATTTCATTAGTGTTGCTTATACTGCCAGTAAAAACAACTCTATCTTGAACCCCAATTTTACAAGCATATTCCGTAAGATAATTCTCTAATGGCCCATTTCCAATTATCATTAACTTATAATCTGGCAATTTAGTTAAAAGATCTATTAAAAATTTTTGATTTTTTTGATTGCATAGCCTTCCAATATTACCAATAACAAAATCACTTTCAACATTATATTTTTTTCTCAACTTTTTTCTTAAAATTTCATCG
>OLGZ01001762.1_pt1 | contig 11445 bp, 14 predicted proteins | sample 1605981 | NCBI WGS metagenome assembly OLGZ01 (sample SAMN03283291) | human gut metagenome | biome: human-associated habitat; material: feces | host: Homo sapiens | place: Peru | collected 2012 | reverse complement strand
TGACTTCATTGGCGTCCATATAAACGATGGCATCGGGGTCTTTCTTATTCAGTGCATAGATGCTTTTTCTGTTGAACATCTTGATCCTCCGTTCGGTGTTGGGTGGTTGGTGAGCCAAGCCAACACCGGCGGAGAACGACAGCCGACAGAAAAAAGAAAAAAGGCGCTCGCACGGACATCATTGCCCGCACGAGCGCCTTGATTGCGCACGAAAGCACAAGGGAATATTGCTGCCCCCGGAGGGGCTAAATCACGGATGAACCATACCGCGTAAAAAGAGAGCTGCAACTCACTTCTGTGAGTGCAGCTCGTCTGCGGGATCGCCGCGCGCTTTTTTGCGTGGGTGGCTACTCTGTACTTATGCTTTTTTACATGGCCGCGAGCGGTCTTAGCGCCATCTCCTGTTCATCCGTGTTTTCATAAAATAATCTCCAGCTCCTTAGATGTGAGTTATAGCTCATTTGATGTGAGTTACATGTGTATTTAAGTGAAGTGAAGCTCACTCTACAATATAGTAGAGGTGATTTCCAATGAACCATGTTGACATGTTTGCTCAAAGGCTCCGCGAAAAGCGGGAGCAGGAAAAGCTCACGCAGCGTGAGGTGGCAGAACGGCTGAATATGTCTACCCGAACCATCCTTGCTATTGAGACATGCAAGAGCAGCCCGCGATTTGAAACGGTTGCGCTGATTTCGGAAGAAATGAACATCAGCCTTGACGGGATCGTGTTCCATGACCAAGAGCCGCAGACCGTCGCCAAGTGCGTGGCAGATTTCTTTGCTGGCAAGAGTGCTGACGAGTCGCAGAAGTACATAGACCTGTGCATGAGTGCGGACAAGCTGAAATGACGTGCTGGGGAAAAACAAAAAAGAGGGCCGATAACCCGTGCAGCCTGTTGGCTACGGGTTATCGGCCCTGCGTCTATGCGTCCGGCACTTGTCATCGAATATCGTTTTATGCTATGGTCATATCGTTCTTTCCTTATAACAAATATGGCCAATAGATTAGAAAAAACATAATACCTGTTGCAATAACCAATGTAAGGAAAAACAAAAGTCTGCTTTTCGCTTTCCAATATAGCAAAAACCCAAAAATCACAGCAAAAACAAGGTCAAATATAGTTTGCCCAAGAAGCATTTTTCGCTTCCAGAGTACAATCAAACATGCTATTGCTTCCGCAAGCATACCACTTGCAGGCAAGGCACAAAGTAAAGAGGAAAATAAGGCTTTCTTGTTCCAAAAGTACAAGACATAGCTTCCAATACCGCAGATAAACGCCATTGCGGAATACGCAAGAAATAGCGCCGTAGGAAACTCCCCGGAAAATCGCTCCAAAAAGAAACCTAATATGAATTTCAGCGTATAGAAACTAACCGTCATACCAAACATATAAAGAAATGAACCCCAAAAAGCTCCGCAGTTTGAGGAACTGCAATAGGTAATCAGACTCACGCTGGCAATCCAGAAACCAAACAAGGTTGCAATAGACGGCAGGCTCCACAGGCTTTCATAGGGGAAAAAGTCCGTCAATCTGCAAAGTATCCCTGCCAATAGGCCAAAGGGAAAAAAGACACTATATGATTGGATTTTGCCTTTGATTTTTGTAATACCTTTTGTACGATTATCCATGATAGTCGCCAGTTGCAGAATCTACTGCGACATAGGGGATAATCTTGCCGTCGATCTCTACATAGACCTGATACACGCCATTTTCCAGTTCCTCATAATGATCCGGTTTGACACCGTAGTCGTCCAGTAGACTTTTTTCAAAATCAACCTTCCATGAATCGTCAACTGATGTATCCCCATTTGTCGGGACGTCCTTGTCCTCTGCGGTATCCTCGTCGGGTGAAATGTCCGTATCAACGGAAGGGATAGTGTCAACCGATTTATCCGTATTTTCCGTAATGGAAGTGTCTTGGTCGCTTTTGCCGAGGAACGGCAGCTTTCCGCAGGCCGTGAGGGAGAGTAGCATCATTACCGCAACAGCAGCGGCGATAATGGCTTTTCCGCGCATAGTCCGATTGTAACAACGCTTATGAAATGGGTCTGATGCAAAAAAGTCTTTCATATCTTCGCTATCCATCCTTGTATTATTTACGAAGTCCAGCAGACTGCATAATGGCCTCAACTGCTTCTACCGGATTGCTGCTCCAAGTGATCTCCACGTTCTCACATCCAGCGCTGTCCAGCAGCTCCCGCGCCTCGCCGGTCAGGAGCTTTTGATAGGCATCATCCACCAGCTCCAGCTTTTTCAGGTAATCGGCCAGATCATTGTTTTTCGCGGCCAACCATGTGGAGGCGGCGTCGCTGATCTCATCCGCTCCAAGCCCCGTATTCACGCCCCAATCCAGCAGCTTGACTGCCGTTTGCACAGCCAACAGCGAAGAACCGGATGTTCCGACCGTAACACTTGTGTCGATTTCATCCAGAATGGGGAGCGTCAGCACCGGCGGTACATCTGCCGGGGCATCAGCTGCGTCAGAGGTGGAGCAGGTCACGCCGTCCGCAGAGATCGTGACATACAGCTTTTCCTGCGTCACATCATAAAGAAACGCGCCTTCTCCCAGCAGCATATCGTCAGCATCCAGCGCACGAACGGTAAAGAGGACGGAATTGTTCTCTTTCTTGGAAAGCTGTGCAATATCATCCCCGGTAAAAAGCCATTCACCGGCCTTTAACAGCGAGCCGTCTGCATTTTCACACACCTTTGTGAAGTCGCCGCCGCGCAGGGCGACAGAGCTGACATCATCGCGCTCCAGCTTTACATACACGCCAGAACCATCGGATTCGGCAGGCACGTCCACCTCCGAGGGGGTACTATTGGGAGCTTCCGACAGTTTGGTGCATCCCGTCATAAAAACGGCGATCAGTAAAACCGCTGCGGTCAACAGCATTGTGATTGTTTTCTTGTAGTTTCTCATAGTTCCTCCTATAAGTTCACCGCTCGGAAAAAGACTGCTGATAGACAGGCAGTACCCGCTTCCAGAATACCAGCCCATTTACAAGGAGCAACGCACCGAAAAGGCACCTTGCCGCCCACTCCGGGCAAAGAAGGGCGATGCCGTTCATATCCCCGCCGCCGAAAAAGCCGCACAGGACACTCAGGTACAGCGGATCGAGCAGCAGGAAGGCAGTCGTTATGTAGTAAAGCACCGCGCGAAGCAGCTTGCTATGAGCGCGGCAGATGTTCTTTGCAAGCACTGCCAGCAGGTATCCGACGCAGAAAGTCGCCAGCGCACCCACAAGGCAGAAGATGCCGAGCTACGTGTCTGTCATGCGTTCGGCGCAGACGTCGATTTGAACGCCAAGCCCCATGAAGTTGATTTGCTTAAATACGCCGGTGAGCAGGGCATACAGTAGATGTGCGCCCTCGTGAACGAAGTAGTAGGCGGCAAGCGCAGCCAGAATACCGATGTATTGACGTGTTCGTTTTGACATATAAAAATTCTTACCAAATATCAAATTCGTTTCTCTGTACTACAGACTTTTATCAATCTATGAAAATCATTATTCTCATAAACATCTATGCCTCGAATTTTTGGAGTTTCCTTACAGCAAGGCAGTAATTGACATGCTCAAAGGCTTTCATATCTGCCCCGGCCTTGTCGATGATGTCCCTTTGAATATCATCCGGTGTCAGCAGCTCATAGATCAGAAAACCATGCTTCTCCAGCAGCGTTTCAAGCTCCGAATAGAAAAAGGCCGTTTTCATCGGTTCGCCGCCTGCTTTTGCCATCATAATGGTGTTCTGCACACGCTTTTCGGGTGCAGCGAAGAAGTCCTCGTCCGGATAATCGAACACAAGGGTGCTGCCGTCCGCGCAAAGCCCGGAGAGCGAGGAGAGCATCGCGTCGATTGCTTCTACCGAAAGGTAGTAGGTCACGCCGAGCCATGAGAAAAAGGACTTCACAGACGGGTCAAAGCCAGCAGCAATCAGCCGTTCCGCTAAGCTGTCCTTCGTGAAATCTACGGGGACAAAGGTGAGATTATCCGGAACCGTCCAACCGGCGCGGGTGATCCGTTCCAGCTTGTCCGCCTGCGTCAGAGGGTGATCGACCTCGAATCCCCTGTGCTTCGATAAAAACTCCGTTTCTCGGAAAGCAAAGGTATCCATGCCTGCGCCGAGGATGACGTATTGCTTTGTGCCGGTCAGGACAGCAGCTTTCAGAGCCTTCTCCGTATAGGTCGTGCGGCAGAGCGGCGACGGCGCGATATGGACATTCACAAGTCTGCGCAGCAGCTCCTTCGGCTGAAAAGTTGCGGGATCGATCTCCGGTTCAAAGAACTGCGCTCCGCCGAGGATATAGCCCTGAACGGCGGCATATTCTTCTGCTGTCAGCAGCTCTTTGGCAAGATGATCTGCGAAAACTGGATGTTCTTCGTTTTCTGCGTGAAACGCCCGTCCGAACGAACTCATCAGGGCGGTAATACTGGCTTTGTTATCCATTTCTTTGTCCTCCATATTTTTCTTCCATTTCTTTTGTATGTGCATGAAGCAGCTTTAGCGCCCGTGTCTGGACGCAGGGCAGCGACCTTTTATCCGTGTCTGCAAACTCGCGCTTGATCCGCACAGAGGCGACCGCATGACTGTTATTTACTTTGCTTTCATCCGCTTCCGATAAGAACTTTTGCAGCAGGCTCAAATTGCTGGAGTAGTGAAGCTCCACCAGCTTTGCCCGGTATTCCAGCTCCGCGGGAGTGATTTCCGGGAATCGTTTCATATCCACGGTATGCTGCGCTTCGTGCTTCAGGAGCGAAACAAGAAACCGTTCGCTCTCAAAATCATACGCTTGCTCGACACAGTTGATTGTACCATCGGGCGAAGCCCAGCCTTTCGTACCATACCGGCCAAAGGTCAGATAATCCATCCAGCTCCGAAACACGAAACCTTTAAGGATATTGACCGTATATTCCGCTGTTCCGTCCGGCAGCTCTACGCGGTAGACGGTTGGAATCGTATCCTGCCAAATATAAGGGCCGTAATATCCCTGCGTTTTTCCGAAAAGAGTATGATAGCCCTCCGATTCAAACACCGATTGAAGCTGCTCCGTCAAAAGTGCTTCGCCTGCATCCGGTGTATTTAGGAGCGCTTTCAGCCCTGTCCGCAGTTTGTCTGCGGCCTCCGCCTCCGGTGAGCCGCAATAAAAGGTGTCTCGAAAATAAATCTGATACAGACGCAGGATGTCGTTGAGGTTGTCAGGCGTTTCGTATGTGCGGTACTTCTGATCTTCAAAAATTGCCACATACGCAGGAAGAATGTTCCTGAACTCCTCATGATCGCGCATATAGGCTATTGCGCCTTTTATATCTCCGTTCACAAAAAACTGACTAATTTGCATAGCCGCTCGCTCCTTTATTCCATGAGTCGGAATTTATTGAATGGTATGTGCAGTAATAATCGTATAGCTGTAAGCATTGACTGTGATCCTTATGTTTTCGATTTCGCAGTACCAATTCTTTCCCTGCCGAGCTATACGGCATTGAGGATTCAAAATCAAATCCTTACAGTAGCTGACTGCATCATCCGTATCTAATTTTAGATTTCTTTTTATCCGGTCAATTCCCATTGGGGTAGTATGAAGCCGGTCAATATTTTCAATCAGCAATTCGTTCTGATTCATCGCACGGTTCTCCTGTAAATTAAAACCCATCATTTGTGTGTTCCTGCTGCTTTTTCGGGAGCGTCCGTGTCAGGATCAGCGTATAGACCACCGTGACGGCAATCAGGACAGCGAGATGGAGCAGGTGCATTAGGGTGGTAATACTGGCTTTGTTAGAGCGGCGCTTCTGTCAGCGGCTGTCATTGCTTTTGTATCACCGGCAGCAGAATATTTTCGATAAAATCAATGCGGTCATGTACTGCCGGTCGGAAATAGGAAGAAACCGCAACGATGATTTTCTCGTTCGGATCAACATAGATCACATTGCCGCTGTCGCCGATCGCGGCATAAACATTTCTTTCCGGATACACAATCCACCAAAGATAGCTGTAGGACATTCCGCTGAAAGCGCTGCTTTCGATCCTGCGCGGGGAAAGCATTTCCTTGAGCCAATCGGGAGAAACGATCTGCTGTCCGTTCCATGTGCCGTTTTGCAGGCAGAGCTGACCGAGCTTTGCCATGTCAGCGGCGCTCAGGCACAGCCCGTAGCCGGGAGCCGCAAGCCCCTGCGGGTCGGCAAGCCACACATTATTTCTCGGTGTCTTGTCCGTTATGAACAGCTTATGCTCCTGCACGGTTCCGGCATAAAAGTTTTTGTGCTCGGCAATACCAAGGGGACGGAACAGATATTCATTGGCAAAGTCCACGGTTTTCATTCCAGTGGCTTTGAAAAGAATGCCGGAGAGAATGTGCAAGCAAACCGTCCGATAGTCAAATTCATCGGTGATGCCGCTCTTTCCACCAAGGAAGTCCAGCGATGCCTTCGTCCAGTCCTCACCGGAACACACCTTCGTCCACGGGTCACCATGCCCCTTATAGGGGGCGCGCATGGTAAGCAAATGCTGGATCGTCACATCAAAGATCGTCTTTTCACCGCGCTTGACTGAATACTCCGGAAAGTAGGAAAGCACCCTATCATTCACACTGCCAATCATTTTATGGTCGATAGCAATGCCAATCAGCAACGCCATCACGCTTTTTGTGGAGGATGCGATGTGGACGCAGTCTGTCCGCTGATAGCCGTTCCACTCTGCGGAGTAGAGTTCGTTTCCGTTCTGAAGCACACTGATCTGGCAGATATTCGGCTGATGTTCCTGTATGTACGAATGAAGTTCCTGAATTTTCATCCCTACTGCCTCCCGATGTAATGCTCTATTCATTCTTACAACCTTCTTTCCATTGTTTTTGGGGGAGTGTCCGTGTCAGGATCAGCATATAGACTACTGTAACGGCAGTCAGGACAGCGAGATGGAGCAGGTGCATTTCCGTGGTAAGGTTCGCATCATTCGCAAAAGTGCCTAGCGTGTTGATGGCCGCATGGACGAGAATACAGGGGAGCAGACTGCCGCCGCAATAAAAGATCGTGACCAGCAGGAAGCCAACTGCAATCGCAAAAACAATCTGGCACAGGTTATTGACTAGATTCATGCCGCTGCCGTTGAACAGGTTGATGATATGTCCGATACCGAAAGTTACGCTTGATATGACAATGGCGGACTTGATATTGTCCTTTGCAATGGCCTTAAACAGCAGCCCCCGGAAGATCACTTCCTCCAAGAATCCGACGCAGAGCATACATACGATCCGGCAGACCGTTTCCATCGGCGTGTAATTAAGTGCAACACCGTTCCAGAGGTTGCCCGATGCCAGAATTACAAGCGGCATATAGTAAAGGAACCGCCATGCAGGAACGGGCGATTTGCAAAGTCCATACCGCTTTTGTAGTCCGTTTTTCCGGATAAAAGTGAACAGAACGATGGTCTGCAAAACGCAGAAAGCGGCACTTGCAGCATATTCAATGCCAATTGCTTTATTAAGCGGATTCGCCAGCGATTGCAGAACGCAGTAAACCACGATCCATACGATCGCAAAGGTCAGCTCGTTTTTCTCATATAGCTTTTTCATGTCATTTCCTCCTGTGCTGCTGCGTCAATTACACCCCCGTGACCTGAGAAAGCGTCACAACAGAGCAACCCTTGCTTGCATAGTACGCGAGCATCTCCGGCAGTTTCTTTTTGTCATAGCTCGTGATACAGTCCGACAGCACATGAACGGTATAGCCGCTTTTTGTCATATTGAAGCAGGTGGATTTGATGCAGGCCGTAGCGTCAGCCCCGGCAATGTAAAACTCGAAAACCCCATGTTCCTGAATGAAGGCAGCAAACGCATCGCTGGTCAGGGCGTTGCTCTTTGACTTCGTAAAAATATGGTCGGTTACAACGTTCAGCTCTGGCACCAGTTCTGCACCGTGTGTGCCGGGTTTGAAAGTCCTTGTTCCCGCAGACAGGTTGTTATGACGAATATAAATGACCCACAGTTCCTTTTGAACCGCCCAGTCGATTGCCTCATTGACTTTTCCAATGATTTCTCTGTAATTCTTTGTAATGTCATTTTGTAGGTCGATCACGACCAGCGCGCTGTTTTTCATAATGAAAATCTCCCTGATCTTATCTGCCGAACTTCATGTCGTGCAGTCTGCTGTCTATTACAAATTTCTTTTTTCGTGGATCGCCCTCTGCCCGATAGACCATCAAACTTTTTAGGTTGAATATCGAACTCCAAACTGTTTGAAAATTTGGATCTTCATATTGACACATAAAGCCATATTCACCTTTGAGCAGACGTGTCGTGGTATCCAAATAATCGTCGGTAATCTTGCTCATAAAGCTATCCATAACAACTTTATAGCGTTTTGCAGAATTGTAATCATCACCATTGGCATCGTCATAAGGAGCATATTCATCAGAAGTGAAGCTGTTGACCGTACATACAATGCTGCCGTTATCCGATGTCATAGCTTCACGAACTCTTTTTTGAGTTGGAGTACATTCGACAACAACCATTCTCCCATTTTTGTCTGCGAGTAGAATGTTGCAGTTAGACGCTACTGGCAATTCCATAAGCAAAGAAACAGCCATGTCCGTACTACTCGCTTTTTCCAACAGGTATCTGACAATGAAGCAAGAATTGAAACCAGGCTTGATCTTTTCAAGTCTGGTCATAACAAAGGTCATGGCAACCGCCAAACCATGCTCATTTAGTCCTTCCTCTCCGTTGATAAAAGAGGAAGTAGTAATATTAAAGCGGTTTCCATTTGCAGGCGAGTAGATTTCACTTTTGCTGCCGTCTCGTAGATATGGAGGCAGATCGTTATTGCGTCCATAGATCACGTTGCCATTCTTCGCGTAGGCGAAAGCGGTACATCCTCTGATCTCAACCGGAATATTGCTTTCCAGATTATACATACAGCAACCCATACACAACATCCATGATATGAAAGCTGTATAGTCTGCACCGATGGTATTGCTCACACCTCTTATTTCCTCACATACTTCCGGGAAAAACTTCCTAAGTATTTTTTCGCTCTGCGTTCCATGCTCCAACTGGAAAGAATCGAGATGAAGCGGGAACGATATGTTGGCTCGCTGAAAAATCGTTCCTCTTTTGACTCCCATTTGGTAATGTTCGCCTTTCAATCTTAAATGGTACATTTTTATGTGCTCTCCTTTTCACTTCTGGCCAATGTATAAACGCAGCACAAGCCGTTTTTGTGGCATGCGCTGCGTCTAAGCGTCTGGCATCTTGATCTCGATTGTTTTACCGTCCTTGAAACGGATCACACAGGTGTATTTGCACTTCGGGCAAAATAGAGGAAAATCCTCCAGCACCGTATGTGGCCGTATCTGTGTTCTTGTTTTGCCACCGCATCTTGGGCAGCGAAGCCAATCCAATTTTGTTTTTGGGGTTCCCATCATTGATACCACCTAACTTGCTTTGCAAATATGGAAAGTTTCTGACCAGCGGGAGTTTTTACTCGTTGGGTGACGGCAGCGTTTGCATAAGGGTGAAGAAGTGCTGCGCCTCGCCAGTGCTGAAATACGCATACCATGCTTCGAGCGTATCAGGCTGGAAAACGTCCAAACGTTCAATAATCTGCTTTGCCCACAGCAAGGCTCCTGTGCCGCTTGCCGTAATCAGGTTTCCGTCTGAAACCGAGGGCATATCAACGAAGTAGCGTTGCCCTTTGTAGGTGGGACAGAACATATCGAGGAACCCAGCTCCGTTACTTGTGTGAGGACGATAATCCAGCAGGCCAGCATGAGCTAATGCAACAGTCGCTCCGCAAATAGCGCATACGGTAGCGCCAGCAGAAAGCAACTCGGTCGCTTTCTTTACAATAGAACTGTGCTTCGGATCATCCCAAGTGTTTCCACCCGGCAGCAACAAAACGCTCTGATCGTTGACGGCAATATCGTCGATCACACAATCCGGAAGGATCGTCAGACCGCCCATTGTTTTGACCGGCTCCTTTGCGATGCCGACGGTTTTGACCGATACTTCTGGTGCATCCTTTTTGAAAAAGCGACCGGAATTTAATTCTGCGGTCACATACCCAATTTCCCAATCCGCCATTGTGTCGAGCGTATAGACATAGATCGTAGTCATAAATATCCTCCATTCATGTAGTTGCTTTGCTTGCCCATTTATTGTATCATATAATTGCTGACATCATTGTGTCAGCAATTGTGCGGTACGGAAAAGAGTTTGAAAGGCGGCTTTCGGATGAAGGTAGACAGGCTTGTCAGTATCATTATGATACTGCTTAAAAAAGAGCGGGTCGGTGCGCAGGAATTAGCTGATATGTTTGAGGTTTCGCTCCGAACGATTTACCGTGACATAGAGGCTATTAACATGGCCGGTATTCCTATTTGTTCGAGAGCTGGAGTAGGCGGCGGTTTTGAAATCCTGCCAGAATACAAGGTAGATAAACAAGTTTTCTCAAAGGATGACCTTTCGGCACTATTGATGGGGTTGACCAACCTTTCGGGTATGGTGCAGGGAGAAGATTTTACACACGCATTAGCAAAGGTTAAGAGCTTTATACCTACCGATCACGCAAGAGATATTGAGATAAAGGCGAATCAAATCTGCATTGACCTGAATCCTTGGATGGGCAACGGGAGTATAAAGCAGTCTTTAGAGATCGTGAAAAACGCTTTGCAGGAGAACAAGCTGATTTCCTTTACATACATGGACGGTCATAGCAACAAAACTGAAAGAATTGTTGAGCCATATCAACTTGTATTGAAAAGCAACCATTGGTATGTTCAAGGGTATTGCCGCAGCAAAAATGACTATCGCCTGTTTCGTCTGTCCAGAATGACAGATTTGCAAATGCTGCAAGAAACATATACTCCTCGTGACTATGAAAAGCCGATTTTGGATTTTGAGCCGATCTTGGAAACGCTGCAAACAGATATAAAAATCCGCATCCACAAATCGGTGCTGGATCGGGTACTTGAATTTTGCACCTATGATCGTGTTACCCCCGATGGAGAAGAATACTATCTTGTAAACTATCCGTTCATCGAACGGGATTATTATTACGATATGCTTCTCAGTTTTGGAGATAAATGCGAGTGCTTGGAACCTGTTCATGTCCGTGAAGAAATAAAACGCCGGATACAAAGTATGGCCTCCATATACCGCGAAAGCTGAAATCAAATATGGGGTAAATTGAGGTTTGTCGCCACTCAAATATCTTTGCCTGAAGTCAACGGGTGTGGTAATCCCTTGATGCGGCAACAATCATCGGGCCTTATTATAATAAAGTGGTTGGCGCAATGTGTGGAGATCAGAGCAGGTTCCATTTATACTTCAACTGCTTTGTTCTGACTTGGCATTGAGTGTCACGGCTCCGGAGGGGTTACGAACGGGGGCAAGAAAGCGGCAAGCAATGCAAAGAGGTACCCACTTTGCGAAAACAGGCGGATTCCGTTTA
>OLGZ01001757.1_pt1 | contig 11463 bp, 11 predicted proteins | sample 1605981 | NCBI WGS metagenome assembly OLGZ01 (sample SAMN03283291) | human gut metagenome | biome: human-associated habitat; material: feces | host: Homo sapiens | place: Peru | collected 2012 | reverse complement strand
CATATAGAGGACTATCTGCAAATGGTATCTGCGGAACAGAAAGAGTATGCAGAAGAGTTCGACTACTCTAAGATTACTGAAAAGAGCGGTGTCATCACAGACTATTGGACGAACAATCTTTTGGATTTGATTTTGCGAAAAGACAACCTTAACAACGCCTATAAGCAAGTCAAGAAAAACAAAGGGAAAGGTGGAATCGATGGTATGCAGGTGGATGAACTTCTGCCCTTCCTTAGAGAAAACCAAGATACCTTAATCCGAAAGATAAGGGAGGGGAAATATAAACCCAACCCGGTTCGCAGGGTAGAAATACCCAAGGAAACAAAAGGCGAGTTCCGAAAGTTAGGAGTTCCAACTGCTGTTGACAGAGTTATCCAACAGGCAATAGCGCAGGAACTATCGCCAGTTTATGAGGAGCAATTCTCAGAGAACAGTTTTGGTTTCAGACCAAAGCGGGGAGCACACGATGCCCTCAGACAATGTCAAAAGAATGTAAATGATGGCTATGTATATGTGGTAGATATGGACTTGGAAAAGTTCTTCGACACGGTATGCCAGAGTAAGCTGATAGAGGTATTGTCAAGAACCATCAAAGATGGCAGAGTTATATCTTTGATACACAAATATCTGAATGCGGGAGTAATCGCAAAAGGAATGTTTGAACGTACAGAGGTCGGTATGCCACAAGGTGGTCCGCTTAGTCCGTTGCTTAGTAATGTAATGCTGAACGAATTGGACAAGGAACTGGAGAGCAGAGGACATAGATTTGTCCGATATGCAGACGACTGTATGATTTTCTGTAAGAGCAGGAAAAGTGCGGAAAGAACCTTGAAAAACATCATCCCGTTCATTGAAGGAAAACTATTTCTGAAAGTAAACAGGAAGAAAACGGAGGTGTCTCACATCAGCAAAGTCAAATATCTTGGCTATAGCTTTTATAGATATAAAGGTAAATGCAGATTCAGAGTACACTCAAAGTCGGTAGTGAAGATGAAGAATAGAATCAGAGAACTTACCGACAGGAACAAAGGCATTAGCAATGAAGTACGAGAAAAGAGGTATCAAGAGTATGTGCGGGGATGGGTGGAATACTTCAGGCTCGCAGATATGAAAGAGCTTCTCCGAAAAACGGATGAATGGGCAAGGCGGAGAATCCGGGCGGTCTATTGGAAACAGTGGAAAAAAATCAAAACGAAATACCGAATGCTGAAAGCATTAGGTTTAGAGGATTGGAAAGCCAAGGAACTAGCCAATAGTAGAAAAGGTTATTGGAGAATGGCGAAAGTCTTGAACCAAATCTTTTCAAAGAAAATAATAGCCAAGCTGGGATATACATCCATGCTCGACTATTATCTAATAATCTGTGAAAACTAAAGAACCGCCGTATACGGAACCGTACGTACGGTGGTGTGGGAGGACGGTAAATAAAATAATTATTTACCTCCTACCCGATAAAACTCATTTTTGAACAAGAGATTTGTAAGAACATATTATCTATTCAAAGACGGTTATAATTCCATATCATGTGACTTTTTCTTAGTCCAAACAGGCTGATTTCGCCGTATTTTATACAAAAAACAAAGAGAAAAGGTATTGAGGGAAAATTGAGCTAAAATTGAATAAAAAATTAATTAAAATACTAACTTTTTCTACGGTAGGATTGTTATATTATGTAGAAAACGAAGGGGAGAATAAGTGAATGAAGTATAAAATGGATTCTTTGTTAGTACATCTAGCAAGAGCAGGAGATGAAGATGCGTGTGAAAAACTGGTCAAAAAATATTACTCAAGTATATATCAATATTGTTTGCTACATATCTATGATCCCTATGAGGCAGAGGATTTGACACAAGAAGTATTTACACGTTTCTTTTCCAATTTATATAGATATAAAGAATATGGAAAAGTTAAGAATTATCTTTATACAATTGCCGGAAATACCGTTAAAAATTATTACAAAAAGAAAAAAGATATTCCATCAGAGGAACTGCTAAAATCAGAGGACAGTAGTAAAAATTATGTAGAAGAGCTAGGAGTCCGATTAACTATTGAACAGGCGGTGAGAAAGTTGCCGGAAGAAATTAGAGAAACGGCAGTTCTATATTTTTTTCAGGAATTGAAGCAAAGAGAAATTGCAGAATTACTTCATATAAAACTTTCGCTTGTAAAATATCGAATTAGAAGAGCAAAAGAACTTTTGATGAAAGAGTTGGAGGTGGAAAACTATGATGAAATATAAGCAGCAAATAAAGGAATATAAAGAGGAGATTGAAAAAAAATATGTAAGAATTGAAGCAGAAAACAGAACAGTAAAAGCATGTCAGAATATTTTGTCAGAGTCAATTTTATCGAAACAATCGCATAGAACATCTTATTTTGAATTTTTGTATGAGCAGACAAAATTCATAAAAAAAAGATGGTGGATTTTACAAGGTTGTATTCTTATGTGTCTATGGATATGGTTGAGTAATTATACGTCAGACATAAAAGATATGATGAGGATTATGGGAATATCTGCCACAATATTTGTGGTTCTGATTGTCCCGGAAATTTGGAAAAACAGAAGAAATGGTGCGATTGAGATTGAGCAGGCGTCTTATTACACACTGCGTCAGATTTGTACAGCAAGAATGTTGATGTTTGGAGTAGTGGATCTGGTGATCGTTATGGTGTTTTTGGCAATTACATATCAAACAACAATACTCTCGTTAAGTGATTTGGTGGTTAATTTTTTGCTTCCGGTAAATGTTTCATGTTGTATATGTTTTCGTGTATTGTACAGCAGATGGGAAAAATCAGAATATATAGCAGTGCTTTCTTGTCTGGTATGGGTTGGTTTATGGATGATGATTGTTGCAAATGATGTTATTTATCAGAAAATTGTAACTCCGGTATGGGTGGCTATGCTGATATTGACTTTTGTATATTTTGTTTTTTGTGTTCAGAAGTCATTAGTATTTGATGAAAAAATTTTGGAGGATTACACGTATGAAATTAGAAATTAAGAATGTAACAAAACAATACGGAGAAGTAAATGCTGTCAATAAAGTGAATTGTGTTATGAAAAAAGGAATTTATGGACTGCTTGGAGTAAATGGAGCAGGAAAGACCACATTAATGCGTATGCTTTGTACGATTGTTCAACCATCAGAAGGACAAATATTATGGAATGGTAAAGATATATGGAAACTAGGAGGTGAATACCGAGAAGTTCTGGGATATTTACCACAGGATTTTGGATATTATCCAGATTTGACCGTATATGATTATATGATGTACATTTCTTCTATAAAAGGGTTAAAAATGCCGTTTGCCAGAAAAAAAGTGAAGCAATTATTAAATCAAGTAGGAATGGAAAAATTCAGTAAAAGAAAAATGAAGAATTTGTCTGGAGGAATGGTTAGACGTGTAGGAATAGCACAGGCGATGTTAAACGATCCGCAAATTCTTGTCCTGGACGAACCTACCGCTGGATTAGACCCGAATGAAAGAATACGTTTTCGTAATTTAATTAGTGAATTGTCGGAAGAACGTTTGGTGCTCTTGTCTACACATATTGTATCGGATATTGAGTACATTGCGAATAACATTATGTTAATGAAAGATGGAGAACTTTTTTATGCAGGTACTGCGGAAGATTTATTGTTATCTATGAAGGAAAAGGTATGGCAATGTAATGTTCCGAGAAATATGGTAGATAAATATGCGAAAGAATATTTGGTGGGAAATATAAAGCCAACAGAAAACGGAGCAGAGCTTAGAATTATTTCCAGAGTAAAGCCAACAGAAGATGCTGTATCTGTAGAAAAAAAACTGGAAGATGTGTTTTTACTTTATTTTGGAGAAAAGTCGGGGGAAAAATATGATGTTTAAATTAGAATTAAAACGAATTTTTTCAAAGAAAATTAATGTATTTGCAATCGGATTGGCATTGATACTTGCTGTCATTTTTAGCGGATTTGCAGTTACAAGTAATCGCTATGTGGATGAGAATGGAAATGCTAGTACTGGAATTATGGCAACAAGAAAACTTACAGATAACAGACGAGCATGGAAAGGTACATTGACAGAAGATGAACTTAAAAAAGTTATAGAACAAAATAAAAATGCGGTGACACAATCCTCAGAAGAAGAAAATGCGATTTACGGAACGACATTACAACCGATAGATGATATTAGGAGTTTTATAATATCGGTATTAACACCGGATGCAGAATATGATGAAAGTGTTCTGAATCAAATGACAGAAGAAAATATACAAGAGTTCTATGACACTTATCATAAAAATATGGAAAAGATGGCAGAAGAATATGGAAAGACTTCTGTTCAGAAAAAATACTTGGAAAAGAAATATAATGAAATAAAATTACCAGTAGAATACGAATCTTATAGTTCGTGGGATACTATGATTATGTATGTAGAAACGTATTCCATTATTCTGGCAATCATAGTTGGTTTTATTTGTGCTGGAATATTTGCAGATGATTTTCAGACAAAAGCAGATGCAGTATTTTTCTCTACAAAGTATGGACGTACAAAAGCTGTTAAAACAAAAATACTGGCAGGAATAGCTACGACAGTTATGATTTATTGTATGGGAATTATATTACTTAGTGTGATTTGTTTTGGAATTATGGGAACCAGTGGTATGGATACACCTTATCAAATGTATCAGGCATATAGTATTTACATTATGTCATATGGACAATACTATTTGTTGACAGTTGTATGTGGATTTATAGCCAGTATGCTGGCGGCTTCAGTGTCTATGTTAGTAGCGGCTAAAATGCATACAATTAGTGTCGCTGTTTGCATTCCATTCTTTTTATATTGCTTATTGCCATTTATAGGACGGGCACTTTCTGGGTATACAACGCTTTTCAATTTGATACCAACAAGTTTGACAAATGTACAGGCAAGTGTAAAAGTCCCACTTATTTATCAGATTGGGAATTGTGTATTTCGACAAATTCCGCTTGTAATGGTAATGTATACAGTGATGGCAATAGCCTTACTGCCTTTTATTTATAAAAGTTTTCGCAGATACGGAAATAGGTAAAAATTGTATTTATACTCATGAAAAATAAAGTATTTTCTGGTTCATCAGCCCAGATCTTTTCATATATTTTGAAAGCTCTTTTAAAATGTGTTTTGGCTTGCGGAAGATTGGCAGTCATCAGATAAATGGTTCCAAGGGTTTCCTGTACTTTGGCATAATCCAGACAGTCATCGGAATGGTATTCCTTGATGATGCCGGATAATTTTTGTAATTCGGAGATCCCTCTTTCAGGTTCCTGCTGTTCTGTCAGGAACATTGCATAATTGGCAATCTGAGGTATGCTGTCATTTATATGAAGCAGGTTAAATTGGTCAAGCAGTGAGATGCTTTTTTCCATGTGTTCTCTTGCAAGATCAGGATAACTGTTCATGCGGTAAAGTCCTCCGGGAGTTGGAGGAAGAAAAACAGAATAAAAAAGAAAAAGAAGCGGCAGTTTCCTGAAATACAAAATGTAAATCGGACTGTCGCTTTTTTGTGAAATTATTCGGCTGCGTTATCTTTTACTTCTGCAAGCATATAAGGATTATATTTACTTTTACGCTTAAATATAATATAATTTAAGCATAAAAGTAAATATCAAGGATAAGGAGGACAACTATGGCAACATCAGATATTTTGGAATCGCTAATTGAAAAAGACAATGGATATTTGATTACATCGAAGGCCGTTGAATCAGGTGTATCAAAGCCATCTGTCTCAAAATACATCAGAGAGCATGATATGGAAAAAGTGGCACATGGCATTTATATCTTAGATAATGTGTGGCCAGATGAGTTGTTTGTACTCCAGCAACGAAATAAGAATATTATTTATTCGGGCGAGACCGCCCTTTATTTGCATGGTCTTATCGACAGAGAATACAGTTATATTTGTTTCACTGTTCCTACCGGGTATAATGCAACACATATCAAAAAGAAAAACAAAGAAGTTCGTTATGCAAACCCAGAGATTCTTGATATGGGAACCTGTGAAATCCCGTCAAGCAGCGGTAATTTGGTTAAAGTATATGACAAGGAAAGATGTATTTGTGATTTGATTAAAGATCGAAAGAAATATGAAATTCAGTTATATCAGACAGCAATCAAGGAATATATGTCCTCAAAGGAAAAGAATCTTTCAAGATTGATTGAATATGCGGTTAAACTTGGAGTAAGGGATGAAGTGATGATGTATGTGGAGGTAATGGTATGATTCATACAGCGAAACAACTTAAAGACAAAGTAAAAAACATGTCTGGAGGGAATAGTGAAGTTGCGCAAGCATTAATTAGGACATATTTTATGGAAAGGTTCTTAGAAAGAGTTTCTGCTTCTGAATACAGGAATAATTTTATTCTGAAAGGCGGAATGCTTGTTGCTTCTATTGTTGGTGTAGATATGAGAGCTACAATGGATATTGATACCACTGTGAAAGCATTACCTCTTAATGAGAAGGATGCTAGAGCAATCATTGAGAGAATCGGTGAGCTTCGGCTTGAAGATGGGGTAAACTTTAAGATTACATCAGTAAAAGAAATCATGGAAGAATTTGATTATCCTGGCATTAGGATGATGATAGAAGCTAATCTGGAACGAATGAGACAACCTTTTAAGATCGATATTTCTACGGATGATGCAATCACGCCAGGTGCAGTGGAGTATAAATACAAGCTTATGTTTGAAGACAGATCAATTTCAGTTTTGTCGTATAATCTTGAAACTCTTCTTGCAGAAAAGATGCAGACGATTTTGGCAAGAGGACTTGCGAATACCAGAATGAGGGATTTTTATGATGTATATGAGATTATGAATTCAAAGGCTGATCAGATAAGCTTTGATGTTTTGAAAAAGGCATTTGCGGCTACTTGCATGAAGCGTGAAACTTCTTTTGGCGAGGAGGAAGTGAGAGAAACCTTAGACAAGATTAAAGATGATTCTGGACTCGAAGAAATGTGGAATCGTTTTAAGCGTGTAAACTATTTTGTTGATGATCTTTCGTGGGGAGAAGTATCGGAAACAATAGTAGATAATATTGAAAAAATTTCTTTTTTTAGCGACCAGGTTTCCTAGATCAGTGATGAAAAGGGAATAAAAATAAAAGACAGGAACAAGCTTTGAAGAAATATCCTCTAAGAGATAGTGAAATACCTATTGCTTTAGAGGATTTTTTGTTGAAGAATTTTAATATTCAAGAGTTTGTTTTTTCCTCTTTGACATTAAAGCTAAGATTTCTTGTGGGTTTGTCAACTGACGTCCAGGAAGTGTCTGCTTTGGTGTGCGGTCACGGTCGGCTTCGTCAATTGCTGCGACAAAACGCTTTACGCTGTTTGGATTGGATATGACAAAATTATGAGTAATACTTGAAGTAGCCATACGAACACCTCCTAGTTTTTGGAGCCTTTTTTGTGTATTAATTATACGATTGACAGAGAAGTGCATCAATAAGAAAAATAGTATTGAAAATAGTTGGAATGACCGGCTTTGTCCTAAACAACGTAAAGAGAAGATATTTTGTGATGAATGTGAAAATATCAAATGGATTAGTTTGGATGTTAAAAAAATAATTGCTCATTTGTTAGGCACAAAAGAAGATGGATCAGATGTAATAGGTGTATATCCTCTACTGCCAAGCAGCATAGGTAATTTAATTGCATTGCCATTACAGGGGCAGGCACTTAAAAATGGAAATAGTGCTTTTGTAGATGAAAATTGGAATGCTTATCCTGAACAATGGGAGGCTCTTTTTAATAAAACAAGAAAGTTGGGAATAGAAGATGTTGAACAATGCATGGCAAAATGGCAAGGAGAATTAGCAGAAGCCAGAGGAATGCTTGCTAATGTTGAGAAGAATGTCAGACCGAAACCATGGAAGAAGAAATACGAGTTTTGTAATTCAGATGTTGTGGGCAAGCTGCACATGGTATTAGGAAATGGAGTTTATATAGATACTCTGAATCTTATGCCAAGAATACAAAATCAGATTCGTAGTTTGGCGGCATTTGATAATCCGGAATTTTACAAAAATAAAAGGCTGGGATATTCTAATTATTATAATTTTAGTGCTGTATATTTAGGTAAGGATATAGATGGATATATACAGATTCCGAGAGGACTGCGGGAAAATATTATACAGGAATGTGAAAAAGCAGGCATTTCAGTTGATGTTTCAGATCAAAGAGAAACAGGACAACCTATCAGAGTATCTTTTAAAGGTGATTTGCGAATGCAACAGGAATTAGCAGCAGAAAAATTATTATCACATTCAGATGGGGTTCTGAGTGCGGCAACTGCATTTGGAAAGACTGTAGTATGTAGTTACCTTATTGCAGAGCGAAAAGTAAATACGCTCATTTTGTTGCAAAGTAAAGATTTGCTTAATCAGTGGGTTGATGAATTGAATCATTTCTTAGAGATAAGAGAAGAACCACCGGAATATGAAACAAAAACAGGAAGAAAGAAAAAAAGAGATAGTGTGATAGGCGTTTTGCACGGAAATAAAAATACATTGACAGGGATCATAGATGTTGCAATGGTTGGTTCGATGTACAGCAGAGGAAAATTTAATGAACGAATTAATTCTTACGGAATGGTAATTATGGATGAATGTCATCACGCAGCTTCTAACACATCTATGGAATTATTACAAAAAATAAACGCAAAATACGTGTATGGTGTTTCTGCTACACCTAAACGTGGTGACAGTCTTGATCGAATTATCTATATGCTGCTGGGACCTTTGAGACATAGATTTACTGCGTTGGAGAGGGCTAAGGAACAGGGAATTGGACATTATTTTGTCCCAAGATACACAAGAGTAGTTGATACTGCAGAAAGCAAGGATAATATTAATAAAGCATATAATTTGATTAGCACCAGTAAAGTGCGCAATGAAATGATCATAGATGATGTTATAACTTGCGTTGCAAGAAAACAAACTCCTGTAATTTTAACAAGATTTAAGGAACATGCAAAATTTTTACATGATGCCTTAAAGGAAAAAGCAGATCATGTATTCCTTTTATATGGGGATAATTCGGATAAGGAAAATGCTGAAATAAGAGTAAAATTAAAGCAGATACCTGAAAATGAATCGCTTATTTTGGTGGCAACTGGTCAGAAAATAGGAGAAGGGTTTGATTTTCCAAGACTGGATGTATTAATGCTTGCAGCACCTGTATCTTTTGAAGGACGCCTGGAACAGTATGTAGGTAGATTAAACAGAGATTATGTCGGAAAAGAAGCCGTTTATGTGTATGATTATATTGATTCGCATGTGCGTTATTTTGATAAAATGTATGCAAAAAGATTAAGAACGTACAGGAAGACAGGATTTTCAATCTGGACGCAAGAGTTGCAACCTAAACAAATAATTAATGCAATATTTGATTCTGTAAATTATACCGAAAAATTCGAGCAAGATATTGTAGAGTCGGAAAAAATGGTGGTAATTTCCAGTCCGGATATCAAACAGGATAAAATTGACAGATTTTTATTACTAATCAAGAAGAGACAGGAAGTAGGGGTAAAGGTCACAGTTATTACAACAGATCCGGAAGATATTACTTACGGAAAGTCGGATGTATGTTATGAATTAATCAGAGCAATGCAATTGGTAGGAATAAATGTGATAACAAGAACAGAAGTAGAAGAATGTTTTGCCGTTATTGATGATGAAATAGTATGGCATGGTGGGATGAATCTACTTGGAAAAGCTGATGTCTGGGATAACTTAATGCGTATCAGAAATTCACAAGTTGCAACCGAATTGTTGGAAATTGCATTGGGATGTTCTGAGGAGAGGAGGAAAAGTGAATAAAAAGATTAAATGCGATATATATACCAGAGTATCCACAACCATGCAGGTAGATGGATACAGTCTGGATGCTCAGAAAGAAAAACTCAAAAGATAGTGGAAAGCTGATGATTTCCGTTCTGTCTGCGGTGGCAGAGATTATTCGTCTGATCTATGACAAATTTATTCATACTAATATGGGAATCTCTGCGATTGCTGCATGATGGTATCCATGAAGGGATTGTTTCAGAAACAGACTGGGAGCTTGCTCATCAAAAACGAGAAAAAACAGGTGTGAAATATGAAAAGACAAATAGTCTCGATCATGAGCATATTTTATCTGGAATATTGAGATGCCCGTTATGTGGAAGCGGTATGTATGGAAACGTGAATCGAAAGAAAAAGAAAGACGGAACTTTATATAAGGATTATTTCTATTATGCCTGCAAACATCGTCGTTTGATAGACGGTCATAAATGCGGATATCGCAAACAATGGAGCGAGGAGAAGATTAACAATGCAGTGGAAAGTTATTCGGAAGCTGGTGAAGAATCCTAAATTTGAAGAAGCAATCCTGAATAAAATCGGTTCAAGAATAGATACAGAAGAAATAGAAAAAGAGATTGAAGGATTGGAAAAGCAGCACAGGCAGCTGACCGGAGCAAAAGCAAGACTTGGACAGCAGATGGACAGTCTGGATATCATGGATAAATTTTATGAGAAGAAATATCAGGATATGGAGACAAGGTTATACCGTTTGTATGATGAGATTGAAGGCGTGGAGAACAGTATAGAAGAAGTCAAGAACCGCCTGCTGAATATCCGGCAACAGAAAATATCAGAAGAAAACGTCTATCAATTTCTTTTATATTTTGATAAACTATATGATAAGTTCACCGACCTGGAGAAGAAAGAATTTCTTAGTAGTTTTGTAGAACAGGTGGACATTTACGAGCAGGAGCGGCCGGATGGCAGATTCCTGAAGCACATAAAGTTCCGTTTTCCAGTCACTACCGAAGATATTGAGGAAGAACAAATATGTAACGAACTAGGTCTTAACGAAGAGGAAAAATAGTTAATAAAGAGAGGTGCAGATGCTATGCCAGGTATACTCGTGGTTGAAGATGATGAAAATTTAAATCGTGGAATTACATTCTCACTGAAAAAATCCGGATATGAGGTTTTTTCAGCAGAATCAGTGAAAAAAGCGAAAAGAATTGCAAGTGATAATAATGTGGATGTTACCATTTGTGATGTGAATCTTCCGGATGGGAATGGACTGGAATTTGTAAGGTGGATGAGATGCAATTATAATACATACATTATTTGTCTTACAGCACTAGATCAGGAGATGGATCAGGTCATGGGATATGAAGCAGGGGCAGATGATTATATTACAAAGCCGTTTAGTCTTTCGGTACTTCTTTTGAAAATAGAAGCACATTTCCGCCGCAGACAGGAGAAAACGGAAGCCGGAAAGATGATTTCGGGAGATATCGTATTTATCGCAGGAGAAATGAAAGTCCTGATAAAGAGTCGTGAAATCAGTCTGACAAAAACGGAGTTGAAAATGCTGACTTTTTTTCTTCAGAATCCGAAACAGATTCTTTCAAAAACACAAATATTGGAAAATG
>OLGZ01001755.1_pt1 | contig 11475 bp, 12 predicted proteins | sample 1605981 | NCBI WGS metagenome assembly OLGZ01 (sample SAMN03283291) | human gut metagenome | biome: human-associated habitat; material: feces | host: Homo sapiens | place: Peru | collected 2012 | reverse complement strand
GTCCCGGCAAATACGGACTGTACAACATCCTCATCATGGAGGAGAAACAGACCATTGTTGCTCTGGGCGCCGGTAGCATCACCAAGCGGGTCTTCCCCGATGGACGGATCGAGCGATGCGATAATGTCAAGGATGTCGGGCTTTATATCGAAAAGATTGATGAGATGATTGAGCGGAAGCAGAAACTTTTTGCAGAAGAATAAAAGGTTTTTTCTTCCTGAAATAGTACATCAAATGAGGGTTAGTACATCAAAAGTACATCAAAAAAATACCCAATCATACTGAATAACCTATGAGATGTATTGAAACAACCTAATAACTGTGCCTTAAAGGACGAATTCATTTTAGAAGATGAGTTCGTCCTTTTCTGTTATAGTCAATTATTTAACACTATATGGTGCGGCAGCAACAGATAGTGTTATGAGCAAGTAGCAAAGCGGATTGCGAATATCCGTTTGACATCAAGGAGGAAAAGAACATGAACAGTACAGCGTTAGGTGCAGAGAACATTATTTTTATCAGCGAAGCACATGAAAAATTCTACTATGAAAAATTAAAAGAGGTGCGGTATCAGGATGAGTACCACAAAGCTCTTTGTTATTGCCTTGGTATCAGCAGTGATACAAGGAGAAATATCAATAGGATCTATGATTTAAAAACAGGATGTGTCAAAACAGAGTGTCTACAGGAAGGCTGGCAGACCAGTGGCAGCATGAAGGTTATACGAATGGCATTTAACCTGTATTGCAATGGCACACCGAGTGTAGATGATTACACAGAAGCAGAGGAACAGTTAAACGAGTGCAGACAGTATGCAGTGGATGACTTGTTCTGCTGCGCCTATGCACCATTCTTTTGGCAGGCAATACAGATTCGATATCCGGATTGTGCGGTCTATAACCGGGAACTGTATGCCTTATTTGGAGGAGCAGATTAATGTTAAAAGTCAGATTGATGGGAACGAAGAATGATATTGCATGGTTTCAGAAAATCTTACAGCGTCATCCCAAAATTGAAGTATTAGAAATATCAGAACTTTATAGCAATAAAGGAACAAACAAATATTACAGAGCTTATGCGGAAGTGCAGAAAAGCAATGTAAAGAGCAGCAGATAAAAGCAAAATAGTAGAGAATAGGAGAATTTCATCATGTGTAAAGTTATCGTAGTCGGAAACCAGAAAGGTGGAGTCGGAAAGACCACCACAACAAGCAATTTAGGAATTGGACTGGCTAAGCGGGGAAAGAGAGTCCTGCTGGTAGATGCGGATGCCCAGGGAAGCCTCACAGCGAGCCTTGGATTTCATGAACCGGATAAGCTGGAGGGTACACTGGCAACCATAATGGCAAATATCATCAATGAAGAAGAAATGGAACCACAATATGGAATTCTGCATCACAGTGAGGGCATAGATCTGATGCCGGGAAATATCGAGTTGTCGGGTCTTGAAGTATCCCTGGTGAATGTAATGAGCAGGGAGACGATACTGCGTACTTACATAGAACTGCAGAAAGACCGCTATGATTATATTCTGATTGATTGTATGCCCTCTCTTGGGATGATAACGATCAACGCTTTTGCCAGTGCGGACAGTATCTTGATTCCGGTGCAGGCGGCATACTTGCCCGTGAAAGGTCTGGAACAGCTTATTAAGACTATTGGTAAGGTAAAACGACAGATCAATCCAAAGCTGGAGATAGAGGGAATTTTGCTTACAATGGTTGATAACCGCACCAATTATGCCAGGGACATCAGCAATCTGTTGATTGAAAATTATGGAAGCAGAGTGCGGATATTTGAAAACAGCATTCCGTTGTCGGTAAGAGCTGCGGAGATTTCTGCGGAAGGTGTGAGCATTTATCAGCACGATCCGAATGGTAAGGTGGCAAGTGCCTATCAGTCACTGACGGAGGAGGTGCTTGCAAATGAATAAGACAGGAAGTGCTGCAAAGGTGAAGTTAAACAGCTTTGATGACTTATTTGGCAATAATGAGATGCAGACAGCAGGTTCAGAACAGATTATCAATGCCCCGTTAGCTGAACTGTATGACTTCAAAAACCATCCTTTCCGTGTGGTTGATGATGAAAAGATGGAGGAAACCACAGAGAGTATCCGCCAGTATGGCGTACTTGTACCGGGAATTGCAAGACCGAGAACTGGTGGAGGATATGAGCTGATTGCTGGGCATCGCAGAAAACATGGTTCACAGAGAGCCGGAAAATCGGAAATGCCGGTTATTGTCCGAAACTATTCCGATGATGAAGCTACGATTATTATGGTAGATTCCAATATCCAAAGAGAGGATATTTTACCCAGCGAAAAGGCAAAAGCCTATCAGATGAAATACGAAGCTATGAAGCATCAGGGAAAGAAATCAGGAAAGAATACTCTTGATGAAGTAGGGGAAGCCGCCGGGGAAAATGCAAAAAAAGTACAGCGTTATATCTGGCTGGCAAGGCTGTCCGATGAACTGCTTGACATGGTAGATACTAAAAAGTTAGGGTTTTCCCAAGGCGTAGATATATCCTTTCTGTCAGAGGAAGCACAGCAATGGGTTGAGGTAATTATAGAGGAACAGCGTTGCAGTGTCAGTACTGTACAATCCGGGAAGTTAAAGGAATATGGAAAAAGCGGCGAGCTTACGCTTGCCATGGTGAGGCTGATTCTGACAGAAGAAAAACCAAAGGTAAGAAAATTTACAATGAAATCCGACAAGATAGGCAGATATTTTTCGGACAGTTATTCCAATGAAGAGATTGAGGATATTATCCTTTCACTTCTTGATAAATGGAAAGAGGAAGTGGGTGATTGATCATGGGATATCTGACAAGCGGAAACATAATTGTTGACGCAATGGGATCCATCAATATCTCCGGAAATATTATTCCTGCCATATGGTACAAAACAATCACAAAGGAGAATGGGAAACCATATCTCCTTGCGATTGTGATTCTTGCGGATATCGTATACTGGTATCGACCTTCCGAGGTGAGGGATCAGGGAACCGGTCATATTCTTGGATGGAAAAAGAAATTTTCCGATGATTTGCTACGGCAGAGTTATCAGTACTATGCGGACTTATTTGGCGAGTCAAAGAAAACAATAAAGACTGCAATGGATAAATTGGAGAAATTGCAGGTAATCAAGAGAGAATTTCGTATCGTCAGTTATGGAGACGGACTTATTTGTAATAACGTGATGTATGTGGAACTGAAACCGGATATGTTGTACCAACTGACATTTCCAGAGGAAATTCCTGCAATGAATGGGGCGGACAATTCATATGCAGGTGGGTCTGATGACAAAACGGGAGGGAGCCTCCCTACAAAATCGGATACCCCTATGGAAATTTTGGGAGGGAGGGGTATCCCAAAAGGGACACAGGTATCTACAAATTGGGATACAGGTCATGACGAAACGGGTAAGACCCTCCCTACAAAACCGGATACAGGTCTATCCCAAAACGGAGGGACGTATTCATATACTTCTACAAATATTTCTGACAGAGAATTCAATCCGATCTATCCGGCAGATGGGGAAGCAGGAAAGATGGATGGAATGGATGATATTCATGCATACATAGGGCTGATTAAAGAAAACATAGAATACGATCACTATATGAAGTATGGAGATGTGCAGGACAAGGAACTGTATGACGAGCTTTTTGAGATTATCTGTGAGGTGATTTGCGTTAAACACAGGACGGTAAGAATCGGAGGAGAGGATTATCCGTATGAGCTGGTAAAATCAAAATTCCTGAAGCTGAACAGCTCTCACTTGAATTATGTTATTGGCTGTATGAAAAACACCACAACTAAAATTACGAATATTAAGGCATATATGGTGACAGCACTTTATAATGCACCAAGCACGATCAGTCATTACTATCAACAGGAGGTGCAGCACGATATGTATGGAGGTGGATGGCATGAAAAGGGTATTATTTAAAATCCTTGTTCCGGCAGTACTTATTGCAGTATGGATGCTGACCTGTTATCCGGTATGCAATAGGACAGAAGGCTTTGACTGGTTTTTGTATTGGATTATAGTAGGATGCCCGTTTGGTATCCGTAGAATGTGTTTCTGGCTGATCCCAAAGAATTTTGGTATCAGTGGAAGCATTGGTATCTTGGCTTTGAATTGTATTTTAGGTGGTCTGATCGGAGGAATTGTGTTGATTGCTAAGATTATAAGCATGGCAGTCGAACTGATCAACATCGTATCTGGGCGCTTCTGGACTTTTTGTCCAGAAGTGAACGTAGGGTAAAGTTTTTGTAGGAAAAGTTAATAGAAAAAAGAAAGAAAGCACCGGGATCCTGTGTTAGGATTGAAGTTGACGAGACAAAAATCCAAGGAGGGTGCTTTCATGATTACCAGTATACAACACTTTTGCGAGAATGGGGTAAAAAGATTAACAAATGTTTTCAAAACTTATACAGATGACCTGACAAAGATTGCAGAAATGGTCTATGGTGTGACGGATGAGGTGACCAGACTTGGATGCAGCATGATAGCGGAAGAATGGGAATCCTATGATGAATTGCTGCGGGAAAGAAAGGATCTGCGCCAGGGCTGGTACATTGTCAGAAGAGATGAAACTTCCCTGCTGACCAGTCTTGGAGAAGTGGTATATCACAAAACTCTGTTCAAAAATGTTGCTACCGGTGAATCCTGTTACCTTCTGGATCAGCTGATGGGGCTGGGGCATCATGCCAGGATAACCGAAGATGCAGAAGCGAGAATTCTACTGGAAGCATCCGAGAGCAGCTATCGAAAAGGCGGTGCCAGTGCCAGCATAAACGGTGAATCCATAAGCAAAGAAGCTGTAATGAACAAGTTGCACAGGCTGGAGTTCCCTGCCCTGAAGACTGTGGAAAAGAAAGAACTGAGAACACTTTACATAGATGCGGATGAAGACCATGTGGCCCTTCAGTATCTGGAGAAGAAAGGGGATATCAGGAATCCCCGCATAAATACCGTAATGCCCTGGATCATATACGTTTATGAAGGTGTAGAAGGTGATGAGGAAGGACGTCCCCACTTGATAAATCCGAAGTATTTCGGAGGTGTTTATGATGGGCAGGAAGCAGGCGGTAGACTATGGACAGAAGTATTGGAGTATCTGGATGAAGCTTATGATCTGGATGCTGTTGAGAGGATTTATATCAACGGGGACGGAGCAGCATGGATACGCACAGGAGAAAAGATCATTCCGAAGTCCAAGTTTGCCCTTGATAAATATCATATGCATAAATACATCATAGCGGCAACATCCCACCTGGAAGACTCAGCGGAGGATGCCAGGGGTGAAATATACAGAGCCATTCACAGAAAGAAAAAGTGGATGGCAGAGGGAGCCTTTGACCGGATCATAGGAATCACAGACAAAGAAACAAAGCGAAAGGCAGTGGAACAGGCGAAGGCATACATACTGGGGAACTGGTCTGGAATCATGATTGCCATGAAATCCGGGGACAGCAATGTAAGATGTTCCGCAGAAGGGCATGTGAGCCATGTGTACGCAGACAGGATGAGTTCAAGACCATTGGGATGGTGCAGAACCGGGGCAGATAAGATGTCCCGGTTAAGAATCTACCGTCAAAACCAGGGAAATATGCTGGAACTGGTAAGATATCAGAAAAAAGAAATGAAACAGGTATCGGGTGCAGAGGAGATCATCTATTCCGCCACAGAAATGATAAGAATGGAAAAAGCCAACAAACGAAAACTGGGAGTACTGGCAGATCTGCCAGTGTATGACATTCCCTATCCGCAGATCAAAAAGATAGCGGCGCTGAAAAATCACATTTGGGGTTTGTAAAAAGGGACAAAAAGGTTATAATGATGGAGAAAACTTTGATTCTGAAACATATCTCAAGGATGCTCTGTCTATTAATTTCCTACAGTAAATTTACCCGAACAGAAGTGAAAGCGTAGTATAGCATCTTTTACATTGATATGGTATTATAATAAAAAAGTGTGAAGGGAGTTTATTATGTCATATGAATTAAAGGAACTTGTAGTTGATGAGGTATTTGTTGAAAAAATAAATACTGCGTTTGCTGATTTAAGAGCAGATTATGAATTGGAACTGGATGAATCAAAAGAGCAGGTAGAAAAATTAAAGGCTGTGCATATTGATATAGGTAATAATTTGTCAAATTTAGTATCATATTCTACAGTCTCAAGTGGAAAAATTTCTGGGTTGAGAGGAACAGGAAAAACACATCTCTTTCTAATGGCTAGAAACCAGATTAACAACGAAATATTTGATAGAAAAGTTTTTGCAGTATATTTGAATGTAAAAAGAGTGCATTTTCCCAAAGAGTGTAATCAAGAAATTTTTAATAGGGTTTTCAGTATGTACCTATATGATGAAGTAGCAAAACAACTTGGGTTATTGTTTAGAGATATCTATGGGAATAGCGCTAAAGAGAAAATACTATTATTATTTAAAAAAGATGAAAGAAAATTATGTATTTCAATAAAAAAAGCATTAAAACAAGTTGCACTGTTTCAAGCTATCATCAAGTCTGGTAGCAAAGAATATTTGAATTTAGACAAAGGACAAATGTCTAGCGAAGATATGTTTAGAGAATTAGTTGAACAATCTGTTAAAATTATGGGCTCAGTAAGTACGGAGGATGCCCAAATTTCAGTAGAAGATATGTTTGAAGAAATAGATGAGATAAGTGAAAAAATGCAGAAGGATAATACTTATCTAGCATATTTAAACATTAATGATGTAAGAGATCAGCTAGTAGGATTAATTAAAACATTAAATTTAACGGGTGTGACTTTTTATGTTGATGAATGGGAAAAATTATATACTATACCAGAAGCACAAAAATATTTAGCAGCGTATATTGATAAAATAATAGATGACCCATTTTATTTTTGGATAGGAATGGTACCCCATAGGGGTAGTGTATATTGTCTAGATGTTGGTGCTGATTTACAACATGTTATTAACTTGGATGAGCAGTTAATATATGAAAAATCAAGTCATAGTCGTGATATTTGTATAAATTATTTTAAAAAATTTATTGATAAAAGACTGAATATGTATGCACATGAGTATGATATAAATTATAAATTATTATTTAATGAAGACAAAAAGCTTGAACAACTAGTGTTGGCATCAATGGGAAATTCAAGAGATTTTGGAACAATGTTGTTGAGCTGTTGGTCAAGGTTTAAAGAATATAGAACCAATGCGTTGGCTCAGGGACGACCATTTAAGTATATTAGTTATGAAATGATTAAAGAATCAATTAAGGAAGATGGCAAAAATAAATTAAGCAACATTGAAAATGATGATGGAGTTATGAGACTTTGGGGCGATTTAAATAGATATTGTACTGAAAAGAAATCTAGCCATTTTGCAATAAAGGAGATACCAGAGACTACAGAACAAATAAATACTCATTATTTTTCAGAATTAATCTACCATAGATTATTACATTTTCGTATAGGGCATATTACAGCTAAAGATCCAAATGTTTTAGAAAAGCTTTCCATATACGCATTGAGCTATTCAGGTACATATGATGCTCATGATATAGATAAAAAATTTACTTATGTAATAACACCAGAGGTTATTCATGATAGAGTGAGGAGATACATTTATGATCCAATTGAAATTATAGACAGTATTAAGATAAGTGAAGGTAATACAATAAAGTGTAAAACATGCGATGAAATAATAGACATAATAAAAATGAAGGCAGTTTTTGATAAAAATTTTTGTCCGTATTGTGGAGGAAAATTATATTGATAAACTCAAGTTTGTAAGTTTGCTAAATATAATTTCAGATTGGAGATACATGCCTGAAGAGAGCAGTTGCATTAAGAGACTGAGGTAGATTGGATGCGAATTGAGCCTGTGATAATGATGCTATATGATAAATCAAAGCATCAAGAAAATCAGCGTATCATCCATTTGTAGAACCAAATAAATTGCAATAACAGCGTTAGGGCAGATATGAGATTGAAAGATCTTGTATCTGCCCTTTTTTGCGTTTACAGAACTTCTGGACAAAATGTCCAAAGGTGAAAGGATAAAACTTTTAGACAAAATGTCCAGAAGTGGAAAGGAGAGCATATGAAGTATTTATTACACAGGCTGTTGGTTCCACCCTGACAGAAAAAGTGCAGACAGGAAAGGAGGTACGCCATGCAGGAGGAAACAACACAAAAAACGATTGCATTTGCAATCAAGACCACCAAATTGACCGCCAGTGTGCTGCAAAAGGCGATGAAGATGTATCTGGAGCACCGCAGGCACAGGGAGCCTTCCCATGGGAAGACTTCCGTGAAAAAGCTGGTTGGTCAGGGAGATGGGGCAAAGTCCATAGAGGTCACGGATGACAACATAAAATCTTTTGAGCGTGTAGCGAGAAAGTATCATGTTGATTTCGCAGTAAAGCGGGATAAGACCACGGAACCACCCAGATATCTTGTATTCTTCAAGGGAAAGGATGCAGATGTAATTACACAGGCATTCAGGGAATTTGTCAAAGTAAATGAAAAGAAGCACCAGAGGGTATCCCTCCGACAGAGGTTAAAGAACTTTCAGAAGATCGTCGCCCAGAACAAGAATAAGGAGCGCAGCAGAGAGAAGCAGAAAGACAGAGGACAGAGCCTATAGGTAAGGTGATTGAGGGAATTGCAAGGGATTTGCAGGCAATTCCGAAAGAACTGAAGGAGAAGGTAAAAGAGGTCAATAAAAAACAGCTTATTCTGAAAAGTGCGCCTTATGTAATTTTGGGCTATGTGCTGAATAAAGTGTCATGGCTGTATGGTCAGCAGGCAGGAGAAAACACCCTGTTAAAGGTTCTTGATACCATCAATGGAATCGGGGATGCATTTCAGAATCCGTTTCCTAGCATTGCACCGGTGGATTTACTGGCAGGTATCGGATGTGGGATAGGATTCCGCCTGATTGTATATTATAAGGCGAAGCATGCTAAAAAATTCCGGCAGGGTGTGGAGTATGGATCTGCCCGGTGGGGACTTCCCAGGGATATAAAACCATATATGGATCCGGTGTTTGAGAATAACATTCTTTTAACAGCAACGGAGCGGTTGATGATGTCCGGAAGACCAAAGAAGCCAAAGTACGCCAGAAATAAAAATGTTCTTGTAATCGGAGGTTCCGGAAGTGGTAAGACCAGGTTCTATGTTAAACCGAACCTTATGCAGATGCATAGTTCATATGTAGTCACGGATCCGAAAGGAACCGTGCTTGTGGAATGTGGAAAAATGCTTGTGAAAAATCACTACCGGGTCAAGGTACTCAATACCATTAACTTTGCAAAATCCATGCATTACAATCCTTTTGCTTACATCCGGAGTGAAAAGGATATTTTGAAACTTGTAAATACGATTATTGTCAATACGAAAGGGGAAGGACAGCAAGCCTCTGAGGATTTCTGGGTGAAAGCCGAAAAGCTCTATTACACAGCACTGATTGCTTATATCTGGTATGAAGCACCGGAGGAGGAACAGAACTTTTCCATGCTGATTGATCTGATTGATGCCAGTGAAGCAAGGGAAGATGATGAGAACTTTAAAAATGCGGTCGATCTGCTGTTTGAGGAACTGGAACAGAAGAATCCGAACCACTTTGCGGTAAGGCAGTATAAGAAATACAAACTTGCCGCCGGAAAGACAGCAAAATCGATTCTGATTAGCTGTGGTGCGAGGTTAGCACCATTTGATATTAAGGAGCTGCGTGATCTGACTTCCTATGATGAACTGGAGCTTGATACACTGGGAGAGAAAAAGACGGCATTGTTTGTCATTATCTCGGATACCGATGCCACATTCAATTTCCTGGTAAGCATCATGTATACGCAGCTGTTTAACCTGCTTTGTGAAAAAGCAGATGATGTATATAATGGCAGACTGCCCATCCATGTAAGATGTCTGTTGGATGAATTTAGTAATATTGGGCAGATACCCAATTTTGAGAAGCTGATTGCTACAATCCGTAGCAGGGAAATATCAGCTTCTATTATTTTGCAGTCAAAATCCCAGCTCAAAGCGATTTATAAAGATCATGCGGATACCATTGAAGGAAACTGCGACACAACCCTGTTTCTGGGTGGAAAAGAAAAAACAACGCTTAAGGAAATGGCAGAAATGCTCGGAAAGGAAACCATTGATCTTTATAACATTTCGGATACGAGAGGAACCTCACAGTCCTATGGAACAAACTACCAGAAGACCGGAAAAGAACTGATGAGCCAGGATGAGATCGCTGTCATGGACGGCGGAAAATGCATTATGCAGCTAAGAGGGGTAAGACCTTTCTTTTCCGATAAGTTTGATATTACCCAGCATAAGCAGTATCAGAATTTATCGGATTATGACAGCAAAAACACCTTTGACATTGAAAAATACCTGAAAAGTGTTAAACCCGGCTCTATGAAAATGAGCAGGGATCAGGTGATTGATGAGGTATTTGATGCAGGAGAAATTGCATAAGACGGCAAAAGAGAAATAGTGGAAGAAATTCATAAAAGAAATGGAGGAAAAAGAGTGAAAAACGAAGAAGCAAATAAACAGAAAAAAGGAGAAGGGATGATCAGGAAATTTCCGGCACCTTTGATTGCCGGGTTGATTCTGGCAGTCATTCTCTCCGGAGGGATTGCCTTTAAAGTCAGCTCTGTGAACCAGAACCGGCAGAAAGCGGAAAGACAGGAACTCATGGATGCAGAATCCAGAGAAGCGATGGAAAAGGAACTGCTGCAGATTTCCGATTCCCTGATCACCATGGACGGATCCGTAACCGAAAACATAACGGCATTGTCCGAATTCAATGAAAGCACGATAGAACGGGTGGAAGACTTGGAAAAGACCGTTGGGGAAGTGCGGGAAATCATCAAGGAATATCTGAAAACCTAAACGGCTGAACGGAGTGAGGCAAAGCGTAGAAGAAGATTCTGTAGATGAAATGGATACGGCTGCATCTGATACGGAGCAGGAGGAATCTGAGGATGTTTCCACAGAAATCGTAAAGGAAACGGAAGAAGAGATATGTGAAGAATAAAGAATCCGGCAGACTGCCATTTACAACTGAATAGGGAACTTTAGAAACAGAGAGCCTTAAGACATTGCTTTTAGGAAAGCGGGAAATGTATCAGGGCTCTTTTTTGCTATCCAAAAACGATAAGAAGAGAAAGGACAACAATATGGCATTTTTTACAACAGCAGTAACCGGTCTTAAGACCGTAGTAACCGCCATCGGCGCAGGCGTCGGTGTTTGGGGTGTGATCAACCTTCTGGAGGGATACGGCAACGACAATCCCGGTGCAAATGCTCATGTACGGTAAGGAAGCAAGCAACCGAAAACAAGAGATAGACCGCCAGCACTACACTATTCCGAACCAAAGACCAAAAGATAAGCATTGTGGGAAAATCTAAACTTTTGGATTTTCCTACAATGCCGACTACGGCGGAATCCCTCCC
>OLGZ01001753.1_pt1 | contig 11477 bp, 7 predicted proteins | sample 1605981 | NCBI WGS metagenome assembly OLGZ01 (sample SAMN03283291) | human gut metagenome | biome: human-associated habitat; material: feces | host: Homo sapiens | place: Peru | collected 2012 | reverse complement strand
GCTGTTCAAACTCCATCCAGCCCGGAAACCACACCGAGGGAGATGCGGCGGCGATACCATAGAACAGATCAGTCTGGGTGGATGCCCACAGCGCAAACAGCCCGGCCAGCGAGTAGCCACCCAGAATGATTTTGATGCCTTCCGGGAGATGAAACCGCTGCTCCAGTGTGGGAATGAACTGCTCCGTCAGAAAGCGCAGGGTGTCCGCAGCATTGCCGCCGAAGCTTTGCTTTCCACACACAGCAGGGGCTTCCCACGGGGAAAGTTCATCGTTCCAGCTTTCCACCGGGATGGCCGCAAACAGAAAGCGGTGCGCACTCTGTGCAATAGCGGTAGCCTTGCTTTCCATGCTTTGCAGCTCGTGCTCGCCTGTCATTTGGAGCAGCAGATATTCCGCATGGGCTTCGCCGTAAATGCGGCAAGGGCTGTTCCCGATTTGCATTGTCTGTGCGGTCACTGCGACGTCCTCCCGAAAAAACTTTGATAAGCCCAGTATAGCAACTGAAAAATCATTTTGCAATTCAAAAGGCGTTCATAGCCGTAGCAAGCAGTGTCTTCGTATATACAAAGACCATTTTGCGTTGCAAAATGCTTGTTGGGAAATCCCAAACCCTTGAACTACATCCGATGGATGCAGGCTACGCTTTTTTTGCAAAACGCTCTTTCAGCACACCGCAGGAATGCGCAGCCATCACGGAATTGTGATGATTACAGGGATTGGGATTGCATCCCAACAAGTGAATGAACACAGCAGAATTTTAATTCTGCGTGCGAATTTAGCCTTTGTGCGCACAAAGGCTCTGCTCGCCACGGTTATGGTTCTGCGAATGCGATTGAGAAACTTTTCATTCGCATTGCAAACCGGGTGGCACTTTTGTATAATTGGTTCAATGAACACACGCATAAAATCGGAGGGGCTGTCCGATTAAAAAATCTAAAAATGCGCTATTGCAGGCCACTGGGAGGAATAGCATGAACAAGCAGCAACTCGCATCGAAAATCTGGGAATCTGCCAACAAGATGCGCTCTAAAATCGAAGCCAACGAGTACAAGGATTACATTCTGGGCTTCATGTTTTATAAATTTCTGTCGGACAAAGAAGTCAAATGGCTGAAAGAGAATGACTGGACAGACGAATATCTGCCGGATTTGACCGAAGACGATGTCGAAACGCTGGATACCGTTCGGAAGAATGTCGGCTATTTTATCGCCTATGAAAATCTGTTTTCCACATGGATCAGCAAAGGCAACGACTTCAAGGCTGACGACGTAACGGTGGCATTGCAGGCATTCAGTCGACTGATCGACCCGCACCACAAAAAGGTGTTTGACGGTGTCTTTGCTACGCTACAAACCGGCCTGTCCAAACTGGGTGAAAGCTCCGGTGCGCGGACAAAGGCCATTCGCGACCTGATCTATCTCATCAAAGATATTCCCATGGACGGCAAGCAGGATTATGATGTTCTCGGCTTTATCTACGAATATCTGATCAGCAACTTTGCAGCAAACGCAGGCAAGAAGGCCGGCGAGTTCTACACGCCGCACGAAGTTTCGCTGCTCATGTCTGAAATCGTGGCATACCACCTGAAAGACCGGGAAGAGATCAAAATTTACGATCCCACCAGCGGTTCCGGTTCACTGCTGATCAACATTGGTCAGTGTGCCGCACGGTATATGGGCAATGGCAACAACATCAAATACTACGCACAGGAGTTGAAGGAAAACACCTACAACCTGACCCGCATGAACCTTGTCATGCGCGGCATTCTGCCCGACAACATTGTAACGCGCAACGGCGATACGCTGGAGGAAGATTGGCCGTACTTTGAAGAAAACGACCCGGTCAACACCTACGACCCGCTGTTTGTGGATGCGGTGGTATCAAATCCCCCATATTCGCAGGCGTGGAATCCGAACGACAAAGAGAACAACCCGCGCTTTTCGGATTACGGCCTTGCCCCCAAAGGCAAGGCAGACTACGCCTTTTTGCTGCACGACCTGTATCATATCCGCAATGACGGCATTGTGACCATCGTTCTGCCCCACGGTGTTCTATTCCGTGGCGGTGAAGAAGGTACAATTCGCAAAAATCTGATTGACCACAACAACATTGATGCAATCATCGGTCTGCCCGCCAATATTTTCTTCGGCACAGGCATTCCCACCATCATCATGGTGCTGCGGAAGAATAAAAAGGATTCGGACGTTCTGATTATTGATGCGTCTAAGGGTTTTGAGAAGGACGGCAAAAACAACAAGCTGCGTGCCTGTGACATCAAACGCATTGTGGATGCTTACAAGGAACGCCCGGAGAAAATCGAAAAGTTCGCACGCAGAGTATCCCGTGCGGAGATCGTTCAGAACGATTACAACCTGAACATCCCCCGGTATGTGGATTCCTCGGAAAAGGCTGAGAGCTGGGATATTTACGCTTCGATGTTTGGCGGCATTCCCGAGGCCGAACTGCAAGACCTGTCTGCCTACTGGACAGCATTCCCGCACCTGAAAGCAGCTCTGTTCAGCCCGGACAACGAAGCCTATTGCCGTCTGAATATGGCCAATTTGAAGAATGCTGTTCTGTTCCACCCGGATGTGGTGGCGTTCAAGACCGCTTTCCAGAATGCTTTCGGTGACTTTGATGCCTACTTGAAGTCCGCACTCATCGACGGCATGACGCAGCTGAATGCTGCCGGCGAGGAAGAACGCCTGAGCCGGGAGATCTTTGCCCGGCTGGCAGGAATTCCACTGGTTGACCGCTATGCAGCATACCAGCTTTTGGACGACGACTGGAAGAAAATTGCCATCGATCTTGAAATCATCCAGACCGAGGGTTTTGCCGCAACCAAGCAGGTAGACCCCAACATGGTGCTGAAAAAGGATGCCGAGGTACAGGACGGCTGGGTGGGTCATGTGCTGCCCTTTGAGCTGGTGCAGAGCGTTAAAATGCATGAGGAAGTGGCAGCACTGCGGGCAAAAGAAACTCGCCTTGCCGAAATTGCAGGCGAGTATGAAAGCTATCTGGACGAACTGAGCGAGGAGGACAAGGAACAGGATTTTGTCAACGATAGTGCCTTTGTTGCGGCTGAGGTCAAAAAGGCCATCAAGGCGCGGGAGGTAGAGCCAGCTACCTTGAGCATCCTGAAAGATGTGGACGCGCTGTTCGCCGAGGAAAAGACCCTGAAAAAGCAGGTCAAGGACGACAGTGCGGCACTCCATCAGCGCACCAAGAGCGTGATCGAGCACCTGACCGATGAAGAAGTGCGTGACCTGCTGCATCGCAAGTGGATCCTGCCCCTGATGGAAAATCTGAACAGCCTGCCGGATGCCGTTTTGGACGATTTTGTAAAGCAGCTGGATGCCGTCTGCAAGAAATATGAAACCACCTTTGAGGACGTAGAAAGCCAGATTGCCGATACCGAGCACGAATTGCTGGGGCTGCTGGACGATTTGCAGGGAAATGAATTTGACATGAAGGGCATTGCAGAACTCAAAAAGTTGCTGGGAGGTGAATGATTATGCAGGATAACGAGAAGAAACCTGCCCTCCGGTTCAAGGGCTTCACTGACCCTTGGGAACAGCGTAAGCTGGGGGAAATTTGCGATTTCATCACAAAAGGTGCAACACCAACAACATACGGCTTTTCATGGCAACCAGATGGAGTCCCCTTTTTTCGCAATGATTCAATCAAGGATAATGTTTTTGTGTTTGGAGAGTTTTCATATATTTCGGAAGCTGCTAACGAAGTATTAAAGCGTTCGGAAGTACATGGAAATGACATTCTTATCGCTATTACAGGTGATATAGGAAAAGTCGGAATTATACCTGACACAGTTGAAAAAGCAAATATCAATCAGCATATCGCAAGAGTTCGCATTCGTAAAGAAGCACTTCCGTATTTTGTATATCAATACCTAGCATCGGATGATACGCAAAAGGAATATCAAAAAATTAAAACAGGTTTGTCGATGCCCCAGCTAAGTTTGGAGCAGGTTCGAGACATTGTTGTGAAGATTCCTGAGTTCAATGAACAGGGAAAAATTGTAGATTGCCTTAGACGTATTGACACCCTTATCACCCTTCATCAGCGTAAGTATGAGAAGCTGGTGAATATCAAAAAGTCCATGTTGGACAAGATGTTCCCGAAAAATGGCGCATCGGTGCCAGAAATTCGCTTTAAGGGTTTTACTGACCCTTGGGAACAGCGTAAGCTGGATGAAGCGTTTGATTTTACAGTTCCAAATAATACGCTTTCCCGTGCTGAACTAAACCAAGAAAGTGGTTCTGTTCGGAATGTCCACTATGGCGATGTCCTGATAAAATATGGCTCTGTGTTAGACGCTCAGAACGATGAACTTCCGTTTATAACCGGGAGAAGCAAAGACGATTTCAAAGGTGCACTTCTGCAAAACGGAGATATCATCATTGCTGATACTGCTGAAGATGAAACGACCGGAAAAGTCTGTGAAATCGTCAATATTCAGGATAAAGATGTTGTGGCAGGACTTCATACGATGGTGTGTCGTCCCAAAAATAAAACAGCAGAAGGCTATTTCGGCTACTACATGAATTCAAGCTCCTATCATCACCAGCTTTTACCGTTGATGCAGGGCATTAAAGTTCTATCCCTTAGTAAAACCAATGTTCAAAAAACAACAGTGAAATACCCGAAAGATAAAGCAGAGCAACAAAAAATTGCAGATTGCCTTAGACGTATTGACACCCTTATCACCCTTCATCAACGTAAGTTGGAAAAGCTGCAAAACATCAAGAAATCTTGTCTTGAAAAGATGTTTGTATAAAAACAAGTGGTGCAATTTGCCCGTAACCAGAAGATGGACGTACCCTCGTTTGTTGTTTGGCTGAGGAGCAACGCAATTTGTTCTGTTCGTTCAGAATATGCAAAACTGGATGATGAATGAAAATTAAGGCAATGTCAGACGCTTGGAACAGCTGTGTTTTAAGACTATCGGGAGTCAAAAATCAAAATTTGAGCCGAATACGCAAAACCGAGAGTGAAATTTTCAGCGAACATTCGGTAGGCGGTGGAAAATAGTTGCTGAAAGTGTGCATTTGCTCCTACTTGGGAACAGCGTAAGTTAGGAGATTTATGTGTAGAATTCAGAAGCGGTGAGTTTATTAGTGCATCAGATATTACAGAGACTGGAGAATACCCTGTTTTTGGAGGAAACGGATTGCGCGGTTTTACAGATCGCTTTAACCATGATGGAGAATATACTTTGATTGGTCGTCAAGGGGCTCTTTGTGGGAACGTGAATTTTGCCGTAGGAAAATCATATTTCACTGAACACGCTATCGCTGTAAGAGCAGATAAAAAAACCAAACTCGCTTTCTGTACTATCTGTTTTCAACGATGGATTTGGGGCAGTATTCTGGACAATCTGCTCAACCGGGATTGGCAGTTGGAAATCTTGTTGAGTTAAAAAGCACTTTGCCGGATAAACAAGAACAAGAGAAGATTTCCGGGGTTCTAACGGCATTAGATACCCTTATCACCCTTCATCAGCGTAAGCTGGAAAAGCTTGTACAAATTAGAAAAGCCTTCGCAGAGAGGTGCTTTTTGCAAAGTCGAAAGGAGCTCGTTATGGCGTTTACAAAAGAAGCCGATTTTGAAGAGGCGGTGGTAAAGCTCCTGATAGAACGCGGCTGGAAAGATGGTGTGCTGAAAAACTACACCGAACAGCAGCTGATCCAGAACTGGGCGAACATCCTTTTTGAGAACAACCGCGGCATTGACCGGCTGAACGATTATCCGCTGACGGATGGCGAGATGCAGCAGATCATGGAACAGGTCATGAACGCGAAAACGCCGATGAAGCTGAATAAATTTATCAACGGCAAAAGTGTGCTTATCAAGCGTGACAATCCTGACGATAAGCTGAATTTCGGCAAAGAAGTGTCCTTGAAAATCTATGACCGACTGGAAATTGCAGCCGGACTCAGCCGCTACCAGATCGCAGAGCAGCCAAAGTTCCCCACCAAGTCCAAAATTTTGAATGACCGCCGCGGCGATTTGATGCTACTCATCAATGGTATGCCGGTCATTCACATGGAACTGAAAAAGAGCGGTGTTTCCATCAAACAGGCTTGCAACCAGATTGAAAAATACGCGGCAGAGGGCATTTTTACGGGACTGTTCTCGCTGGTGCAGATTTTTGTGGCCATGAACCCGGAAGAAACGGTCTACTTTGCCAATCCCGGCCCGGAAGGACAATTCAACCCCAGCTACTATTTCCATTGGGCGGATTTCTACAATGAGCCGATGAACGACTGGAAAGACGTTACAACGGCACTTTTGTCTATCCCGATGGCGCATATGTTGGTGGGCTTTTATACCGTTGCCGATGGTTCCGATGGCATTTTGAAGGTGATGCGCAGCTATCAGTACTACGCTGCCAGCAAAATTTCGGATGCCGTTTCCAAGGCGAAATGGGAGAATGACCAGCAGCGCGGCGGCTACATCTGGCACACCACAGGTTCCGGCAAGACCATGACTTCTTTCAAGTCCGCTCAACTGATTGCATCTTCCAAGGATGCGGACAAAGTGATTTTTCTGATGGACCGAATCGAGTTGGGCACTCAGAGCCTGAAAGAATACCGCAACTTTGCAGAGGAAAACGAGGAGGTGCAGGCTACCGAGAACACGGATGTTCTTGTGGACAAGCTGAAAAGTACTTCGCCGTCCGATACGCTCATCGTGACTTCCATCCAGAAGATGAGCAACATCAAGGATGATGCACAAAACAAGCTGAACCCCAACGACATTGCGCTGATCAACGCAAAGCGGTTGGTTTTTATCGTGGACGAGTGCCACCGTTCCACCTTTGGCGATATGATGCAGACCATCAAACATACATTCCCGAAAGCACTGTTCTTTGGTTTTACCGGTACGCCGATCCAAGGCGAAAACCAGAAGAAAATGAGCACCACCGCCACCGTTTTCGGCAACGAACTGCATCGGTACAGTATTGCAGACGGCATCCGGGATCACAACGTGCTGGGCTTTGACCCTTACAAGGTGCTGACCTTCAAGGACAGCGACTTGCGGAAAGCGGTCGCACTGGAAAAAGCAAAGGCATATTCTGTGGACGAAGCTCTGGCCGACCCGCAGAAAAGCAAGGTGTTTTATAAGTATCTGAATCTGCCGATGGCAGGCGGAAAAGATGCGCTCGGTGAGGAGATAAAGGGCATCGAGGATTATATTCCCAACACCCAGTATGAGGGCGAAGAACACCAGAAAGCCGTGGTGGAGGACATTTGCGAGAACTGGCAGACCCAGAGCCGCAACAGCAAATTTCATGCCATTTTTGCAACCTCTAGCATCCCGGAAGCCATCCAATATTACAAGAGGTTCAGAGAAGCTGCACCATGGCTGAAAGTCACCGCACTATTTGACCCCAACATTGACAACAACGGCAAAGGTATCACCAAAGAAGAAGGGCTAAAAGAGATCGTAGAAGACTATAACGCCCGCTATGGACAGGACTTCGGCATTCCGACCTTTGCCAAGATGAAAAAGGACATTGCGGCACGGCTGGCGCACAAATTGCCCTACCAGCGCATCGAGCGCACCCCGGAAAAACAGCTTGATCTGCTGATCGTGGTGGATCAGATGCTGACAGGCTTTGACTCCAAGTGGATCAATACACTGTATCTGGATAAGGTGCTGCAATACGAAAATCTGATTCAGGCGTTCTCCCGCACCAACCGACTGTTTGGCGATGACAAACAGTTTGGCACCATCAAGTATTACCGCCGTCCGCACACGATGGAGAAAAATATCGCAGATGCGGTAAAAGAGTATTCCGGCGATAAACCGTTTGGCCTGTTTGTAGATAAACTGGACAAGAACGTGGAAAAACTGAATGCCCTCTATGTGGAGATCAAAGATCTGTTTGTGTCGGCGGGCATTGAAGAGTTTTCGCAGATCCCTGCGGATATGGCAGAGCGCAAAAAGTTTGCCGACCTGTTCCAGTCCTTCAACGAAAATCTGGAAGCAGCCAAGGTGCAGGGCTTCGAGTGGGATAAGCCCATTGTGATCATCAACGAGGATACAGATGAGAAAACGGAACTTCATGCGGACTTTGACGAAAGAACGTTCAAAGTGCTGGCACTCCGCTATAAAGAATTGTTCACGCCGAATCCGGATGGCGGTGAAAATGACCCGGACGATGACGTTCCCTATGCGGTGAACAGCTATCTGACCACCATTGATACTGCTGACATCGACACGGATTACATGAACTCCCGCTTTGAAAAGTACCTGAAAATTTTCTATCAGGAGGGTGCAGAAGCAGAAGCCATCCATCAGGCCGAAACGGAGCTGCACAAGACCTTTGCCACCCTCTCGCAGGAAGAGCAGAAGTACGCTAATATTTTCCTGCACGACATTCAGAGCGGGGCAGTTGTCCCGCAGCCGGGAAAGACCTTGCGGGAGTATATTGCCGAGTACATCGCCCAAAAGCAGAACGACCAGATCCACAAAGTAGCAGAAGTTTTCGGCTTGGACGAAAAGAAGCTGCGAGCATTCATGCGTGCAAACATCACCGAAGCCAACATTAACGAGTTTGGCCGTTTTGATGACCTGAAAGCCACTGTGGATAAGACAAAAGCAAAGGCATATTTTGAAGCAATCGAGGGTACAAAGCTTATTCCGCCCAAGGTGCCTGTCAAGTATGATAAACTCTTGCGCGAGTTCATCGTAAGTGGCGGATTTGATTTGAAAATGCCAAAAGAATCATAAAATGGGTGCAAAATCACCCTGCTGACCAAGAGCCGAGGCGCGTCCTCGGCTCTTTTTTCGCGCCAAAATCCCAAAACACACCTACTTGGGAACAGCGTAAGTTAGGGGATGCGTTTGAAAGAGTTGTCCGAAAAAACACGAATAACGAATCGCGGTTGCCGCTAACAATTTCTGCACAAGACGGCTTGGTTGACCAGATCACATATTTCAATAATCGTGTTGCCAGTCGTGATGTGAGCAATTATTATCTGGTCTACAACGGCGAATTTGCTTATAACAAGAGCACTTCGGACGGATACCCATTTGGTGCTGTTAAACGGCTTGATTGGTATGAAAAAGGCGTTTTGTCGACGCTTTATATCGTGTTTGCACTAAAGCATCCCGAAAAAGATGACTCGGATTTTATGACAGTGTTTTATGATACTGACCGTTGGCATCGAGGCGTTGCCGAGCGTGCGGCAGAGGGCGCAAGAAATCACGGCTTGCTGAATATCTCGGCAGATGATTTCTTTGATATTGATACAACTATGCCAGAAGATAAGGTGGAGCAAGAAAAAATCGGCAGGCTATTGAAGAAACTTGACACCCTTATCACCCTTCATCAGCGTGAGCATATAAAACCGATTTTGGAGGTAAAACGTGTTAAACGAAATGAATGAAAACAACCTGTTCTGCGATTATTATGAGCAGTGGGTTGCTGTATACAAAGAGGGTGCAGTTCGCCCGGTTACATTGGATAAGTACAAAATGACCCTTTCTTGGGTAAAAAAACTCGCTCCTACTTTGAAACTCTGTGAGGTTTCCAGAGTGACCTATCAGCAGCTTTTGAACGATTATGCCGTAGGCCACGAGCGTCAGACCACGATGGACTTCCACCATCAGCTGAAAGGGGCTATCATGGATGCCGTGGATGATGGACTGATTGTGAAAGATCCGACCCGAAAAGCGATCATCAAAGGCAAGCCCCCGGTTCCTAAAAAGGTGAAGTATCTGAACCAGTTTGAACTGCATCTTTTACTGAGCGACTTGGATCTACAGGGAAAACTCAACTGGGACTGGATGATTTTGCTGATTGCCAAAACCGGCATCCGCTTTTCCGAAGCTTTGGCGATCACTCCTGCGGATTTTGACTTTTCGCACCAGATGCTTTCCATCAATAAAACATGGGATTATAAGGGGAACGGCGGATTTCTGCCGACAAAAAATAAATCGTCTGTCCGCAAAATTCAGATCGACTGGCAGACGGTGATCCAGTTCGCAGCACTGGTAAAGGACGTTCCTGAAGATAAGCCGATTTTCGTGTTCAAGGAACACGCCTACAATTCCACCGTCAACGATGTTCTGGAACGGCACTGCAACCGGGCCAAGATCCCGGTTATCTCGGTACATGGTCTGCGGCATACCCACGCTTCGGTGCTTCTGTTTGCAGGTGTATCTATTGCAAGCGTGGCAAGGCGGCTGGGGCATTCCAGCATGACAACAACGCAGAAAACCTACCTGCACATCATTCAGGAACTGGAAAATCAGGATATTGACCTTGTAATGCGGTCACTCTCTGGATTAAGCTGATAAAATAATCAACCATCGCTCGCGCTGGTGAAGGATGATAAGAGAAAAGCCAAACCTCAAGCTGTACAGGATGTACGGTGAGGTTTGGCTTTTTGGTATCAGCTGCTCTTTTGATTTTCGTTCATGATTTTTCTGGCTCGTCCGCGTGTGGTGTCCTCAAAGGTTTCATCCTCGCTGAATCGCAGCCAATAGGGGTCTTCCATCAGGCAGGCGTTGGTGCGTTTGACGATTTCCCATGCATTGTAGTCCGGCAGACCCATCATTTTCAGAATTTCCTTGCAGTCCATCCGATTTTTCGGAAAGATTCGTTTCTTTGCCCAAACCACCACATCGACCAATGGAACTTCACGTTTGTCACCGATGAAAAGGTTCAGTGGGAGGCTGTACTGCGGCACGCCCTCATTTGCGCAAAGAGACTGCCCATCTTCGCTTAGGTGTGCAATTTCTTTTTCATCCATCATCAATTTCAGATAGGCCATTTTATCACCCCATGGCGGCTTTCAGGTAGTGCAGACGGTATTTCAGGTATTGACGGATCGCAGATGCTCTTTTTTCGCTCAACAATGCAAGAATAGGCGAGATGGACTGAATGATTTCACTATACAACTCGTCCAAGTCACGCGTTGGCAGCACAGGCTCGTCGAGCAGTTTGATCTGCTGGGCGTGACGGCTGCGGAATGGCTTGGCTTTGTCGAACTGATAACGGAGCTTCGTGTCAGTCAATTCTTCATCGGTTGCCCATGCAAGCAGACTTCCGCCGTTATCATAAAGCGGAGGAAGAACATGTTTATAGTGTCTGACAATGATGTCGATATTATTTTCGTGACGATCCTCATTCCCGATAAAGGCATCGAAGGCCAGCATCTGATAAAGCCACTTTTTTCCGTAGAGTTCAACAGCATACTGGAACAGTGCTTCCGGCGAAGGTGTTTGCCCATTGGCAAGAAAATGGGCATCAGCCAAGTCTGCAAAATGGTAAAGCTGATCTCCCGGTTTTACAAATAAAGGGCAAACACTGACCACATCGCAGGAATAGGTCTGAATGTCGGGAAAGAGTTTGGCAGGCATTAGGGCGTATTCCACATGAAGCAGACCCAGAACCTGTGCAATCAGCGATGCCATCACCTCAGAATATGGCTCATATCCA
>OLGZ01001749.1_pt1 | contig 11496 bp, 10 predicted proteins | sample 1605981 | NCBI WGS metagenome assembly OLGZ01 (sample SAMN03283291) | human gut metagenome | biome: human-associated habitat; material: feces | host: Homo sapiens | place: Peru | collected 2012 | reverse complement strand
TGCTCTGTTGTCATACGTGTAGCGATCAGTGACTGATGGGCATCACGCAAAACAGTTTCTGTTATTTTTAATGGTTTTTTTACCACTTCTGACATGACTTTTCCTCCTTATTAAATTCCAAATATAGCCATGAAACACCCCGCAGCTACCGCAGTACCGATAACACCGGCAACGTTTGGTCCCATTGCATGCATGAGCAGGAAGTTTGTAGGATCCTCCTCTGCACCAACCTTCTGGGATACACGGGCTGCCATAGGCACGGCAGATACACCGGCAGAACCAATCAGAGGGTTAATCTTGCCCTTGGTAATCCAGCATAATAACTTACCAAATAAAACTCCGGCAGCAGTACCAACCATAAATGCAACAAGACCTAATACAACGATCTTTAAGGTGCTTGCATTTAAGAAAGCTTCTGCACTGGTAGTTGCACCAACAGAGGTACCCAGTAAGATAACGACAATGTACATAAGTGCGTTACTTGCAGTCTCCTGTAACTGACGAACAACGCCAGACTCACGGAAGAGATTTCCAAGCATCAGCATACCAACAAGTGGTGCTGTGGTAGGAAGCAGTACGCAGACAACAACGGTAACAACGATTGGGAAGAGGATCTTCTCCAGCTTGCTGACCGGACGAAGGTTCTGCATCTTGATCGCACGTTCCTTCTTTGTTGTAAATAACTTCATGATAGGTGGCTGAATAATCGGCACAAGTGCCATATAGGAATATGCAGCCACGGCGATCGGTCCCATCAGACCGGTCTGTCCCAACTTACCAGCCAGGAAAATGGAAGTAGGTCCATCTGCTCCACCGATGATAGATACGGCAGCGGCAGCCTTGTCATTAAATCCTAACAGAATGGCAAGGAAATATGCGCTGAAGATACCAAACTGTGCGGCAGCTCCCATAAGGAAACTGATCGGGTTTGCGATCAGCGGACCAAAGTCTGTCATTGCACCTACACCCATAAAGATCAGAGATGGTAAAATAGACCACTCATCCAATGTGTAAAAGTAATAAAGTAAACCGCCCACGCCGTTGCTGGTCTGTTCCGGGCTTGCGATGATATCCGGGTAAATATTTACCAGAAGCATACCAAATGCGATCGGAACTAACAGTAATGGCTCAAAACCTTTCTTAATCGCAAGATACAGGAAAATAAATGCTACTAAAATCATAACATAATTTCCCCAGGTCAGATTGAAAAAGGCTGTCTGATGCAGGAGGTTCGATAATGTTTCACCTACATAACTCACAGTGTTTTCCTCCTTGGATTAGTTTAATGTAGCGAGTAATGCACCAGATTCTACGGCATCACCAACTGCTACATCGATACTTGCAACAGTTCCATCTTCCGGAGCAACGACTGGTGTCTCCATCTTCATGATCTCAAGAACCAGAACGGCATCTCCCTTCTTTACAGCATCGCCGACTTTCTTCTCAATCTTGAATACCTTTCCGGCAGCTCCTGCTTCGATCTTAATGCTTCCGGCTCCTGCTGAAGCAGCTGGTGCTGCTGCGGCTGCCGGTGCAGCTGCTGGCTTTGCAGCTGTACGTCTCGGTGCTGCTGCGCCGGATGTGCTTCCGGTCTCTTCTACTGTAACATCATAAACGTTACCATTTACGGTAATTGTATAATTCTTCATGAATATGTTCCTCCTAAATTTTCTTTCTATCCTATCTACGATTGATGGAACGAACTACGAAATCACTGGTAGAAGTTCCGGTGCTTGCAGCGATTGCCGCTGCAATAACTGCGATAAGTTCAGTATCATCTGTCTGTGCTGCAACAGGGGCAGGTGCCGGTGCTGCGGCTGGTGTCTCTTCCTGCTGTGAAGCCTGTCCGGCTGCTTTGGCAGCTTTCTTTTTCTCCAGATAAGGGAAGATCTTAAAGCAGGAAATCAGCAGACTGATCAGGATCAGTACAGCAAATACAACTGCCATGGAAATTACGGTATTCAGTCCTGCCTTTTCCATTTTCTCACCGAGTGAATAAATCGGATCTACCGAAATACCGGTAACATCCATGGAATAATAATCATATACTACTTCAAAATTGACATCTTTCTTCGCGAACTTGATGGTCATATCTGTGGTAAGTGTCTTACCGGATTTGGTAACCTCAAAAGTATCGTCTTCGATCTTTTTCATTTCACCAAACTCATCCAAAGTATCCTGCCACTTTCCAGCTGCTTCAATCTGCGCCTCTGTGACACCATAGCTTGAAGTAAGCTGATCCTTTACATCGTCCGGAAGAGCATCTGCTGTCAATTTGTTCTCTTTGAACAACTGCGCCAGACTCTGTACCATGCCCGCATTGGTATCCATTTCAGACTGAAGATCTGAATAGGACTTTCCATTGTAATCCACGGTAGTCGGGTCTGTTCCACATGCACCAAGCATCAGAACCATCAGGATCATGCAAAGTGCAAAAGCAATTCTCTTTTTCATAAAACTTCACCTTTCTACTTGGTACCGTGTTTCTTTTCTGGCTCGCTTACATACTTTGTATAAAGCATTTCAAAAGCAGCTACAAGGTATTTTCTGGTATCTGCCGGATCAATCAGACGATCCACATATCCTCTTGCAGCAGCAGATGCGGCAGAATCCTGAAGTTTTTCATAATCAGCAGCTTTCTGCTTGATCTCATCTGCACCAGCTTCCGGATACATAATCTTTGCAGCCAGAGTAGAATCCATCGCACCGATCTTTGCTCCGCTCCATGCGTATACAAGATCTGCTCCGACAGACTTGGAATTCATAAATACATAAGCACTTCCATAAGCCTCTCCTGTGATCAGGTTTACCTTTGCACAGGTTGCATTGGAAAATGCGTAAGTCATTCTCGCAAGTGCCTTTGCAAGTTTCTTCTCAGAGCACATGCAGTTTTTCAATCCATTCACATTTGTAATGGTAAGTACCGGGATTGAGAATGCATCACAGAACTGAACAAATTCAGCTGCCTTGTTGCATCCCTGCGCGGTCAGGGACTTGTCAAAACTCTCTGCTTTCTTGCCTTCTGCATCATATACTTCGCTGCAGTTTGCCACAGCACCGACTGTCATTCCGTTTAACTTGATCAGTCCGGTTACCATATTCCTGGCATAATCTGCCTTTGTCTCGAAGAATACGTTATTATCTGAAATCTGGGATAACAGATATCTCGGATCTCCCTTCATATTCTCCATACTCTCGCAGGCACGATTTAAATCATCTTCACAGTCATCTGTGTACACATCTCCCTCATTGTTGCTTGGAAGCATACATACCAGCTGACGGATCTGTTCCATGATCTCATCTTCTGAACCAACGAAATCTACACATCCGTTGTTTTCACTCTGGAATGCTGCGCTGGCTGTATCACATTTTTCTGTGTTATTGCCTTCGATTGCATCCGGAGCATTTACAAACATGCGTCCTTTCTTCTCTTCAATGAACGCGAAATCGCAAAGTGCCGGGACAACGGAAAGGCCGCCGCCACAATTGCCAAATACACCACAAATCTGAGGTACAAGACCGGAAGCTGCTGCTTCCTTCGCATAAATAGTTCCAAACCCATCCAATGCATCAACCGACTCCTGAAGACGAATACCGCCACAGTCAATCAGACCGATGACAGGAGCTCCCATCTTCATTGCCATGTCATACACAGACGCAATCTTCTTTGCGTGCATCTCTCCGATGGTACCGTTTAATACGGATGCATCCTGGCTGTAAATAAATACCAGATTGCCGTCGATCAGTCCATGACCGATTACAACGCCATCTGAAGGGGTCTTTGCAGCGGTAAGATTAAAATCTGTGCTACGTGCTGTTACGAGAGAACCGATTTCCATAAAACTGTTCTCATCGACCAACTTAGCAATACGCTGAATTGCCAAGTTTTCATTGTTACTACTCATTTTATGCCCTCCATCTATAAAAAATAAAAATTTCCGCTAGTTTGTATTGTATCTCATTTCCCACTTCTTTTCAACATAATTTGTTAATTTTTTCACTAATTCTTTGTGACTAATTTCCTATTTGCCCAACAGTGCCTCTTTCCACATAATTTGAAAAAACTTTTCAGGAGACCATTTTTTTACGGAAACCTCTGCTTTGATTTTTCCGGAGTAGATTTCCCTGCCGTTCATACAGTAGGAAACACGTCCAAGCGTCTGCCCTTTTTTGACCGGAAGGCTTATCGGATCAGACAATACTTTCTTTATTTCAGCGGTATCCCCGTCTTTTTTCAAAAACGTCAGTTTTGTGATATCCGTATCAATATAAACCGGCAGTTTGGCATGGGTAGCCCATTCCTCGAGTGTTTCTTCCCGACAGCCCTGCGCAATCTCTATCTCCGGCAGCTCCATGGATGCTTCCGATCCCCGATACAGATGATAGGCATCCATTCCGTATTGAAACAGTGTCTTTGCATCGGACCACTTATAATTTTTGTGATTCGGCCAGCCGCAGGCAAGAAGTGCGATTGCATAATGTCTCCCCCCTTCTTCAAGTGCAGCCACATAGCAATATCCGGCTTTGGACGTATATCCGGTTTTTCCGGTAATCACATGATCCATCATATCCAGCAGGGCATTTTTATTGGAAACAGCATATCCGGTTCCCTCCAGGCTCTGAAATGTATGTGACCGGGTCTGCGTCACTTCCAGAAACTGCTTGCTTACCGGAGACTTCCATGCGCAATAACTCATAATCCTGCACAGATCATATGCTGTGGTATGGTGTTCCCCCTGCTCATCCTTTGCATCCAGACCGTTCGGTGTCACAAAATGGCTGTCGGTGCACCCGATCTTCTTTGCTTTTTCATTCATAAGTGCTGCAAATTTTTCCGCAGATCCCGCCACATGTTCTGCGATTGCATATGCACAGTCATTATAGGATTCCAGCATCAGCCCATACCACAGATCCTGCATATAGAACTGTTCTCCTTTTTTCGCCCCGAGATGTACCTTCGGCTGTGATGCCGCTTTTGCGCTGAATGTGACCACTTCATCGGGCTTACATTGTTCCATCGCCACGATACAGGTCAGAATTTTTGTGGTACTTGCATTCGGCAGTGCTGTCTGTGCCTCTTTCACATACAAAAGGCGCCCACTGTCACCATCCACCATGGCGCAGGATTTTGAATACAGTGTCTGCGCTTCGGGTTCTTTTTGCTTTTCTGCCAAAACAGGTTCGCTCATCAGACATCCGATTACCAGCAACAGACTTATTATTTTTGTGCAGATTCTTTTTTGAAACATAAAAAAATAACCATATACATTTTTATTCTATGTATATGATTATTCCTGCTTCTTTTATACGTCCAGTTTCACATGCATCTCTTCTTCTGCTTCCTGCTTAAACTCTTCCACCTGTACCGGACTGAGTACCGGCAGATCATCGATTGAATGTACGCCGAAACTGCGTAAAAATTCTTCTGTTGTTCCGAAAAGTAACGGACGCCCCGGTGCATCAAGTCTTCCAAGTTCACACACCAGATGATATTCCACCAGTTTGTTTACCGCATGATCCGATGACACGCCACGTATTTTTTCTATTTCCATCTTTGTCACCGGCTGCTTATATGCAATAATGGAAAGCGTCTCCAAAAGAACATCGGTTAAAACCCGGCGTTTAGGCTGCTTTGCAATTTTAATCAGATATTCGTAAATTTCGGGTCTGGTGCACATCTGGTAGGCTCCATCCAGCTCCGTGATGGTAACGCCGCGTTTCTGTTCTTCCCACTCATTTCTCATTTCATCGATCAGTTCCTTTGTTTTCTTCTGATCAAGTCCAAGAGCTCCTGCAATTTTTTCCAGTTCTACGGATTCTCCCATAGAAAACAAAATTCCTTCTATAATTGCCTTGTATTTTTTTTCTTCCATATTTTTCGTCCATCCTGCAATACATGATAATCTATGCTGCAACTTTCGAATCAATCTGGATATCATCAAAAATATGTTCCTGCGAAATCCGTATCGTTCCCATTTTCATCAGCTCCAGAATCGCAAGAAACGTAACGATCACTTCCACTTTCGATGACTGTGCCGTCAAAAGTCCCCGGAAACTGAAGTGCCTGTGTCCGGCCGCATATTTTTTCAGATCCTCCATCTTGTCTTCCAGTGATACCTCTTCTTTTTCAATCTTTCCGAACTTTGACCGCAGAGGATCAATTTTATCCTGCTGTTTTTTCATAATGCTCTCAAAAATTTCATGCAGGCGTGAAAGCGTAATGTCCGACATCAGTTCGTGGATGTCAACCGGCGGCTCATACGCACGCACTTCCTCCGGAATCGTCGGCTTCTTATACATAACACGACCGGCATCCATCTGCCGGTCTTTTAGTTCATACGCCATACATTTGTACATCTTGTATTCCAGAAGCTGCTGTACCAGTTCCGCACGCGGATCTTCTTCTTCCTCTTCGCTGTCCGGATTCGATGGGAGAAGCATGCGTGATTTGATATCGATCAGCGTTGCAGCCATAACCAGAAACTCACTGAGTACCTCCAGATCCTGTCGTTTCATTTCCCGGATATACTCCATATACTGTTCCGTGATCTCCACAATCGGAATATCATAGATATTCACTTTATTCTTTTCGAGCAGATACAAAAGCAGATCCAGCGGTCCCTCAAATACCTGGAGTTTAACGGTCAGTTCCATCCCTCTCGTCCTTTCTGTCATAATCTATATTTTATCTTTATGTTGTAGAAAATGCAAGGACAAATTACTATATTTAGTGTTTTACAGAAGGGGTGCAAACAATTTTAATGCCCCCATAAATGTACGCACAAGAAACGATTTCTTTTGAAATTCCTCCAGAGTCACTTCGTGGCTTTCCGCAAATGTTTTTAACGCATCTTCTTTTACCTGCAAAACTGCCCGGGTACGATACATCCAGACGCCACATTCAAAATGCAGACACAGACTGCGGTAATCCATATTTACCGTTCCCACGGTTGCCTGTACATCATCTGACACAAAACATTTTGCATGGATAAAACCTGGCGTATATGTGTATATTTTCACTCCGTTTTTGATCAGATACGGGAAATTCGACTGTGTCAGGAAATACACCAGTTTCTTATCCGGAATTCCCGGTACAACCAGACGCACATCCACTCCGGATTTTGCTGCATTTACAAGTGCCGTGCGCATCTCGGATCCGATGATCAGATACGGAGTAAAGATGTAAAGATATTTTTTTGCCCTGCTGATTATATTCAGATATACATTTTCGCCGACATCTTCGTGATCCAGTGGAGAATCGGTATACGGCTGGACGAATCCTTTTTCATCTGCATGGATTTTTTCCTGCAGCCTGTGTTTTTCCATGGAAGTTGCCCGATAAAATGTATAATCACTTTCTGTTTTCAAAATATAATCCCACAGTTCCAAGAACATGCTTGTAAAACTCCAGACACATTCTCCGGTCAGACGGATTGCCGCATCCTTCCAATACCCAAAACGCACTCTGGCATTGATATACTCATCCGCCAGGTTCATTCCCCCGGTATAGGCAACCCTTCCGTCAATCACCGTGATCTTCCGGTGATCCCGGTTATTCTGGATAATTGACATCAGCGGTCGAAATGGCTGGAAACATGCACATTTGATTCCCTTTTCCTGCAGATAACGATAATATTTATTTGGCAGTGTCTGGATACATCCGATTCCATCGTACATAAACCGTACATCCACACCCTCTTTTGCTTTCTGTGCCAAAATTTCAACAATTGCATCCAGCATCTTTCCAGGCTCTGCAATAAAATACTCCAGAAAGATATAAGATTTTGCTGTTTTTAAATCTTCCAGAAACTGCGGATACATCTCTTCTCCGCAGCAATAATACTGTGTATCCGCCTCCCTGTACACCGGATACCCCGCATAACGGGTGAGATACTGCGCCTGCTGTCCGACAGAATCATCCTCTGCCCTTAAGGCAGACATCACATCATCGGAAGGAGAACTGTATGCCCGTATCCTGCTGCTGACCACGTCCATCTTCATACGGGTCCGTTTTGTCAGTCCCGGACGGCCAAACAGATAGTATGCCGGAATTCCGAACAGAGGAAGTGCCAGTATCAGAAAAATCCAGGAAGTTTTATATGTGGAACGCATATCCCTGCTGGAGACAAACAATGCAAGCACAATGGATGCAATTTTAAACAATGCATCTACCATGGAACTGTATACGGTCGCACTGTACAACAGATAGACAAACCAGCTGAACTGCAATATAATAATCAATCCTCCAAGGACAAGTTTACTAAAGAGTTTATTTAATATTCGTTTCATCTGTCTCCTCCTTTGGTTCTCATAAAATGTCACCGACAGGCTTTTAGAGAGTATTTTATACCAATGCCAGCAAATTATCAACATCAAGAATGCCCCACGCCATGGACATTCCCGTTTCTTTCCGCGCCGATTCATATAATTTCAGTTTCAGTTCTTCCGGCCGCAGCTTTGGATTTTTCTGTAATGCAAGTGCCAGTGCCCCGCATACGACAGGGGTTGCCATAGAGGTACCACTTTTTCTGGAATATAGTGCTCCGTGATGATCCAGACTTACAATATTCGTCCCCGGTGCTAAAATTTCCGGCTTCATAATACAGCATCCGGTCGGACCACTGCCACTGTAGCCACCACGCCTTTCCCCCGGAGAACTCCGGTCATCACTTGCCCCCACCGTAATCACTTTTCTCGAAATACCGGGAGCCGTGACTGTCCCGGCTCCCGGGCCATTATTTCCGGCCGCTGTGACAACCGTCACGCCATCATCCCACAGCTGTTCTAAAAGTTCCATAATCTGCTTCTGCTCACGGTCGAGTGCCCCCGGAAGAAATCCTACGGAAAAATTCAGAATCCGGATTCCCAGTTCTTTATGATGTGCAAGCACCCATTGCAGGCCACGAATCACCCGCTCCGTCTGTCCTCCTCCATCCTTCCCGAGAACTTTCAGCGCAATCAGCTGTGCCTGCGGTGCCATTCCTTTCATTCTGCCATTCGCACACAAAATTCCGCCAACATGTGTTCCGTGTCCATTGTCATCATAACAGGCTCGTTTCATTGCCACAAAATCCAGAAATCCAACCACATTCTGCCGCAGATCCGGATGCAGATAAACGCCTGTGTCCAGTGTCACCACCCGGATATTTTTCCCCGTGTAACCCATACGATATACATTCTCTGCATGTACAAGCTGTTTGACACGATTCATATTTCAACTCCGAACTTTTCGAATCATCGCCTTTTTCTTTCATGGTATGAAAAAAGGGCCGCATGGTGCGGCCCCTGAAGTACATCTTTCATGGATCTTAATTCTGTACGGTATTTTATTTCTGATCTGCCGGAACGTCCTTAATGGAAAAACTGATTCTTCCCATCTTGTCCTTTCCAAGACAGACAACTTTCACAACATCTCCAAGTGTCAGTACATCCTCGACATGCTCAATGCGTTCCTTGGCAATCTTTGAAATGTGAACCATTCCTTCCTTGCCCGGTGCAAACTCGATAAAAGCACCAAACTCTTTGATACTTACAACTGTACCGGTAAAGATCTGTCCTTCCTTAAAATCGGTTGTGATGATTTTTATCATATCAATGGCCTTTGCGATTGCCTCCTTGTCTGTTCCACAGACAGAAACCGCACCATCATCTGTAATATCAATCTTGACACCTGTACGGGCAATGATCTCATTGATTGTCTTACCCTTCTGTCCCACAACATCTCCAATTTTATTCGGATCAATGGTGATCTGTTCAATCTTCGGTGCCCACTGATTTACTTCTTTTCGTGGCTCTGCAATTGCCTTGCTCATAACTTCATCCATAATGTAGACGCGTGCCTCACGGGTACGGGCAATGGCTTCTTCTACGATTGGACGGGTCAGGCCATGGATCTTGATATCCATCTGGATTGCAGTGATACCATCATGTGTACCGGTTACCTTGAAATCCATATCTCCGAAGAAATCTTCAAGTCCCTGGATATCTGTCAGTACCAGATAATCATCATCCGTCTCTCCGGTCACAAGACCACAGGAAATACCTGCAACCATCTTTTTAATCGGAACACCTGCAGCCATCAGTGACATACAGGACGCACAGGTAGATGCCATGGAAGTAGATCCATTGGATTCAAATGTCTCGGAAACTGCACGGATTGCATACGGGAACTCCTCCACAGAAGGAAGAACCGGAAGTAATGCACGCTCTGCAAGCGCACCGTGTCCGATCTCACGACGTCCCGGACCTCTGCTTGGCTTTGTCTCTCCAACAGAATAGGACGGGAAATTGTACTGATGCATATAACGCTTGGTTGTCACGTTCTCATCAAGTCCGTCAATCTTCTGTACTTCCGAAAGCGGTGCAAGTGTAACAACATCGCAGATCTGTGTCTGTCCACGGGTAAACATGGCAGAACCATGTACACGAGGGATCAGATCTACTTCTGCAGCCAGCGGACGGATCTGATCGATCGCACGTCCGTCTGGACGCTTATGATCCTTTAAGATCATCTTACGAACAGTCTTCTTCTGATACTGGTAAACGGCCTCGTCAAGAACAGCAAGCCACTCCTCGTTCTCTGCAAAAGCCTCTGCAAATTTATCTGTGATTTCACGGATATTCTCTTCTCTCTGCTGCTTTTCATCGGTAAATACCGCTTCTTCCATCTGCTCTGGAGTGACGATTTCCCGCATAGCTGCAAACATTTCTTCCGGAATCGCACAGCTTGTATACGCATGCTTCGGTTTGCCAACCTCTTCCCGGATCTTATTGATAAATGCAATGACTGTCTGGTTGACATCATGGCACTTATAAATAGCCTCAATCATCTTTGCTTCCGGAATCTCATTGGCACCGGCCTCAATCATGATGACCTTTGTTGCTGTAGATGCAACCGTAAGCTTTAAATCTCCCTCGTCCCAATCTTTCTGGGATGGGTTTACAATAAATTCACCATTCTTCATTCCCATCTGGGTCATGGCACATGGGCCGTCAAACGGAATATCGGAAATGGTAGTAGAAAGTGCTGCACCGATCATGGCAACCAGCTCCGGACGGCACTCCGGATCTACAGACATAACCATATTATTTAAGGTTACATCATTGCGGTAATCTTTCGGAAACAGAGGTCTCATCGGACGGTCAATGACACGTGCGGTAAGAATAGAGTTCTCTGATGCCTTTCCTTCACGCTTGTTAAATCCGCCAGGAATTTTTCCAACCGAGTACATTTTTTCTTCAAATTCCACGCTCAGTGGGAAGAAATCAACGCCATCTCTCGGCTTGTCGGAAGCAGTAGCCGTAGATAATACGGTAGTCTCTCCATATTTTAATAATGCGGCACCATTTGCCTGTGCACATACTCTTCCGATATCAACGGTCAGTGTTCTGCCTGCCAGTTCCATTGAATAACTTTTGTACATGTATTCTCTCCTTCAAAATTTAATACGGTATGTCAAAACCCCGAAACTACTGAACAATACAAAACAGCGTTTT
>OLGZ01001747.1_pt1 | contig 11508 bp, 11 predicted proteins | sample 1605981 | NCBI WGS metagenome assembly OLGZ01 (sample SAMN03283291) | human gut metagenome | biome: human-associated habitat; material: feces | host: Homo sapiens | place: Peru | collected 2012 | reverse complement strand
CCTCCGTCAGCTCAGCAGCGAGGACCACCAGTCCAGAATACCGCCGCCTGTGGAGCTGCTGCTGGAGCTCGGCTCGCTGCTGCCACCGGTGCTCTCGCCGCCGGTAGAGCCTTCACCAGTAGTGCCGGAAGTACCGTCACTGCCCGGCTGCTCCGGTTCCTGCGCCGGTGCAGCGCCTGCGCTGACCACAACGTTTACGCGGCTGTTCAGCTTCGCGGTGGTACCTGCTGCAGGGTTCTGGCTGAGCACCGTGCCTGCGGGCTGGTCGCTGTATTCTTCGCTCTGGCTGCCAAGACCCAGATGGTTCTGCACCAGCAGGGTGCGGGCATCATCCACGCTCATGCCGGTAAGCGAGGGCACCTTGGTGGTGGTGGACACCTGCGGACGGCTGATATAAAGGATGACCGTGGAGCCTGCTGCCACCTGCGTACCGGCGGCAGGGTCGGTGCGGATGACCGCACCGGAGGCCACCGAGGTATCCACAGCCTGCGTGACCAGCACCGAAACGCCCAGTGCCTTGAGCTGCTGTTCGGCGTCGGTCTGCACATAGTTGGTCAAGTCCGGCACCGTGACATACTGAGTGCCCAGACTGACGGTCAGCGTCACGCTCTGACCCTCGCGGACGGTGCGGCCGGACACCGGCGACTGCTTATAGATATAACCGGCGGCATAGTTGCTGTTATACTCTTCTTCCCACTCCGGGGCGATCTGGCCGGATGCGATCTGATCCGTGGCCATGGCCTGATCCTTGGTCATGCCGATATAGTCCCCAAGGGTGACATCAGCCTTGTTGTTCATCAGGTTAGAGGAGTCGTTCAGGATCATCCAGCACAGCGCCATGCAGGCCACTGCAAAGGCAATGGTGATGCCGAACAAGGCCGGCAAAAAGACGGTGCGGCGCTTTTTGCCCGGCTTACCCTTGCCGTTTTTGCGGGGGGCAGGCTGTTCGTTCTGACGGATCGCGCGGTTCTGATTCATAGTACGTTTCACCACCTTTTCGGGTGCTTCTTCTGTAATATACTGATATTCAAACAGCACGGATGGGTTCTGCACATAGGTGTCCAGTGCCTCCAGCATCGCCCGTGCCGAGGGGTAACGGTTCTGGGGGAGCTTCGCCATAGCCTTTTCGGTGATCTCCACCAGCGCATAGGGCACCTCCGGTGCCAGCTCGTGCAGTGAGCGGGGCTCGTCCGAGATCTGCTTGATAGCGACCTCCACCACATCATCGGCGTCAAAGGGCAGATGACCAGAGAGCATCTCGTACATCATGACGCCTACCGAGTAGATGTCGCTGGTGCGGTCGGTCTCGTCGCCTTTGGCCTGTTCCGGGCTGATATAATGCACACTGCCCATCGCCTTGCCGGCCAGCATCTGGTTATCTGCCCGGGAAATGCGGGCGATGCCGAAGTCCATCATGCGCAGCTGGCCGTTATCCAGCAGCATAATGTTCTGGGGCTTGATATCCCGGTGCACGATGCCGTTGGCGTGGGCGTGCTCCAGCGCCTTGAGGATCTGGGAGATGAAGTGCACAGTCTCCCGGCTGGAGAGTTTGCCGCCCCGCTCGTTGAGGTACTCCCGCAGGGTCATGCCGTCCACATACTCCATGACAATATATTGCAGATGGTCGTTGACCGAAACATCGTACACCTTGACGATATTAGGGTGGTTCAGCAGGGAGATGGCCTTGGATTCGTTTTTAAAGCGGCGCACAAGATCCGGGTCGTGCATATACTCCTGCCGCAGCACCTTGACGGCCACCACAGTCCCGGCGGGCACGGGGCCGTTCTGTCCCCGCATGACCGCCTTATACACATTGGCCATGCCGCCGGAGCCGATCAGTTCCTGCACCTCGTATAGGCCGTCCAGTCTTTTACCGATCAGGTTATCCATGGCACACCTCCATCGGCTCTACCCCTACCAGCAGGGCGGTGATATTGTCTGGGCCGCCGTTTTCGTTGGCGGTGCGGATCAGAACATCCGGCAGATCATAAAAAGACCCGCTGCGCAGCAGCTGCTCCAGCTGCTCTGTGGGCACGGCATTGGTCAGGCCATCCGTGCACAGCAGCAGAACGTCCCCTGCCTGCAGCGCCACGGTGGTGAACTCCGGCTCCAGCCGGTAATCCACACCCAGCGCCCGGGTGATGATGTTTTTCTGTGGGTGATGCTCTGCCTGCTCCTGTGTGATGGTGCCGCAGTCCACCAGCTCCTGCACATAGGAGTGGTCGTGGGTCAGCTGCGCCAGTTTACCATCCCGGTAGAGGTAGGCGCGGGAATCGCCCGCGTGGCTCAGATAGGCCTTGCCGCCGCGCACCAGAGCGCAGACGGCAGTGGTGCCCATACCGGCCAGAGACTCCTCCCGCAGTGCCTTCTGGAACACATAGCGGTTGGCGCTGAGCAGTGCCTTCTTTAAAAAAGTCTCCTCTTCGCCGGGGATGCACTGGCTGTACTGCTCCTGAAAGCAGCGCTCGATGACGCTGCACGCACACTGCGAGGCTTCCCGCCCGCCGCGTGCGCCGCCCATGCCATCGCACACCAGCGCCCAGGCTGCATCGCCGGGCAGCTCCCCGGCACGGTAGTCATCCTGATTGTCCTGCCGGACGCGTCCTACATCCGTTTTTCCTGCAAGTTTCATAGGTTTCTCCCTCTATTTATGCCTTGCCGTTCATTTCGTCGCGGCGTAGCTGGCCGCAGGCGGCACTGATCTCGCTGCCAAGGCGGCGGCGCACCGTAGCGTTTACGCCAAGGCTTTCAAGCTTTTGCTGGAACCGGCGCACATTGGCTGCATCCGTAGCGGAGTACGGACTGCCGTCCACCGGGTTGATGGGGATCAGATTTACATGAGCACCCATGCCCCGGATCAGATCTGCCAGCTGCTTTGCGCAGATATCAGAATCATTGACACCGCGCACCATGGAATATTCAAAGCTGACCCGGCGGCCGGTGGTCTCCTGATACCGGCGCACGGTCTGGATCAGCTGCTCCACCGGGTAGGCATCGTTGACCGGCATCATGCTGCTGCGGATCTGGTTGGTAGGTGCGTGCAGCGAGATGGAAAGGGTAAGCTGCAGCTTTTTCTCCGCCAGCTGGTCGATCTTAGGCACAAGGCCGCAGGTGGAAAGGCTGATGTTGCGCATCCCGATATTGACGCCCTCGGGCGAGGTGATGTTCTCCAAAAAGCGCATCACCTCGTCAAAGTTATCCAGCGGCTCGCCGATGCCCATGAGCACGATATGCGAGATGCGCTCGCCGATATCCTTCTGGGCAGTGTAGATCTCGGAGCAGATCTCGCCTGCTTCAAGGTTACGCACCCGCCCCGCCTGCGTGGAAGCGCAGAACCGGCAGCCCATGCGGCAGCCCACCTGCGTGGACACGCACACGGTATTGCCATAGTGGTAACGCATGACAACAGTCTCGATGCAGTTGCCGTCTGCCATGCGCAGCAGATACTTCACAGTACCGTCCTTAGCTTCCTGACGGCGTTCGATCTGCGGTGCAGCGATATAAAAGGTTTCTTCCAGCTTTGCCAGCAGGGTCTTGGGCTGGTCGGTCATGGCAGAAAACTCGGTGACCAGTTTCTGGTGCACCCAGTGGAAGATCTGCTTTGCCCGGAAACCCGGCTGTCCCAGCGCTTTCAGTTCAGCAGTCAATTCTGCCAGCGTCAGGGAAGAAATACAGCGTTTTTGTTCCATTCTGTTCTCCTATAAGAGGATACGACCCACAAAGGTCGTGCTTATTGCGTTGCGGCGGCTTTTTGCAGCACACACAGGAAAAAACCGTCCATGCCGGTACGGGTGGGCACCGAAAGGCAGCCGTGCTCCCCTGCCGTCATCCCGGCGGGCAGCGGTACATCCGGCGCGCAGACCGCAAATTCCGGGTGACGCTGCAAAAAGGCTGCAATTTGCTGCTGATTTTCTGCCGGATCGATGGTGCAGGTGGAGTAGACCAGCCGCCCGCCCGCCTTGAGCAGCGCCGCAGCGGTATCCAGAATTGCCGCCTGTGTGGCAAGCAGTTCTGCCTGCCGGGCAGCTTCCAGTTTTTTATAGCGGAGATCCGGCTTTTTTGCCAGAATGCCCAAGCCGCTGCAGGGCACATCCGTCAGGATGCGGTCTGCCATGGGCAGTGCAGGGTTCGGCTTGGTGGCATCGTTGCACAGGGTGTGCACCCCGGCAAAGCCCATGCGATCCACAGCGGTGCGGATCAGCCCTACACGGTTTTCTGCCGCATCACAGCTGTACAGTTCTCCCGTGCCCTGCATCTGCTCGGCCAGCAGAATGGTCTTGCCGCCGGGGGCAGCACACAGATCCAGCACCGTCTCGCCGGGGGCTGCACCCACGCAAAGAGCTGCCAGCTGACTGGCCTGCCCTTCCACATGGTAGTACCCCTGCCGGAACAGCTCGTTGTCTGCCGGGCTGCCCGCAAACCGTGCCAGCACACTGCCGGGCACGATGCCCTGCCGCACCTCTGCTGCGCCCTGCTCTGTGAGCAGCGCACACAGCTGTGCAGCGTTGGCCTTGATGGGATTTGCGCGCAGGCTGGTCAACCCATTATCAGCCTGATGGGTCAGGATGCCCAGTGCTTCATCCGGGTAGTTTTTGTGGAGGAATTCCGCCACATCCCGCCCGGCAGAGCCAAGCACCATCAGGCGCTGGATCTCGTCTGTAAAGACGGCAGCGTCTAAATCATAGCCGCAGGCCTTGCGCAGCACAGCGTTGACAAGGCCGGAAGCGCTGGATTTTTTAAAGGTGCGGGTCAGCTTGACCGCTTCGTTCACCGCAGCGGAGACAGGCACCTGCATATAGCGCGCCTGTGCCAGAGCGGCGCGCAAGATCTCCCGCACAGGGGCATCCAGCTTCGCCAGACCCTTGGGCAGAAACTGCTCCAGAATATAGTCCAGCGTGCCGCGGTGCTCCAATACGGTGTAGAAGATGGCGCTTGCAAAGCCCTTATCCCGGCCTTCCAGCTTCTGGCGCTTGAGCTCTGCGTCCAGCACCAGATTGGAAAAGCCGTCCTGCTCCTGCCGTACCAGTGCGGCAACTGCCGCCGCACGCGGATTTGCGGCCATCAGAGGCTATCCCCCGTTTTCAGGCGCAGACCTGCTGCAAAGGCAGTACCGTCCATAGGCTTTTTGCCCTCCGGCACGACCTCCAGCAGTTGGATAGCACCCTCGCCGCAAGCTATGGTCAGGGGCTTTGTAGCAAGCACAGTGCCGGGGGCTTCACCGTTGGCGGCAGCCACGCGGCAGGACATCACCTTAAGCTTTTTGCCGCCGGAAGTGATAAACCACGCACCCGGCCAAGGATTCATGCCGCGCACCCAGTTATGGATATGGGCGGCAGAGTCTGTCAGGTGGAACTCTGCCATCTCCTTGTTCAGCATGGGGGCAAGGGTGGCGTTTTCGTGGTCTTGCGGCACAGCCGTCAGGGTACCTGCGGCGATCTGGGGAATAGTCTCGCACAGAGCTTCGGCGCCCACAGCGGTAACGCGGTCAAACAATTCGCCGCTGGTCTCCTCGGGGTCAATGGCGATTTTTTTACAGTACAGTACATCGCCGGTATCCAGCCCTTCGTCCATCTGCATGATGGAAACGCCGGTCTCGGCGTCACCGTTCAGCACCGACCACTGCACCGGGGCGCTGCCGCGATACTTCGGCAGCAGCGAAACGTGCAGGTTGATGCAGCCATAGCGGGGCATTTCCAGCACGGACTTCGGCAGGATGCAGCCATAGGCCACCACCACGATCAGCTCCGGGGCGAGGGCACGGATGTTTTCATCCTCGCTGCCGTCCCGCAGGGTGCGGGGCTGGAACACAGGTGTGCCGTGTGCCAGAGCAACCTCCTTGACCGGCGGCGCGGTGAGCACCTGCTTGCGGCCGACCGGCTTATCCCGCCGGGTGTACACGGCACAGATATCGTGCCCGGCGGCATATAGGGCTTTCAGGCACTCGGCGGCAATATCCGGCGTGCCCATGAACAAAATGCGCATCAGTTGTTTCCTTTCGCTTCGCGGGCAGCCTTTTTGCCTTCCTCGGTATCCTCATAGAAGTACTCGCTGGACTCCATGATGGTGATGCCGTCCAGATGGTCGTTCTCGTGCTGGATGCAGCGGCCCAGCAGGCCGTCAGCTTCCAGCTCGAACCATTCGCCGTTGCGATCCTGCGCACGCACCTTGACGGCAACCGGGCGGGTCACAGCGCCGTTATGTCCTGGGAAGGACAGGCAGCCCTCGTAGGCGGTCTCCTCTTCCTCGGAAACGGCAAGGATCTCAGGGTTGACGAAGTCAATGAACTTGTACTCGTAATCCTCGGGGATCTCCTCCGGGGCATCGGTGGTGTCCCACACCACGAACAGGCGGCGCATCATGCCTACCTGCGGGCCGGCCAGACCCACGCCGTCGGCGGCGATCATGGTCTCGCGCATATCGTCCAGCAGAGTAGCCAGACGGTCGTCAAAATTGGTCACAGGGCGGCAGACCTTGTTCAGGATGGGGTCGCCTTCTTTAACAATATTACGGATAGCCATAATGGTACCTCCAGTTTTATCAGATGTCACCGTCCGAATGCAGATCTACCACGACCGATGCCTTGGACGGCAGTTTTTCTTTTTCATACAGTGCCAGTGCAGCACGCACAAGGTCGCGGAAGCGGCGGTCGTTGCGGCACTTGACGGTGAGCTTATAGCGGTAGGTGTCGTTGATTTTTTCAATGCTGCCGGGCGTAGGCCCCAGAATGCGCAGGGGCAGATCCGGCTGCTTGGCCGCCTGCTGCCCTAAAAGCGCCGAGAAACGGGCAGCGGCGCGCGCCACCTCGTTCTCCTTTGCACCGGCAAAGCCGATGACGCACAGCCCGCAGAAGGGCGGGTACAAGCCCAGCCTGCGGTAGGCGATCTCCTGCTCATAGAAAGCATCGTAATCCTGTGCGGCGGCAAGGGTGAGCACCGGGTTGTCCGGGTCGGTGGTCTGGATGATGGCAAAGCCGGGCTCTTTTGCGCGGCCGCTGCGTCCCACCACCTGCGTGATCAGGCTGAATACGTTCTCGTATGCCCGGAAGCCCTGCGCAAACAGCAGCGAATCGATGCCCAGAACACCTACAAGGGTCACGTCCTCAAAGTCCAGACCTTTTGCCACCATTTGGGTGCCCACCATGATGTCATATTCATGCGCTGCAAATTTGGCAAGCAGCTTTTCGTGGGCATCCTTGGCGGCGGTAGAGTCCTGATCCATGCGCAGCACCCGTGCCTCCGGGAAGAGCTTTGCCAGCTCCTCCTCAGCCTTTTGGGTGCCGAAGCCCCGGTATTGCAGCTTGCCGCCGCAGGCCGGGCAAAGGGTGGGCGGCGGCTCCTGCTGGGAGCCGCAGTAGTGGCACAGCACCTTATGCGCTGATTTGTGGTACACCATGGGCACGCTGCACTTGGGGCACTTGAGCACCTCGCGGCAGTCCTCGCACTGGGCAATGGTCTGATAGCCCCGGCGGTTGAGCAGAAGGATTGTCTGCTTTTCTGCTTCCAGATTGCGGCGGATGGCATCTTCCAGCGCAAGGCTGATCTCGCGGGGATTGCCCGCAGCCAGTTCTGCCCGCATATCCACGATCTGCACACTGGGCAGCGGGTTGCCGCCGTAGCGCTTGGTCAGACGCACCAGCTGGGTGCGGCCATTCTGCGCAGCGTAAAAGCTCTCAGTGCTGGGGGTGGCGCTGGCCAGAAGCAGCAGTGCACCGTTTTCGGCGGCGCGCTGCCGGGCGACCTCGTGGGCAGAGTAGCGCGGCGCGGATTCCGACCGGTAGGTGTGCTCCTGCTCCTCATCAATGATGATGAGACCGATATTTTCCAGCGGCGAAAACACTGCGCTGCGGGTACCAACCACGATATCTGCACCGCCATCCTGGATCATCTGCCATTGCAGCAGGCGCTCGGTGTGGTTGAGCGCAGAATGCTGCACCGCTACACGGCTGCCGAACTGTCCTTTTAACCGCAGGATCATCTGCGGGGTCAGGCTGATCTCCGGCACCAGCACCAGCGCCTTGCGGCCAAGCTCCAGACAGCGGGCAATCAATTTTAAAAATACCAGCGTTTTACCGCTTCCAGTCACGCCGTACAGCAGCGCCGAATGGGGTGCGGTATCTTCTAACTTTGGCAGCAGCGTATCGTAAGCAGCTTGCTGCTGTTCAGTAAGGGTGATGGGGTCGTTGCGCAGCGGAATGGATGCGTACAGGTCGATGGACTTATTCACCTTGCTGCATTCCAGCACGCCTTTGGTGCACAGGTTATCCAGCACCGCGCGGCTGATGCCCTTATCCTCCAGCTCGTTCAGGGTGCGAGGGCCGCCGCTCAGCAGCGCCACCGCTGCCAGCTGTTTTGCCGTAGGCTTTGGCTTTTGCGGCAGCGTGCTCACAAGCTTGTAGGCATTTTCAGTGTGGCGGGTAAGCTGCTTTTGCAGCACCGGCGTCACACCGTCTGCCGCCACGGCGGGCTTGTACTGCGCACCGTACGGAATGACTGCCTTGACGGCCTCGTAGTAGGTGCAGAAAGTGCGCTCCTTTAAAAAATGCACCAGCCGCAGCAGCTCCGGGGTCAAGCAGGCCGAAGCCGGGGCTACATCGAACAGATATTTCAGCTTGGAGTGCTCCGGCTCGGCATCGCAGGCCAGCACCACGCCCATGCGGGCGCGGCTGCCCTTGCCAAAGGGCACCAGCACCATGCTGCCCAGACGCACCGCGTTCTGGTGCTCCGGCAGAACAGCGTAGGTGTACAGCTTATCAAAATGGAAGGTCGCATTGCTGACGGCAACGCCTACCGTTTTGGGCATTCGTCCAACTCCTTCAACGCTTGATTTTTCAGCCTTGCAGCCCGGCACGCTGACAGATGACCTGATACAGCTCTGCGGCGCAGGGCTCGATCTGGTTGTTGACCAGCTTTACGGTAAACTTATCCTGCTCAGCCAGCTCCTGCCGGGCGGTGGCAAGACGTTCCTGAATGCTTTCCTCGGTCTCAGTGCCGCGGCCGCGCAGACGGTGCTCCAACTCCTCCACAGAGGGCGGCAGCAGAAACACGGTGGTAGCGCCCGGGAACATCCGGCGGATATTGGCAGCGCCGTGCACATCGATGACCAGCACGACCACCTTGCCGGCTTCCAGCCGCTTTTCCACCTCAGACTTCAGGGTGCCGTAGTAGTTGCCGTTATAGAAGTTGTGCTCTACCACCTGATCATTTTCCAGCAGCTGCTGAAACTGCTCCCGGGTGCGGTAGTAGTAGTCCACGCCCTCCTGCTCACCGGGGCGCGGGGTGCGGGTGGTGGCAGAGACGGTCTTTTCGATCTCGGGGTGTGCCTCGCGCAGAGCCTTGACCACGCTGTCCTTGCCGGTACCGGCTGCGCCGGAAACTACAAACAGAAATTTATCATTCGCCATGAGATGCTTCTTCCTCCATTGATGCTCTGCCCTCCTGCCCGGCGGCGCGGCTTGCCACCGTTTCGGGCTGAAGGGCGGACAGCACGACATGATCGGAGTCCATGATGAGCACCGCCCGGGTGCTGCGGCCGTAAGAGGCATCGATCAGCATCCCGCGCTCGCGTGCTTCCTTCACCAGACGCTTGACCGGTGCAGAGTCCGGGCTGACGACTGCCACCACGCGCCCCGCACTGACCATATTGCCAAAGCCGATGTTGATGAGTTTCATAGGCTCCTCCACAACATATTATTCCAGATTCTGGATCTGCTCGCGGATCTTTTCGATCTCCGCTTTCATATCCACCACGATGCGTGTGATATCCAGATCCTGACACTTGGAGCCAATGGTGTTGGTCTCGCGGTTCAGCTCCTGCGTCAGGAAATCCAGCTTGCGGCCCACGGGCTCGTCCAGCTGCAGGATATCGCGGTACTGCGCAATGTGGCTGCGCAGACGGACAGTCTCCTCATCCACGGCGGTCTTATCGCCAAAGATGGCAGCCTCGGTCAGCACACGGGCATCATCGATATCACGATCCTGCAGGATGACCTTGAGTTTTTCGTACAGGCGGTTGGTGTAGTTCTCTACCCGGCCTGCACTCAAAGCTTCCACCTTGCCGACGCACTGTTCCAGAAACGCAAGGCGGCTTTCCACGTCTGCCTTCATCTTGGCACCCTCGGCGGCGCGCATCTCCACAAAGCGATCCAGCGCCTGCGCGGTGACGGCAGACACATCCTGCCACAGCTGTTCCTCGTCCACATCGGCGTGGCGGGTGGTCAGCACATCCGGGAAACGGGTCAGGACGGCGGTGGATACATCATTTTTGACCCCCAGCTGCTCAGACAAGGCCCGCATCGCCTGCTGATAGCTGCGGGCAAGCTCCATATTGACGGCAACCACGGTATCCGCTGCGTCCACGTTCTGCACGGTCATGCTAAGCTCCACCTTGCCGCGGGAGATCCGCTGGTTGAGCTGCTTTTTCAGGCGGCTGTCCAGAGAACTGCAGGTGCGCGGGATGCGGGAGGAATACTCGAAATAGCGGGAGTTCACGCTGCGCAGCTCCACAGTGATCTCACGGCCATTGAGCACGGCAGTCCCCCTGCCGAAACCAGTCATGCTTAAGATCATACTAGCTCCTATTCTTTTGCGGTTTAACTTCGTTTTTTCTGTATAGGTATCCGCTTTGGGCACACAAGCCCATGTTACGATACATATAGCATCATTTTACTATTCTTTTCTGAAAAATTCAAGGTGCAGACTGCATCCGCGCAAAAAACACGATTTCCATTTTTTACTGTTGTGCATCCGTCCGCAGTCAAAACAACATGGCTGCGGCAGTTACCGCTTTTTAGAAGCTTCCCCCCTGAAAAATTATAACCCCGCGTTTTCACGCAGGGTCATAACATCAGTTCGTCTTATAAACGCAGGTCACGCTGGTTTGCAGGATATCTGCGTTGAGCAGCGTGCGCTCCACCCAATGGATGTTGTCGGCAATGGTATCCAGAGAGACCTCGTATTCCTTGGCAATGCTTTCCATCGTGCGGTATTCGTAGCGATAGATCAAGGTCAGAATAAGCTTGTCCATCATGGAGATCTTGGTAAAGCGGGTCTTACGTTTGTGCTCCTGACGGTAAGCCTCCTGCAGAGCCTTGAGCATCCGGTCAAATTCCAGTTTTGAAATGCCAAAATACCGTTGATAGTCCTGCTCCTGAAACTCAGCAATGCGCTGTTCCGGGATGCTTCGCATAGCATTTTCCTCCACATCATTTATTGTATTGCCGGGATCATTTCTTTCATTATAAAATGTATTGGGCAGCAAGTCAATGTGTATGCAGAAGTTTTTCCGGCATTGCCCGGCGCAGCCTGTTTTGTGCCTTTGCCGGATATACAAAAAGGGCTGCCGCACAGCTTTTTGTGCAGCAGCCCTGAAAGAAACCTATTTATCAGACAGGATGGGACTGGTTGGTGTAATCCACATGGTCACCGTCCACGCCCTGCTTTTTAGCATTGCGCTTATCGAAGAACTTGGGTGCGACCTGCGGGAACATGGCGTAGGTCAGAACGTCCTCTT
>OLGZ01001746.1_pt1 | contig 11534 bp, 13 predicted proteins | sample 1605981 | NCBI WGS metagenome assembly OLGZ01 (sample SAMN03283291) | human gut metagenome | biome: human-associated habitat; material: feces | host: Homo sapiens | place: Peru | collected 2012 | reverse complement strand
CCTTATATCTTGATAGTTTTCATAAGTTATTGATGATACATCACCATAATTATGTTCTAATTTTCTCTTTGGATCTGAATAATTCTGTGAACTAAGTATTAATGTCCCATCTTTATATAGTTTTGCAAATATTGGATTTGAACTTTCATTTTCTGTCATTTCTCTCTTTGAGAAATCATATGTATTAATTATATTATCATTTACTTTTATTTCATTTGGTATATTATGTATGATAAGTTGAATTACAAATACAAACATCATTAATCGAAATACAATTGCCGCCAAGGTTATAAATATTATTTTTCTTGCTTCTTTTTTTCCATCTTTTATTTCCATTTAATCATTCCCCTTTTTTTACTTTAATTATATACTATAATAAAAAAATTTTTTTGTAAAGATATTTTTTTCCAATTGTAAAAATAAAATTAACCAATTATTGAAATTTAAACATAATTATAGTATAATAGAAACAAATTTTTATAGGAAGTGAAATTTATGGAAATAACTGAAATGACTTTAATTGATTTAGAACAAATGAAAAACACATTATATTCTGATTTTGACAATTTTTGGAGTTATAATATTTTAAAACAAGAACTTGAAAATGATAAAACAAAATATATTATAGCAAAAGAAAAAAATGAAGTTGTCGGTTTCGCTGGCATTTCAGTTATTTTTGATGAAGCTACCTTAAACAATATAGTCGTAAAAAAAACTTGTCGTGGTAAAGGTATTGGAGGAGAATTATTAGAAACTTTAATTGATTTGTGTTCTGATATGAATTTAAAAACATTTACACTCGAGGTAAATGTTGAAAATACTCCTGCTATTAAATTATATGAAAAGTTTGGCTTTAAGAATTTAGGAATCAGAAAAAAATATTATAATAATACTACAGATGCTTATATTATGACAAAATATGATATATAAATAATAAACACATTTTAAAGTGAATTCTCATCTTAAAATGTGTTTTATTACTATATTTTATTTAATATATTGTCAATTTCATTTTTATCTTTAATAATTCTTATTTGATCATCTATATTCTCAAATAAAATTATTTTTCCAATATCATTCTCATTTTGAGCAATACAATAACTTTTTTCGTCTATATCATAAGTTCCAATTATCATGTATTCATTGTTACTTTCTAAAGTTAATACATCTCCTGTTTCTAATTTCACTTTATTTCCTCCTATTAAATAAATTTTTAATAAAGTTAAATGCTTTTGTAAATATATTTTGTCTTTTATATTCTACTGGTAAATTATTATTTTCTTGTGGTATCTCATCATTACTAATAGAACTCTTTCTTTGTGCAAAAATATCTTGTATATCGTATTTTTTACTTTGCTCCTCTTCATATTTTTTTTGATTTTCTATCATTAGATTATCAATTTTTATTGCTTCTTCTGGTGTACACAAATAATTTCTATATATTATCTGTAGTATCATATTAGTTTCTGGCAACAATTCCTGCTCTTCTATATTATAAAATTCAAATTCATAATCCTTTTTTGCCATTTTATCAAGAAAACTCAAAAAATTTTTATTTATTTTATTTTTATATTCTACTGGTAATGCTTTTAATATTTCATTTACCTGTTTTGCAGCAATACCTATTTTCTCATTAGTATCTACTATCTCCATTTTCAACCTCTCCTACTATACTATTGTCATGTTGTATCTCTCCTCGTTGTAACTTTGAAATTTCTTCTACCATTCTATTATAATCACTAATTTTAGTTCCATTAAACATTCTCTGTATATTTTTTAATATACCTTGTTCTTGAGCATCTTTTTCGCCATATTGTTCAAAAAATCCTTTATTCATATTATTTATTTGAACTCTGCCAACAATTGCTTTGAAAGGATTTTTACTTCCAACCTTATCTGTTTCTCCTCTTTCTGATTGTACTCCGCATATATTGAACATATAAATTTTCATCAATTTTACTATTATCACCATTACAATATTGTTCAATATAAGTATTATATGCCAATTCTATTTTTAAATATGATTCCATAAATTCTTCATAATTTTCCACTTTTATATCTTGGTTAGAAAAATTTGCAAATAAATCAGGACTAGTTCTTTCAATAGCTTCAAACAATTTATCATTTCCCATTTTTTGACCTATATCTGACTTAGAAAATTTATATAAAGACTCTGCTACTTGTTGTATATTTTTTATACTTTCTATGTTTTCTAGATTAGCGAACCTACTAAAAAATTCTATTCTATCACTATTTTTTTCTTGGCTCTCTTTAACGCCAATAATATCCTTATTTACTTTATCGCTTTCAGATAAATTATATTCAATTTCTGCTCTATGCTCAGATTCTGCTCTAGCAGATAAACTACCTGTTTCTATATGTTTGGTATTGAATTCATTCCATTCATTTATATAAGAATCTGTTTTTTCGGCAACATCCTGATGTAATTCTAAATATTTTCCATACACTTCAAAATTTTGTAATTGATAATCTATCCATTGTTTATTTGTAGGATTTTCAATTTTACTATATTGCTCTTCTATCTCTTGACTTTCTTGTTCAATTTCTTGAACACTATTCATATTTTCAATACGATTATTTCTTGCTTCTACTTCTGGTTCTTGTACATTTTTTTCACCAATAGTTTGTCCTTCTTGATTAGCTCCTATTTCATTTATATAATTATCACCGATTATAGAAGTTAATGCGTCTTTTTCATTTTCAATTGTTTCTGAAATACTAAAATTTTCAGCCTCTGTTCTGCTTATAACAACTTTTGTCCCTCTTTTATTTGCCATAGATATTACTAACGCCAATGATAACCCTACAATAGCCGCTTTATATGCCCCTTTGTGAATAGTTTTCTTTTTTAATTTTTTCGTTGACTGAAGTGTTTTTTCCGTTTCAGCTGATTTTTTTATAATTTCTGATAATTCACTTTTATTTTCTCGAATTATTCTTCTTGTATTTTCTTCTGCACTCTTTTTATCATTAATTCCTTTAGAAACTTTTATTTCTTTAACACCTTTTACAAATCCATCAAAACATTCAAGTACATCATCTTCTTTTATATATTCTCCTGATAATTCTGATCTATGTTCATCTTTTTTTGAAGCTACAACTGCTCCAAGATTTTTTTCAGCTTTATCATTTTTGGCTTTTACTGTAGCATAAAAACCTCCTCTTGAATTTTCTGAAAATGTTGATATATCAATTTGAGGTAATTTTTGAATTGTTTTTCTTGTAACACGTGCTAACTGCTCTATTTGTTCTGTTGATAAATCATTTACATTTATTCCTTCTATTTCTGATATTATTTGTTGACACATTTTGTCATCCTTATATTCTTGACTAACTAACAAGCTTTTCAAATCATTCAAACTACTTTGGAGTTCTTGTAAATAAGAATCATCCACAATTGCATATTTACCATCTTTGCTTTCAACATATACTGTTTCTTTTTCCGAAAAGTATTTTTCAATATTCTTTAAAACATTATTTATACTTTCTCTTAATTTTCCCATGTTTATTTCCCTTCATTTTTCATAAGTTTTCTTTATTGTATATTAAAATATTTTTTCTGTAAATATTTTATACAAATTTTTCTACTTTTAATATTGTTCTGCCACTTCTAGTTTGCCCGATAATCTCTTTTATAAAGAAGCGTCCTTTTCCCCTTATTGTAATCATATCCCCTTCTTTTATTTGTTTTGTTTTCTTTGTTTCTACTTGAAAATTAACAAAAACTCTTTCTGTATTCATTATTTCGATTATTTTGTTTCTTGAGCATCTCGCAAGTTCTGAAGCAACATTATCAAGTCTTAAAGAGGCTACTATTATTTCAATTTCTTCCTTTTTTACTTCAACATTTCTTAAATTTTGTATATCTTCTACTGTAATTGTTGATTTTGAAAATCTCGTTAATTCACTTAAATTTTGTTCTAAAAATTTAGTAATTTCTTTATCAATTATAATATCTGCACCATTATTTTCTACAATTATATCTCCAACTTTTTCTCTCTTTACTCCAAGTTTCATAACTGCTCCTAAATAATCTCTATGAGTGTATTTTCCTGTTAAGTCATCTGGTAATATAATTCTAATGATTTGAACAATACTAGGTAAATTTTTTTCTACAACTTGCTCATTAAATTTTTCTGGATAAAATACATACATTTTTCTCTCTGCTTCATTAAACCCACCATATTTTATATAATTTTCTACTTTTTGTTTGTTTAAAAATTTTTGTACCAATTCATTTTGAGATAAATCTAAAAAATCAGTATGTTCAATCTTATTTCTATTATTTGTACTTTCTACTTTATCTAAAACTTCAGCTAATAGCATTTTTTCATCTTTATTTTTGTAATCATTTAATACTTCTCTGTTCATTTTTCTCCTCTTTATTTTTTTATTAAAATTCTGCAATTATTTCACTTTTATCTGTTACTCCAATAAATGTTTTACTTGTATTTCCATTCTTAAATATTATCATTGTTGGAATACTCATAACATTATACTTTATTGCTAATTCAGTATTTTGATCTACATCAATCTTAATAAATTTTACTTTTTGATATTCTTTAGCAATTTCATCTATTATTCCAGACATCATTTTACATGGCATACACCAAGTTGCATAAAAGTCTACAAATACAATTTCATTATTATTTATAATATTTTCAAATTCACTTGAATTTTTTATTTCTTCTATCATATTATTTTTCCTCCTATATATAATACTTTCTTACTCTATTTTTTCTATATTCACTTTAAATTATAACATATTTTTAACTTTTTGTCTTATATATATTAAATTTTAATTAGGAATTTTAGCATTTCTATATAACCAAAAAAGCTATCGCCATATTTATAGCAACAGCTTCTTGATTATTCTTTATTTAGATTGTTGATTCTCTTCCTCCACTTCCATATCATGGACTGCAAGGACAATGTACTCTCGTGCATTGCCATTTTCGTCTCCGTCAACGGCACATTTGCACTGGAACAATTCGGACTGGTAACAAGTCATCTTTCTCTTGATAACCGTCCCACAAGCATCGCACTTGAATTCGGCCTCAACATATTCCCCCTTGGGAACTTCGATGACCACAGGAAATTTTACTGCCCTGGTCTGACCATAACGACGATCATTGTACGACTCGTAAACACCTCTCCCGTTTTGGTTAGGATTCACAGTCAGAGTAGCATGTACATTATCCGATGCAAACGGATTGTGTGCACAGCCAGTCATAACGGCCATGGTCAGAATGATGGTAGCGATTGCAGAGATGTGTTTTCTCATCTTGTCTTCCTCCAAATAACTCTTTGAGTTCTATTGAAACTCAACTGGTTTTATGTTTCTTACACATATATATTAACATAATGTTACTAATAAATCAAATTAATTATTTTAATGTAATTTATAAGTTTTACTTATAATTATTAAGATATTTTATTACATTCAAACCTGCCTTCATTCCATCATTTACTGCTTTAGAAATCTGTAATATTCCACCTATACAATCCCCACAAGCATATATTCCTTTAATGTTTGTTTTCATATTCTCATTAACTTTTATTTTATCATTTTCTAATACTAATCCAATTTTTTTAGCTATATCTTTACTATCTGCTGTTCCTTGTGCTATAAATATTCCATTTACATTTATATCTGTTCCATCATCAAATTCAATTTTTTCTACTTTTTCATGTCCAAATATTTCTTTTATAGATTTATTATTTATTTCTACTTTTTCACTCCTTATATCTGGAGCAGTTTTTCCATTTGTTAATATTGTAATTTTATTTACAACTGGTAATAAATCATTTGCTTCAGATATTGCATAATCTCCATTTCCAATTACTGCAACATCTTTGTTTCTATAAAAAAATCCATCACAAATAGCACAATAACTTATTCCTCTACCTTCAAATTGTTTTACTCCATCTATTTGTAAAGTTTTTTTCTTTGTTCCCATTGCTATTATAACCGATTTAGAAATATATTCATTTTGGGCTGTTTTCACTTTAAAACTTTTTTCTATCATTTCTATTTTTATTACTTCTTCATTTTTTACATCTATTCCAATATTTTGAGCTTGCCTAATTCCTTGAAAATATAACTCTTTACCTGTTATTCCATTTTCAAATCCATAATAATTTTCAATTTTACTTGCTTTTTCTAAAGATGTTTTACCATTATGAATAATTAATGTTTTTAAATTTCCTCTTTGAGTATATAATCCTGCTGTTATTCCAGCAGGTCCTGCTCCTATTATAATAACATCATACATACTTTTTTCCTTTCCTTTTGAATTTTATCATATTATATAACTACTTTCAAGAATTATACAAAAAAAGCCATCGACAAATGAGCCGATAGCTTTAAAAGTAAAAAGCAAATGAGACTTTTTACTTTAGTCTGTGAGACTTATTCTTCACCAGTAAATGTGGCCAAAGGTGACCCCATAAAACTGCTAAAGAATTCTTCATCACCATGTTCTCCATATGGATCAAAGATACATACGGTACCATTTTCCTTGATGAAGCTTTCCAACGGAATCTGGTCAAAGCCGAGTGTTCCGTTCTTCACAGCCTCAACAGGATCTGCGATATACTCCTTTCCATCCTTGATATAGTAGACACTAACATGCTTGTCTGTCTTCTCATGGGTAACAGGATTTTCTTCCGCAGAAATGGAAATGAAACATTCCATTCCTGCATCACGCATCAGCTTAAACAAAGCCATGCCATAATGCAAACAACATCCACAATGGTGTTTCCTGATGAACTTGAGCTCAGTGCTAGGCATGTCCTTAGCCTTCACTTTTTTTCCAATAAGCTTATTATTATGTTTGTTAGCCTCCTCAAAATCATAGTGGTTTCCGGTGACGATTTCCCAAAATAGTTTTTCCATAGGGAAAAAACCTCCAATTGATTTGTAAGTCTCAACAAGACTTATATATGTTTGTTCTTCGTACATATATATATTAACATAGCTCTTATAATAAATCAAATTAATTATTGTAATATATATTATAAGTTTTACTTATATTTTTACAAAAAAAGAATGGCAATATTTTATTATTACCACCCTTTCACTTCTTAATTTAATTTACTAACATTAACTAAAAATATAATATCTTCGATTGCATCAATAATAGCATAAATTAATATACTGATACCAATTGAAACAACAACTAAATTTGATACAAATATTGTATATAATCCACAAATAAACATACAAATAGCTAATATTACACTATATATCCAAATATTAGATCCTATAGTTTTTAGTTTAAATGATAAACTAAATCTCATAATACTACTATAAACAATCCATATTCCTATAAAAATTCTAAATATTGAACTTATTTGTTCGCTATATACAATTGTTGCAATACCTAAAACAATTGCTATAATTCCATAAGCTATATCATAGTTTAAAAAATCATATTTTCCTTTATTTTGATAATAACTTATAATTTTATAAACTCCTGCAAGTATAAACATAATTCCTAATATTGCTGATACAAATTTAATTGTACCTTCTGGGTTTGATATTAATACAATTCCTAATACTGCAAAAACTATTGATGATAATAAAGATGCCCAGCCACTTTTTCTCATGATTTTTTCAAAATATTCCATATAAATCACTCCTTTATTTTCTTTATATCATACTCCTTAAATTATTTCAATATTTATTTAAACTATATTATTATTTTATTATTTTCTTTTTCAATAGGAAGTTTTATAGTAAATGTTGTTCCCGAATTTTCTTTACTTTCTACTTCAATTTTTCCACCAGATAAATCTATAATACTTTTTACAATAGATAAACCTAAACCACTTCCTTCTTGTGAATGTGATTTATCTATTTGATAAAATCTTGTAAATATTCTTTCTTGCTCTTCTTTACTCATTCCTATTCCATTGTCTTTAATTTTTACTACAATTTCATCATTTTCCTCTTTGACATCTATTGTAATTTTTCCATTTTGTTTTGAAAACTTAATTGCATTATCTATTAAATTCATCCAAACTTGAAATGTAAGTTCTTCATCTCCATCATAATATACATCTTTAGCAGATATATTAAATGTTAAACTTTTTTCATTCCATTTATTTTCAAGTACTGCAATAGCTTTTCTTAATTGTTCTGTTATATTAATATGATCTTTCTTTACTATTTTCCCTTGATTTTGAATTTTTGAAAGTCTTAATATATTTGTTGATAAATTAAGTAATCTATTTGATTCCTCAATTATTATTTCTGCATATTCTTTTCTTTCCGCTTCTGGTAAATTTTCATCTTCTAATAATTTTGCAAATCCCTGTATTGAGCTTATTGGTGTTTTTATTTCATGTGATACATTATTTATAAAATCTTTTTGAATTACTTCTACTTTTCCCAACTCATTTACCATTTGATTAAAATTTTGTGTTAGTTCACCAATTTCATCTTCTCTTTGTGATTCAAGTTTTACATTAAAATCTCCAGAAGCAACTTTTTTGGTTGCTTCTGTCATTTTTTCAATTGGTTGTAATATTTTTTTACCTGTTATTCTCATTACAATTGTGCTAATTAATATTGTATTAATTATTAATAAAAACACACTTCTTCTTGTTATTCCTAATATTTCTTTTATTTGGTCTTTATTTTCAAAATTAACTTGTATTAAACTTTCTAATGTATCTTTATTTACAAATATATAAAAACCAGCTAATGAAATTACCATTACTATTATTATACATATTATTAAATCTATTACTAAATTTCTTTGCAATGATTTTCTTTTCCCAAAAATTCTTTCAAACATTTTTAACCCTTCTCATGTATTATAGCTTTATATCCTATTCCTCTAATTGTTACAATTTCAAACTCATCTACATCTTTCATTTTTTCTCTTATTCTTTTAATGTGTACATCTACTGTTCTGTAGTCTGAATCACTCTCTAGCCCCCAGACCTCTTCTATCAGTTCTTGTCTTGTGAATATCGTGTTTGGAGTGCTTAACAGTTTATATAATAGATAAAATTCTTTTTGTGCCAAATTATATGTTTTATCTTTTTTTATAACACTTAGTTGATTATAATTTAACAATAAATCACCTATTTGTATCTTTTTCTCACTTGCACTTTTACTTCTTCTTAATAATACTTGCACTCTTAAAAGCATTTCTTCTATATCTATAGGTTTTACCATATAATCATCTGCTCCAAGTAAGAATCCTTCTTTTTTATCTTCGATTTCACTTTTGGCTGTAATTATTAATATTGGAACATCATATTTTGCTTCTCTTAATGATTTTATTAATTCATATCCATCCATTTTGGGCATCATTATATCACTTATAATTAAATCAATATAGCTTTGATCTAACACATTTAATGCTTCTTCTCCATTTGTTGCTTCATAAGTGTTATATTTGTTTCTTTGTAAATATGTTGTTATTAGTTTTCTTAAATTTTTATCATCTTCTACTACTAATATATTAAACATGTTATCACCCCTTTAATTATATAATATCTCTTGTGGTAATGCAATGTTTTTTATTTTTCTTTACTATTATCTTCAACTATATATTCTTGTTTTGATGTTGCTTCTTGTTTTTTAACTGCATCTATAATCATAACAAATTTTGAATTTGATTCAACACCATCTTCAACCATTGTAAAACTATTATAAGATTTTGCTAAATCTGTTAATTTTTCAACTCTAGTTGTTAAATCTTTCAAATCTCCATTAACAAAATTGCATATTTTTTGGATTCCTTCTTTATTGAATGTTGTTATTCCATCAGCTAATGTTGTTGCACCGTCATTTATTGTTTGTGCTCCCTCTGTTAATTGTGTATTTGCTTGTAATAATTGTGCTGAACTATTATCTAATGTATTTAATCCATCTTTCATTTGGTTAGAACCATCTTTTAATGTATTTGTTGCTTGTGCTAATTTTGTTGTTCCTTGATATATTGTATTAGCACCTTGACTTAATTCACCTGTTTTTTCAGCAAGTAATGCTGTTCCACCTTTTATTTGTGTAACTCCACTTGTTAATGAATCTGTTCCTGCACTTAATTTTGTTAATCCTGTTTTTACTTGTGTCAATCCTGCTTTTAATTCATTTATTGCAGATAAATCTGTTGCTTTTAATGTTGCAATTGTTTGTTCTTGTGCTTGTGTATTTACTGTTAATAATTGAATCATTTGCTTATTAAAATCAATTTGTGTTTTTACTTGAGCTTTTGCTTGTTCATCTTCTAATGCTTCATATTGTTTTGTTAATAATGTTGTTGCACTTGTTAATTTTTCAATAGTTGCTTTATTTGTATTTACTAATTGTGTTAATTCTGTAATTTTCTCTGTATTATCAGATACATCTATTCCATTTAATTTTGTTAATATTGTATCAATTCCAGCAACAAGTTCTGTTTCACCAGATTTTAAGCTTTGTGTTCCTGCAAGTACTTCTCCTAATTTTTCATTTATTGTATTTAAATTTGTTTCAATTTGAGAAACACCATCAGCAACTTGTTTTGAACCACTATTTAATGTTCCTGTACTATTATTTAATGTTTTTATTCCATCATTAATTTTTGTATAATTTGAATTAGCACTTGCCATTCCACTTTGAATCATTCCCATTGCATTTTCAAATTCTTGCATTTTCTCTGTATAAGTATCTGTTCCTTCTTTTAATGTATTTGCACCATCTTGAATTTGATTCATTGAACTTTGTAATGTTGCAACTTGTGAATATAATTCATCAAATACATCTATATCTTCATCTTCTAATAATTTTGGTGTAACATAATTCATAATGCTTCCCATTTCAAAATCTGTTGCATCCATTGTAATTTCGATTGAATTTGGTATATCTAATTTATCTTTAGATATATTTAAACTTTCTTGTAATCCTGGTAAAGCAACACCTAAAACTATAGTTTTTGTTCCATCATCGATCACCTTTCCATTTGAAACTTCAATGTTTCTATTGTTTTTATTATTTATCATTGTTCCAGCAACAACAACAAATGGTGTATATAATTTCTGTGTCTTTCCATTAATATTTACTAAATTTTCTGACTTATTTTCATAAGTTATTGTAACTTTTACTTTTCCACTTTTTCCTGCAATATCTTTAGCAGAAATTTCTTCACCATCTAATTCATATTTTACAGAACATGAAATTGGTAATTCATTTTCACTTTCTCCTTGATAATAAATATCATGTTTTTGAGCATCCCATATTAAAGAATTTCCATTTTGACTAAATTTTTCATCTCCATTAGTATTTTTTATGTTTGTTAAATTTGTCATATCATTAAGTGTATCTTCACTATCTGTATTTATTAAATGTGTACTAACTATTGTTTTATAATTATTTCCTTCAGAATTTAATTTTGAATAAACTGTTTCATCTTTTGAATATGCAAATACTGGTGCTGTATATAAACTCATTGTTACTAATAACATTCCAGCTACTACTAAATCATTCTTTATATTAGCTATTTTTCTTAAATACA